>Ga0209798_10000936_pt1 | contig 17815 bp, 22 predicted proteins | sample DOMMetBare3Fresh_FD_187475 | JGI IMG/M metagenome (GOLD analysis project Ga0209798, IMG submission 187475) | Wetland sediment microbial communities from St. Louis River estuary, USA, under dissolved organic matter induced mercury methylation -... | ecosystem: Environmental > Aquatic >...
TGTTAATGAAATGCTTCAGGAAAAGATTATTGAAAAAGAAGAACAGCAGGCGCGTAAATTATCCAAAAAAGAGCGCACTGAGATCAAAGATGAACTTATATTTGATCTATTACCCAAAGCCTTTACCTTTTCACGCAAAATATACGCTTATATCGACCCTAAAGACGGCTGGATAATTGTTGACGCAGCCTCGGCAAAAAGCGCCGAGGATTTGCTCAGTTTATTGCGTAAATCATTAGGTTCATTGCCTGCCGTACCGCTAAACACTCTCGAAAAACCCACCACAACCATGACCCAATGGCTGCTTAATAATAAGGCGCCTGACGACATTTCCATTGAAGACGAATGTGAATTGCGCTCACCTGAAGAGGCCGGGGGTATTATTCGCTGTAAACGCCATGATTTAGCGCTTCCTGAAATTAAAAACCATCTGGATACCGGTAAAGAGGTTATTAAACTGGCCGTTAGTTGGGCGGACCGCCTTTCATTCATAATCGATGAGAATCTATCCATCAAACGCCTGCGTTTTCTTGATTTAATTCAGGATCAAGTCGCTGATATTGAAACTGGCGATGAGGCAGCACAATTTGATGTGGACTTTTCAATTATGTCAGCGGAACTGGCAAACTTCCTGCCACGTCTGACAGAACTCTTTGGCGGAGAAAATAAAGCGTAAAAAAGCCAGGCGATAATGATCCTGCCGGGCTTTTTCTTACCCTACGGATAAACCCGGTAGCATACAACTGATTGGTTTGTAAGACTGGCTTTTAGTCAGTTTATTCGCAGCTGAAGCCTCTCTCGATTAGGAATATTGATAATTGGTCATCACCCAGAACAAGGATAATTTATTTCATCATTGAACTTTTGAGTTTTTTATTCAATATTGATTTTTTTTTGAATTTTTTATGTAAATTTCTATTGATATTTCGATTAGCCCGATTTGCCGCAGCTTCTGCGGCTTCTGCCTTTGCAGCTGCATCATTTGCTGCAGTTTGTGCGCTGGCTGCATCAGCTGATGCTTGTGCAACAGAGGTATTCAGGCTCTCAACTTGTGACTGTAATTTTTCAACATCTGAAGTAGTTGCACAACCGGCAACAAGATTGACAGCCAGAGCAATCATCGATAATTTTATTATTTTTTTCATATTATTTTCCTTAACCCAAGGTTATGGCTATGACAAACTTCATATAATGCGCGGTCATCGTTGCAGGATTTTAATAATTTACAATTTTATCTTGTAGGCCGCATTTGCAATAAAGACCGCGAAAGGATTCGATATTGTCCCAAAAAAACAATAACCGAAAGGAGAAGACAACACAGAATATTCTAAGACTTGCCTGACTAATTTGCATTAATCCGATCAACATTGACTTTCGCAACGTGGTTGCGCAAGATATTGCGCCATATAGCCCTAATTTATTGGCGAATATGGCATAAAAAAAGCCCGGCGTTTTTCCCGCCGGGCTTTTTTTTGCTCTAAAGAGACAATGATTTATTTCATCATTGATTTTTTGAACATGTGATCCAGTTTGCTGTTGGTGTCTTCAGAAAGTTGAGCGGCACGGTTAGCAGCATCTTTTGCTTCTGATGCAGCAGCTTGTGCGCTTTGTGCGTCAGAAGAAGCTTGAGCTACAGAAGTTTTCAACCCATCAATTTGTGATTGCAGGTTTTCGATATCTGAATTAGTCGCACAACCAACAACTAAACTGGCAACCATAGCAATCATTGATAATTTTATTACTTTTTTCATATTATTTTCCTTAAGTTAAAGTTATTACTACAAAAAACATTACAGCTAGATACAATTCTAACATTTTTTGAAATATTTTCCAGCTTTATTTTATTTTAACCACGGTTCCCGTGTCTACCAATTGGCTTAAATGATCTATCTGAGTGTTAGTCAAAGCGATACACCCGTGGGTCCAATCATACGATTTATGAATTCTTGCATCCGCCTTTCCAAGGCCATGAATACCAATTTGCCCGCCTAACGGCGTATTTTGTGGCGGTATTTGATGAAAGTGGTGAGCGGCGATAATTCGATAATAAGTAAACCGATCAATAATACCCTTCTGTAAAGCTTTTTCCGCATCTTCCACGGATGGGTAAGTTAACCCAAAAAACTTTCGAAAGCTACTTTTTTCACCTACCCAACCTATCCTGTAATTTCCAAATGGCGTAATATTATCGCCCCGATGGGTTTTTAATCCAGCCCCGCCCTGACCGATAGAAATCTCATTCAAGGTTTCGAGTGTGTACTCGCCTTTTTTTACCTCAATTTTTCGTGCACTGGTATCTACCAAAAGCCAAACATCAGGATCTGCAGATACAGTAAAAGAAAAAAAACTACAACACAGTAATAAATATATTCGCAACATATTAAAATCTACACTAGAAAAGAGTTTTGGTGTACTTTATTAACCACGTTAATTGTCGCACTAAGGATCAATCATGCAAATAGACACTATTACAACACAACCTTACAACGATCAGAACCCAGGTACATCAGGGCTTCGAAAAAAAGTTAAAATATTTCAGCAACCCGGATATCTGGAAAATTTTGTTCAATCCATTTTCGACTCTTTAGAGGACTTTACGGGAAAAACCCTCGTATTGGGTGGCGACGGGCGTTATTTTAACAGAGTAGCCATACAAATCATCATAAAAATTGCAGCCGCCAATGGTTTTGGCGAGCTGATTATTGGCCAGGGCGGATTACTATCGACACCCGCAGCATCGCATATCATCAGAAAATATAGTGCCTTTGGCGGACTGATACTTTCTGCCAGTCATAATCCCGGCGGTCCGGATGAAGATTTTGGCATCAAATACAATGTCAGCAATGGCGGCCCGGCCCCGGAAAAATACACTGATGCATTTTTTCAGCGCAGCTTAACCATCGACAGCTATAAAACCGCCAAAATCGAAGATGTGGACCTGGACAGCATAGGCTCTCAACTAATCGATGGGGTTAAAATCACTATTATCGATCCGGTGACTGATTATGCCGAACTCATGCAATCGATTTTCGATTTTAACTTACTTAAGCAAAGTATCAGCTCCGGTTATATCACGCTGTTATTTGACGCCATGAGCGCAATAACCGGACCTTATGCCAAAAGAATATTGGTTGATATTCTGGGGGCTGCGCCCGAATCAGTGATTAATGCGGAGCCATTGGAGGATTTTGGCGGTCATCACCCTGACCCGAATCTGGCACATGCACACGAACTTGCCGAACGCATGTTTAGCGATGCTGCACCTACGTTTGGCGCCGCTTCTGATGGCGATGGTGACCGCAACATGATTACCGGAAGCAATATTTTTGTAACACCCAGTGATAGTCTGGCCATTATGGCAGCCAATGCCCATTTAATTCCGGCCTACGCCAAAGGCTTAAGCGGTGTTGCTCGCTCAATGCCTACCAGTCAAGCGGTTGACCGTGTAGCAGCAAACTATAACATTCCCTGTTATGAAACACCCACTGGCTGGAAATTTTTCGGCAACTTACTGGATGCCGGTAAAATAACTTTATGCGGCGAAGAAAGTTTTGGCACTGGCTCAGATCATGTTCGTGAAAAAGACGGCTTATGGGCCGTGTTATTCTGGTTAAATTTAATTGCTAAAAAACGTCAGTCTGTTGCTGATATTGTCCATGAACACTGGCAAAAATTCGGCCGTGATATTTATTGCCGTCACGATTATGAAGCTATCGAAACTCCTATCGCCAACAGTCTTGTCGAGCATTTGAGAAATCAATTGCCCATGTTACCAGGCCAGAGTTTTGGTAAATATGTTGTTAAATATGCGGATGAATTCAGTTATTCTGATCCGGTTGACGGTAGCGTCAGTAAAAACCAGGGCATACGCGTCGGTTTTGAAAACGGCTCGCGGATTGTTTTTCGCTTGTCTGGAACAGGTACAGTCGGCGCAACTTTGAGAATCTATATTGAACGATTCGAACCTGATGCAACCCAGCATGATCAGGATGCTCAAGAAGCATTGGGGGAACTCATTGTCCTCGCCGAACAATTTTGTGAGATTAAAAAACGAACCGGAAGAACAGAGCCTGATGTAATTACTTAAGCCCATCTAATTTAAGTAGAGACGCGCAAATTGCGTCTCTACTAGGGTATGGCATTATGCACAATACCCTGCAACGTACAAATCAAAAACACACCTGCCGCAATCAAGGCAATTTGCTGCAACGAAGTCTTCATATCGGTCTTTTTATGCAATGACGGTATCAAATCAGCGACGGCGATATAAATAAAGCTTGAGGCCGCCAAAGCCAGGAAATACGGCAGACTGTCATGCAAATCTTCCAGGCAAAAGTAAGCCAACACCCCACCCAGCACCGTCGTCAAACTGGCTAGTATATTGTAAAAAAGCGCTTTACCCTTGGAATAGCCACTATCTAATAAAATGGCAAAATCACCCACTTCTTGCGGAATTTCGTGGGCTGCAACCGCCAAGCTAGTGACTATACCCAATTGCACATCCGTTAAAAAAGCGGCAGCAATTAAAACACCATCGACAAAATTATGGATACTATCACCCAAAATAATCAGCGCGCCCGCCGATTTAACATTGCCGTGACTATGGCTATGTCCGTGACCGTGTTCGTGATCATCGCCATGCGCCTCACAACTGCCGTAATGACAATGCCGCCAAATCAACAGTTTTTCCAGTACAAAAAAACCGAGTATTCCGGCTAAAATTGTCCCCGATAATGCCTGGAATTGCTCCGGTTTAATCGCTGCAAAAGCCTCGGGAATCAAGCCCCAAAAAGCAACCGCTAATAATGCGCCAATGGCAAAACTAATCCCATGCGGCAATACAGCATTCCTGTGATGATCCCGCATCAATAAAAAAACAGCAGCCGCCATCACGCTTAATGCGCCTCCGATAGCTGTAAAAATGATGATTAATATCAATAAGCTCATAACGTTATTCTCTCCATATTAATGTCGCCATGCGCCCTGTTTGTGTATCCCTGCGATAAGAATAAAAACGCTCATGTTCAGTTACTGTGCAGTATGTGCCGCCATAAACTTTATCTATACCTAATCCGGATAGTTCAATCCGGGCCATTTGGTAAATATCAGCCAACCATTTGTCGTTGTTTTGCTTTTTAAATGCGCTGTTGAATGCTGACGACTTGTCCAGGAAGGCATCGCGAACTTCAGCACCTACTTCAAAACAGTCAGGTCCGATTGCAGGCCCTAGCCATACCAGTAAATTCCACTGCTGCATTGCGGCTACTGTATTGCCGATCACGCCTGCCAATAAACCCCGCCAACCCGCATGAATTGCCGCAACTTGAGTTCCATCAGTGGAACAGGCCAGCAAAGGCAAGCAATCCGCTGTCATCACAGCGCAAACAACGCCTGCTTCGTCAGTGTAACTGGCATCAGCTTGTTGTATTGAAACTGTTTTTACCGCTTTAACGGCACGATTACTGTGTATTTGATCTAGCCATATTGGTTCAGCGGGTAAATCCAGCATCTCCCTGATAATCCGTCTGTTTTGCTGAACCAAATCACTATCATCACCGACATGAGTGGCCGGATTAAGGCTGGCGTAACGACCCTGGCTTACGCCGCCCGTACGCAAGGTAGTCGCCGCATGAATATTGGCGGGTGCAGGCCAATCGGGAGCCAGCCACAGTTTATTCTTGCTCATTATCAGCTAAAGCATCCAATAGACGAGTCATATCTTCGGGCAAAGGCTGCTCCCATTCACAATATTCATCAGTCAGAGGATGCTGCAAACCCAACTTTGCTGCATGTAATGCCTGGCGCTTAAAGCTTCGCAATTCTTTTTCCAGCCGCTCACTGCAATCGGCCGGCATTTGAAAGCGCCCGCCATAGACTTGATCACCCAACAGAGGATAACGAATATGCGCCATGTGGACGCGAATCTGATGCGTGCGTCCCGTTTCCAGCTTTACCTGAACCAGGGTGTGCCGGGTAAAACGCTTCACCACACGATAATGCGTAACCGCAAATTTACCGGATTCTTTAACCGCATAGCGTTTACGATCGGTAGGATGTCGTGCTATCGGCTCATCTACCGTACCGCCGGCCGTCATGCGTCCTCGGGTAATCGCCAAATATTCCCGGGTAATTTCCCTCTCCTGTAGCTGTTGCGTCAGGCTGTTATGCGCCTGCAAGGTTTTTGCAATCATCAGCAAACCACTGGTTTCCTTGTCAATCCTGTGGACAATACCAGCTCTGGGCAATGTCTCCAGGTTTGAATCATGGTTCAGCAAGGCATTTAACAGCGTACCGTGCCAGTTACCTACCGCTGGATGCACCACTAAACCAGCCGGTTTATTAACAATTAACAGGCTTTCATCCTCAAAAACAATATCTAAAGGAATTTCTTCAGCTTCAGACATCACCACCACTTCCGCTTCGGCATCCAGCGATATCGATTCGCCACCTTCAAGCTTGTCTTTAGGCTTAAGCGTAAAGCCGTTAACCTGTACTCGCCCGGATTTAACCCAGGTTTGCAGTTTACTGCGCGAATAATCCGCAAACAGTTCGGCAAGCACCTGATCCAAACGCATACCCGCCATTTCATAAGGCACTTCTGCTGTTAATCTTGTCATAACAAGTTCTTCTGAATAACCCATTGTTAAGTTATACTCGTGGAATACATAGCTCTCAAGTTTCGCCGTTTATCCTGCGAGAAAACCTCTAATATTACAACGTGTCGTTAGTACTATGCGATTAATTTTAATTAAATTTTTATTTATATGCTGTTTAGCCCTGGCTCTACAAGGCTGTGGAACACTTCAAGAGCTCTTCTCCAGTGATTCCAGCTCATCAGAAGAAGATGAATACGCCGACTGGACTGCTGAAAAATTTAGGACCGAGGCAAAAGCCGCGGTAGATGCCGGTAGTTATGAAAAAGCTATCAAGCTTTACGAAGCCCTTGAATCCCGCTACCCTTTTGGTGAAGGCTCTGCCCAAACAGAATTGGATGTTGCTTACGCCTATTTCAAAAATAATGATCCTGACTCGGCAATTGCTGCCGCAGACCGCTTCATAAAAATGAATCCACGCAGCCCAAGCATTGATTACGCTTATTATTTAAAAGGTCTGATTAATTACAATCGTGGCATAGGCTTTATTGATCGATTCCTGCCGACAGATACCTCACAACGCGATCCGGGATCTGCCCGTGATGCTTTAAAAAACTTTGAAGAACTAATACGTCGATTCCCGCAAAGTCTGTATGTGCCTGATGCCCGGCTCAGAATGATTGCCTTGAAAAATAATCTGGCCATGTATGAAGTTCACGTTGCGCGTTATTACATGAAACGTAAAGCCTATGTCGCAGCCATCGACAGAGCTTCTACTGTCATTGACAAATATCAGCGTACTCCGGCTGTCCCTTATGCCTTGCAAGTTTTACAGGAAGCTTACACGAAACTTGACATGCCGGATCTTGCCAAGGATGTGACTCGAGTCTATGAACTGAACTATCCGAATGGCCCTCCTGTACCCGAACACCAAAACTCGACATTCTCACACAAAGTTTGGGATTTTATTGGCTTGGAAAAATAGAAACAAGAAATAGGTGGCAGAACAAACTGTTATCTTGCCACCTTTTTTACTGATTATCTTTATTTATTGATGCCATCCCCTTTTGCATCTGGGCATTAATTTTCGATCAACACTTAATCCTGCAATATTGTCCGGTAACAAGACGCGACCCACTGAATTAATCCTGACTTCAAAAGCCGCTACTTAGTCATTACCAGAGCAAATAATTCCGTTGCTAATATCACTTTCAGCCAGTGATTTAACGCCCGAAAAGCCGATGCGCTAAACCAACTCTTATCCACACTGGCAAATTGACGGATAAACGGAAAAATAGCGGCATCTGCTAAACAAAAATCGTTTCCGCACAAATACCTGGAAGCCGTTAATCTGGCTTCAAGCTCCGTTAAAAACACTTTCGCCTGTTGCCGGTAATGCGCCTTTGTAAAACCTGGATAGCGGTCTGCATATTTATAGCGATCCAGATAATATTTAAAATCGCCATCGTTCCATTTGATAAGCGTATCTGCTTCATTACCAAAGCGCAGCCAATGCTGAGGATCGTGTTGTGTTAATGCCCAGTGCATTATATCCAGGCTTTCCTCAATCACTGAACCATTGGCAAGCTGCAATACCGGTACCGTGCCCTTGGGGGATATAGCCAACAGCTGCTCTGGCTTGTTCTTTAAATCCACCTCCCGGATTTCTACAGGAATGCCAGCATTAGCAATAGCCATTCTGGCTCTGATTGCATAAGGGCAGCGTCTAAAGCTATATAAAATGGGTAAATTTTCCATCATATTCAATCAGTTGTCGCATTCTCGTACCATACTGAATTCACACAAAAAAGCCCCGGCTGTTTTAAAAACAACCGGGGCTTTATTTGAAAGCAGAACTTAAAGCAACAAGGCTTTAAGACAACACGATTACATCATGCCGCCCATACCGCCCATGCCGCCCATGCCGCCCATATCTGGCATGCCATGAGCGCCTTTTTCGTCGCTAGGCGCATCAGCAATCATCACTTCTGTGGTCAGCATTAAACCGGCTACTGAGGCTGCGTTTTGCAATGCGGTACGCGTTACTTTCGCAGGGTCTAAAATACCCATTTCAATCATATCGCCGTATTTGCCGGTCGCGGCATTGTAACCGAAACTGCCTGTGCCTTTTTGTACTTCGTTAAAGACAACAGAGGGCTCGTCGCCAGCATTAGCTACAATTTGACGTAAAGGCTCTTCCATGGCACGACGCAGGATGTTGATACCAACGGTTTGATCGTGATTAATGCCTTCAAGCCCAACCAATGCAGACAATGCGCGAACCAGTGCTGTACCGCCACCGGCAACTACGCCTTCTTCAACCGCTGCGCGTGTTGAATGTAGTGCATCTTCTACGCGGGCTTTCTTTTCTTTCATTTCAATTTCAGTAGCCGCGCCGACTTTAATTACAGCAACACCGCCCGCTAATTTAGCCAGACGCTCTTGCAGTTTTTCTTTGTCGTAGTCAGAAGTGGCATCTTCAGCTTGTGCGCGAATTTGCGCTACTCGGCCCTTGATATGCTCTTCAGAACCTGCGCCATCAATGATAGTGGTGTTTTCTTTGGTGATTTGAATTTTTTTCGCTGTACCCAGTTGCGCCAATTCTGCTTTTTCCAGACTTAAGCCGACTTCTTCAGAAATAACGGTACCACCCGTTAGTACAGCAATATCTTCCAACATGGCTTTACGACGATCACCAAAACCAGGTGCTTTTACAGCCGCCACTTTAACGATGCCGCGAATAGTGTTAACAACCAGGGTTGCCAGCGCTTCGCCTTCAACATCTTCGGCAACGATCAATAATGGACGGCCGGATTTTGCAACGGCTTCCAATATTGGCAACATTTCGCGGATGTTGGAGATCTTTTTTTCATAAATCAGAATGAGTGGGTCTTCCAACTCAACACTCATGCTGTCTTGTTTGTTGATGAAGTAAGGTGACAAATAGCCACGGTCAAACTGCATACCTTCAACGACGTCCAACTGGTTGTCAAGACCAGACCCTTCTTCAACAGTGATGACGCCTTCCTTGCCGACTTTGCCCATTGCTTCAGCAATGATTTGACCGACTGACTCATCGGAGTTTGCCGAAATGGTGCCGACTTGAGCAATGGCTTTGTTGTCGGTGCAAGGCGTTGCAGATGCAACGATGGCTTCAACGACTTTAATAACGGCCATATCAATACCGCGTTTCAAGTCCATTGGATTCATGCCAGCGGCAACAGCCTTCAAGCCTTCGTTGACAATGGATTGTGCCAACACGGTTGCGGTGGTAGTACCATCACCTGCCACATCAGAGGTGTGCGATGCGACTTCTTTAACCATCTGTGCGCCCATATTTTCGAATTTGTCTTTTAATTCGATTTCTTTCGCAACGGACACACCGTCTTTAGTAATGGTTGGAGCGCCGAAGCTTTTGTCCAGAATCGCATTACGGCCTTTAGGGCCCAAAGTTACTTTTACTGCATTTGCTAAAATATTAACACCACGCGCCATACGGACTCGTGCGTCATCGCCAAATAATACGTCTTTTGCTGCCATTTTTTATTCCTAACTATTTTGTCTGTGATTATGAATGGTATGCGGTGCATACCCTAGAGGTTGATAGGCTTAACCTAAAATACCCATGATGTCTTCTTCACGCATAACGATGAGATCTTCACCGTCAACTTTAACTTCGTTACCTGAGTATTTGCCAAATAGCACTTTGTCGCCAACTTTGACTTCTAAGGCACGCACTGTGCCATTGTCCAGTTGTTTGCCACTGCCTACCGCCAATACTTTGCCTTGGCTTGGTTTTTCAGCTGCCGAACCAGGCAGAACGATACCACCGGGAGTGGTGGTTTCTTCTTCAACACGCTTGACTATCACTCTGTCGTGTAACGGACGTAAATTCATCTATATCTCCTAACATTAAAATAAAAGGGTTAAACTTAGTTATTAGCACTCGCTAGTAATGAGTGCTAATAATAATCAGGTTTTGCAGTCTGTCAAGTTCTTTGACATCATTCCTCATCACACTACATAAATAATATGACCTATGAATGACAACCAACTACTACGTTACAGCCGTCAAATCATGCTGCCTCTTTGTGATATTGAGGGGCAACAAAAACTTCTTGCCGCCAGCGTATTGATCGTCGGCGCCGGTGGCTTGGGCTCGCCAGCTTCCATGTATCTTGCCGCAGCCGGTGTCGGCAGTATTACTATTTATGATGATGACGTAGTGGAATTATCCAACTTACAAAGACAGATTGCTCATCACACACCCGATATTGGGACTGATAAAGTAATTTCAACCCGTCAAACACTGAATAAATTGAATCCTGATGTCAATGTAAAGGCGGTCAAGCAAAGACTGACCGGGGAACAACTGGATTTGGAAGTGAGTAAAGCCGATGTAGTATTGGATTGTAGCGATAATTTTTCAACACGGTTTGCAATTAATAACGCCTGTGTTAAACACCAAACAGCGTTGGTTTCAGGTGCCGCCATACGCTTTGAAGGACAGATATCGGTATTCACACCCGGCAAGAACAACAGCCCCTGCTATAACTGTTTATATAATAGCGACGGTGAAGAGCTACAAAACTGTGCAACCAATGGTGTTATCGCTCCCATCACCGGGATAGTAGGCAGTATTCAAGCATTAGAGGCAATGAAGTTGATTATGGCTGTCGGTGAAACCTTAACAGGGCGGTTAATGCTTCTTGATGGCCTAACAATGGAATGGAACACCATGAAGCTAAGAAAAAACCCCAAGTGCCCGACTTGCGGTAAGTAAATCTTGGTAAGTGCGCATCGCGCACCATTGACTATGCCCAAGAATACTCACTTGTTTCATAGGTGATAGGCTCCAACAGGCAACGGAAGGGATATCGTATTCACGAATCCCGTGCGCCGCTGAAGCCGGGGAAGGTGCGCGGTACGCACCCTACTCGACTCACTAACAAACGTGGCTTATTTTTTGGCGATCCGGCTCTTGACAAAATGAATAGCACTTTCAGCTAAGTCATTAACAAAAGACTGACTATCACCATGCGGCTCAGTTTCTCCAAACGGTTTACCATTTTTTTGGGTATATTTATAAATAAAATAGCCTAACGGTGCAAAAGCAGCAGCAGCAATGATTAACATGACCAAAAACAGCTCGGTAACTCCACCCATGACTCCTCCTCATGATTTTGTGTGTGTATTATTATTTTTCAGGTGAACCTGGATGATACTCTTTTCTTCCGAGAAAAACATCTCTGTTAAACGATGGCAAAAGTTGCGTAAAAAAATACTTCGTCGTATACTTTTAATTGGCTTACTTGATCAAGCTAGCAACTATTCTAATAACTTCTGGAGGTTCACGATGAAATGGGAAACACCAAGCTATACAGACCTGCGTTTCGGTTTTGAAGTAACAATGTACATTTACAATCGTTAAACGAATTCTCCCGGCTTAACAGTTGGGAGCGGGTTGAACATTCGATTAAAGAAGGGGTTCACTAAGAACCCCTTTTTTTTGCCTGAAATTCGTTATTCCCGTATCATTCAATCCCTTTCATATTACAGGTTTATTAATGAAAATTAGAGTTCTTGGTTCAGGCGCTGGTGGGGGCTTCCCGCAATGGAACTGCAACTGCCATAATTGTCACAGACTACGCAATAACAAAATGAATGGCCAAGCACGTACTCAGTCATCCATTGCCGTGAGTACCGACAACAAAAATTGGTTGCTGTTTAATACATCCCCCGATATACGCGCCCAGCTGGAAGCCTTCCCTGCCATTCAGCCTAAAGAAGGTATTCGCGACACCGGCATTAAAGCCATCATGCTCATCGATAGCCAGATTGACCATACCACGGGCATGTTGATGCTCAGAGAAGGAAAACCGCTTGAGGTTTATTGCACTGACATGGTTAAACAAGATCTGACTACCGGTTTTCCCCTGTTCACTATGCTGGAACACTATTGCACGGTTAATCATCATCCTGTACCTGTTGACGGCAGCAGCTTTACTATTCCTGCCATTGCTGATTTGCGCTTTTATACCCAAGCCTTAAAGAGCAAGGCGCCGCCCTACTCACCGCATCGCCATGATCCCCATGAAGGCGACAACATCGGCGTTATCATCGAGCAAATCTCTACCGGCAAAAAAGTGTTTTATTCACCCGGTTTGGGCGAAATAGAGCCGCACGTCATGGCCGCCATGCAAACCGTTGATTGCCTGCTAGTAGACGGCACTTTCTGGACCGATGACGAAATGTGTACGCAAAACATCAGCCACAAAAAAGCCCGTGACATTGGTCACTTACCGCAATCGGGTTCGGGCGGCATGATAGAAGTCTTAAGCGGCGTCGCAAAAGCCCGCAAAATATTAATACACATCAACAACACCAACCCGATTTTAGACGACGATTCCGAGCAGCGTAAAATCCTCGATGCGGCCGGCATCGAAGTTGCCTACGACGGCTTGGAAATCGATTTATAGTTTTAGCTGGAGCACAAAGACATCATCATGAGCAATAACGATAATAAAGCATGGACCAAAACTAAATTTGAAGCCGCCCTGCGCGGCATGGAAAAGTATTACCATATTCATCATCCTTACCATACCTTGATGAACGAGGGTAAACTCACCAAAGAACAACTGCAAGGCTGGGTTGCCAACCGTTTTTACTACCAGGTGAGCATCCCCATTAAAGACGCCAACATTTTGGCCAATTGCCCCGACCGCGAAACCCGCTCCAAGTGGGTGCAACGCATTCTGGATCACGACGGCCATCCCGGCGATGTCGGCGGTATTGAAGCCTGGATACAACTGGGCATTGCCGTCGGCTTAAGCCGCGAGGACATTACCTCGTTAAAACATGTATTACCCGGCGTGCGTTTTGCTGTTGATGCTTACGTTAATTTTGCCCGCAGAGCCGAATGGCACGAAGCGGCCAGTTCTTCATTAACTGAATTGTTTGCCCCCAAAATCCACCAGCAACGTCTGGATAACTGGCCGGAGCACTACCCCTGGGTTGATGTGGAAGGTTACAATTATTTCCGCAAACGTCTGACCGAAGCACGGCGCGACGTTGACCACGGCTTGGCAATTACGCTGGACTGGTACAAAACCCGCGAACAACAGGATCGCATGATTCAGATTTTAAAATTTAAACTGGATGTGTTGTGGACTATGGCGGATGCGATGTATATGGCTTATATTAACAATATGCCGCCGTATTTTAATATTGAGGTGTAGCTTGCTTTGGTTTTGAGACAACAGGAAAGATGTGATGCAATGGTCAGAAGTAATCGATAATCCGTATTTTAAAAACTTACCCTTTAAAGTTGAGTTAAATCGCTATGGCAAAGTTGAAATGACTCCCGCTTCCAATAAACACGGCCGCTTGCAGTCACAAATTGGCGCATTGCTTGAGCGCAAACTCAAAAAAGGCGAAGCACTCACAGAATGCTCAATTCAAACCACCGACGGCGTCAAGGTGGCCGATGTCGCCTGGTGCTCCAAGGCATTTATCAAACAATATGGCTATGAAACGCCTTATTCCCACGCGCCTGATCTGTGTATTGAAATTGTCCCACCTTCCAATTCAAAAGAAGAGATGACTAATAAAGTGCAACTCTATTTGCAAGCAGGTGCAGAGGAAGTTTGGATTGTCTGGGAAAATGGTATTGTTGATTATTATGATAAGACGGGGAAATTAGATCTATCCGGTTATGGTGTTAGCTTAAAACTACCGACAAATTAGTTAACACAAACAATATCATTTTAATGTATATAGCCTCACAGATAAGCAAAAACCTTTAATTTATAATTCAATCATGAATGAAATTATCTTTTTAGTTGAAGATGCGCCGGAAGGTGGCTTTATGGCGAGAGCCTTAGAAGCTTCTATTTTTACAGATGCCGATGATTTAAACGACCTGCACCTTAAGGTAAGAGAGGCTGTGGATTGTCATTTTGAGCCTGCCAATAAACCAAAATTGATACGCTTACATTTTGTCCGTGAAGAAGTTATTGCTGCATGAGATTGCAGCGGGATATTTCGGGCTTGGAACTGGCAAAAAAGCTAGTCGTATTAGGTTATGAAATCAGCCGTCAAAATGGAAGTCATATTCGCCTCAGTACCCAACAAAACGGTGAGCATCACATTACTATTCCACAACATAATCCTTTAAAAATAGGCACTTTTTCAACCATTTTGAATGACATTGCCAAACACTTTTCATTAAGCCGCGAAGAATTAATCAATAAGCTGTTTTCACCGCGATAATGGCATTGAACTTACTCTAATAATACTACCTAATTAAAACATGACACTCAGCCCAGACCAGCCCATAAATTTTTCCCGCACCCACCGTTTGCAATGGGAAGAAGCGCAGCAAAAAGATGTAATTCTTTACCCCGAAGGCATGGTGGAACTTAATCAAAGCTCAGCTGAAATCCTGAAGCTCTGTGACGGCACGCGCAACCTTTCCCAAATTATCAGCGAGTTGGAACATAAATTTAACACGTCGGGTCTCACTAACGATATTACCGCTTTCCTTGAGGACGCCTTAAAAAATGGCTGGATTAACCAAAACTAACCCTATGACTGCGCTCAGGGCAGGCATTACACCGCCACGCTGGCTGCTGGCTGAACTCACCTATTCTTGCCCGTTACAGTGCCCTTATTGCTCCAATCCAATTGATTATGCCCTACATCAAGCTGAACTGAACACCGAGGACTGGAAACGCGTATTGACACAAGCCCGCAAAATGGGCGCCGTGCAATTAGGCTTTTCGGGTGGTGAACCGCTAACCCGCAAAGATTTGACCGAGTTGGTTAAACATGCCAGAGACCTGGGCTATTATTCCAACTTAATTACGTCGGGCTACGGACTGACAGAAGAGAAAATCATCCAGCTTAAAGAAGCGGGTCTTGATCATATTCAGGTTAGCATTCAGGCGAGCACCCAGGAATTAAACGACCATATCGCAGGCACGGCGTCGTTTACGCACAAAAAAGAAGTCGCCCGTCTGGTCAAAAAACACGGCTACCCGATGGTGTTATGCGTGGTCATCCACCGTGAAAATATTCACCAGATGGCGGAAATTCTGGCCATGGCGGAAGAGCTGGGCGCGGATTATCTGGAATTGGCCAACACCCAATATTACGGCTGGGCTCATGCCAATCGTGATTTATTGTTACCGACCAAAGAACAGTTTGAACAGGCAGAAGCCATTGCACAAGCGTTTAAGGAAACCGTCGCGGGCAAAATGAAAATCTACTATGTCGTGCCGGATTTTTATGAAGATCGGCCCAAAGCCTGCATGAACGGCTGGGGCACTACCTTCCTGACCATTGCACCTGACGGCGTTGCTTTACCTTGCCATTCGGCGCGTGAACTGCCAGGGCTGGATTGTCCCAATGTTAAAGACTACAGCGTTGAAGAAATCTGGAATGAGTCAAAAGCCTTCAACTTCTTCCGAGGCGACGAATGGATGAAAGAACCTTGTCGTAGCTGCGATGAAAAAGAAAAGGATTTTGGCGGCTGCCATTGTCAAGCCTACTTGCTGACTGGCGATATGTACAATGCTGACCCTGTATGCAGTAAATCGCCCGATCACGGTGTTATTCAGCAAGCGATAGATTCGGCAGCAAGAAGCGCATTATCGGCTAATGAAAAACCGTTGCTATTTCGCAATAGTAAGAACTCACGTCTTTTGTCTTAACGTTAGTGCTAGAAACCACTATTGTTGAAACATTGCGGACGGGTTTGCAAAACCCGTCTGGCTTTAGTAAAAACTTCGTGCTCTTCGTGTCTTCGTGGTGCAATGCCTTTGACCCTACAAACCTTCCCAAGGCGTATACAAACCCTCAACATTAACCCCGAACATATCCAATACCCGGCCTACCGTTTCGTTCACCATGGCCGTTAATGAATCGGTTTTGCTATAAAAAGCCGGCATCGGCGGAAATATAATGCCGCCCATCTCCGTCACACTCGCCATATTTCGGATATGCACCAGATTTAACGGTGTTTCTCGGGGCATAACCACTAATCGCCGCCGCTCTTTTAAGACCACATCGGCTGATCGTGAAATCAGGTTATCACCAAAGCCGTGCGCCACGGCCGCCAGTGTTTTCATTGAACACGGGGCAATAATCATCCCTTCCGTTTTAAACCCGCCACTGGAAATACTGGCAGCAATATCATTGATCCCATGAGTCACATCGGCCAGCTCGAATAGTTCGGCTCGCTTCATATCCATTTCGTGCTTTAAATTCACCACACCCGCTGAAGAAATAACCAGATGCGTTTCCCATTCTTCTTGTGCCTTCAAGATTTGCAACATTCTTACGCCATAGACGGCACCCGTTGCGCCGGTCATGGCAATAATCAAGCGTTTTTTTTGAGTCATTTTTAGTGTGTTATTTATAGATATATACTGCTCTCGGTCACCGTTGCGGATTTTTAATAAATCAATAAAGCACACTGTAGGTTGGGTTAGCGATAGCGTACGTAACCCAACGCAACAACGAGTTTCCGTTGTGTAGCCGTTCAAAGTATAACAAGGCAATAAAAAATAATTCGCCACGAAGAAAAAATCGATAACTTCGTGGTAAGTGGGTATTAAAATATTTCTGATCGGTTAATTAAGCCAGTTTTTCTGCGAATTTATCAGTCGCATAAACCAACGCATCAATCATTTCTAACCCTTGGGCAATGTGTCCCGCATTGGGTAGAACGACGTATTCGGCATGAGGCAGCGCCTGATGCAGCTTCATTCCTGCCTCTATTGGACAAACCAAATCCTGACGCCCATGAATAATAATGGTTGGAATGCTGTGTAAAGCAACGCAATTTTCCAGAATCTGATTTTCCGTAATAAAATACTGATGTCTGGCATAATGCAATTCCATACCTACCTGTTTGACCATTTTCTCAGTAACGTGATCGCCTTGGGCTCCAGATTGATAATCGTTAGCTAATGCGACTTGTCCGCCCCAAGCCATCCATTCCTTAGCGACCCGTCTTGTTGCCACCTCATCTTCACCCCATAGCGCATCACAGAGTCCTTGCACCAGATCCTCACGACGGTGTTTGGGGATGCTTTCAACCAGCCGCTGCCATTGCTCGGGATAAATCCGACTGGCGCCGTCCTTGGCAAACCAGTCAAAATCTTGTTGCCGCGCCAAAAATACCGCGCGAATAATCATTCCCATTACTTTTTCTGGAT
>Ga0209798_10000937_pt1 | contig 17803 bp, 10 predicted proteins | sample DOMMetBare3Fresh_FD_187475 | JGI IMG/M metagenome (GOLD analysis project Ga0209798, IMG submission 187475) | Wetland sediment microbial communities from St. Louis River estuary, USA, under dissolved organic matter induced mercury methylation -... | ecosystem: Environmental > Aquatic >...
CAACGCTTCCCGCAACAGTGGCCTGAGCTCTGCTTCTTTGATGGTAAGAAAACCGGATGTACCGGGCGCGTCTGAGTAGGGTGCAAGCAGCGCAGCGCTCCGCGAACCCAGGGAGCCGTCAGCATAAAGCTTGATCGAGCGCACGGTGAGACGGTTGCCGAATGCTCCCACAATCGGACCCTCACGCAGCAGCCGTTGCGCTTCTTCCCCCGGCCCGGAGAGTACCTTGTAGATACGCAGCTTGATCTTCCCGTCGCTGTACAGCTTCTTGAAGATCTCGACCTCGTCATAATCGCCGCCCGGATCCTGCACCTGGCACCAGCCAAGTTCAACATCGCGCTTGACTCCCAGAATGACAGCCTGCTCTTCGTCTGCCGCGGAGGTGGCCGGCAGATGACGACGCACCAGATTTTGCGCCGCATCCAACAACATGCCGTTGGGCTCGCCAGTTTTGTCTTTTGAGATTTCCCCGCCAAAGGGATTGGGAGTGCTCTTGTCAATGCCGGCAATCTTCAGCGCCGCGCTGTTTACCACCGTGCCATGTCCATCTGCCCGCGTGAGAATGACGGGATTGCCGGGGGCAATCTGGTCCAGATCCCAGCGAGTGGGGAACACCGGAGGCGTCCAGAAGGTTTCGATCCAGCCGCGCCCCGTAACCCATTCACCTGGCTTTGCCTGCGCCACGCGGATCTTAACTTTGGCGAGGAAATCTTCGAGACTGTTGACGCCTTCGAGATTCAAAGTCATTTCGCGAAAGCCAACTCCCGACAAGTGGTGATGCGCATCGGTCAGCCCTGGGACCACCGTCAAGCCGCGTAGATCCAGGACGCGCGTGCCTTTGCCGATATACTTTTGCGCTGCCGCATTGGAACCAACAAAGACGATGCGGTCGCCCCTGATCGCGACAGCTTCAGCCTGCGCCTGTTTATCGTTGACGGTGTAGATGTTGCCGTTCTTTAGAACGAGATCCGCGGGTTGGGTGTCGGCCGCAGCGGACAAAAAGCTGAGCAACAGGAGGCTCAGCAAAGCTGGCAGGGTCTTCATGATCTTCCTTTGCTAACCAAAAGAATCGTCTGTGCCGGAGTGCTTATGACTTATATCACAGGGCTGCGCCTCTAAAATACCTCAGCGAAGAGCTGGGGGATACTTTTGTAGCGTTTCGCTGAGTTGCAGGGGCTGAATCTAGTCTTTCCCTGCCCTTCGGTGAGGAGGCTGCAGGGAGACATTAAATAAAGATCACGGAAAACTACGGCGCGCATTCACTGTTGCTGTGCGTGCGCACCGAGCTGAAGCGATCCTGGTACTCATCCGAAGTAATGAACGCACAGACCATTGACCGATAGTTGTTGGGCGCAGGCAAACGGTTCAGCACATCCAGCCAGAAGTCATAACCTCCCTGGTCGGGATTGCGACGGAGGTAACCGAAGTACTGCATCAGCACGAATGAGGGGTTGTATTCACGATCTTTGAAAGCCTGAATTTCGATCAGGTCGCGCAGTACCTGCGCTCGCGTGCGGCCCGCATTCATTGCCGTCAGTGCCTGCTGTCGTTCGGCGGTGTAGGGCGTCAAGCCTGCGGTATCAAACAATCTGTTAATGAAGTCTATATTGAAATCCAGCGCATAGAACTGGGTAAATTCCGGCCGTTGCGCAAATTCATAAACGAGCGACTGCTTGCTGGCTTCCAGACGTGCGCCTCCGATCACTTTGTTCCGATCGCTGATGAACTCCTGGTAGGTTGGCCGGCGGCCGAACGCGGCTTTGTAGAGGCGGTAGACATAAGAGCCGGTGTCCTGAAACTCAAGCTCGATGAAGAACGCGGCACTCACACCGATACGCTGGCTACGAAAGCAAGCCGCTCGAGCCTGTGGATCCGGCTCGCTGTTGCACTGATTGATCTGCCCGGTCCAGTAATCCAGGCCGCCCTGATCCGGAGTGCGACCAAGAAAATCATAGTAGTGCTGTCGCACAAAAAATTGCGCGTCGTCGATCGGATTAGTAACAGGCGGGAGCAGATCGTTGTCCATGATCGTAACAGTGGTCGCGGATCCTCCAAGCAAAACTGTTTCATATTCGACTCTGAAGGTTTCGTCGCCTTCCACATAAGCATCGTCAGTGATTGGAATCGAAATGGTTTTCGAAGTGTCGTCGGGCGCAAAACGGACCGTGCCCGAAGAAAAAGTGAAGTCCGACCTTTGCGTAGCGGTATCGTTGTTAGTGTGGTACTTCAGGATCGCCGGTCTGGAAAGATTGCCTATCCGGGTAAAGGTAATCCGGGCCTGGCCCTGATTTTCAAGAACACCCGCCACCGCCGGAATCAATATCCCGTCATTCGGATCCGGGGCCACCGGGATGGCCGTAAAGTTCATACCGAAGTTGCCGCTTAGGGTACCCGAGGAAACTGCTTTGGCAAACGTGGGATTAAAGATGTATCCGTTCTTCGAAGGTGTGACAGTAAAAGACAAATCCACGGGATAGTTATAGGTAAAGATACCCGCCGCGTTTGTCTCCAAAATCACCGGTTGGGGATTCAGCTCGCCTACAAACGTAAGCTCCACGCCCGGCACTGGACTGCTACTGGCATCCGTGACCGAGCCGGAAATTCTGTAGTTGGTGTAAGTAACCGGCGTCGGGCTGGGTGTGGCAGTCGGCGTCGGCGTGGGAGTGCCATCGGAAAGAGATTGCCACGCCAGCTCATGCTCATCATAAACAGTGGTGGTTACGCGACCAATGTTACCGCTCTGCAGAGTGAATAGATAAATCTCATCTGAATTGCTCTGCGGCACGCGGTTGTAGTTTGTGAAAGCAACCTGTAGCCCATCAGGCGACCAGACTGGGCTGGCCGAATCTTCCGACGTGCCATTCATCAGTCTGTGCTGGTTACCGCCATTGGCGTCCATCAAATACGCCAGCGGAAGATTGTCGCGCTGGCTCAGGAAAACGATTTGACTGTTGTCGGGCGACCATGAGGGCGCGGCATCAACTGCGTTGTTGTTGGTCAAGCGAGCCGGCGTCCCGTTAGGATTGCCGCTCGCATCAACGGTGACGGTGTAAATTTCGAAGCCCAACGCAATGTTGCCGCCGATGCCCGGAAAATCACGCGAAGAAGTAAAGGCGATGCGCGTGCCATCTGGTGACCACACTGGATCCTGCTCGTATTCTGCGGTCGCGATAATGCTATGAGCATCGCTGCCGTCCGCAGCATTCATCACGAAGATGTCCCCCTTGTTGATGCCTCTGACAAAAGCGATCTTGGTTCCATCTGGTGACCAGGTGGGCTGAGTATCACCAGAACTGGTGCCGAGCTGATGTTGATTCAACCCGTTCGCATCCATGATCCAAATGGCTGCACTGCCCCCAAAAAGCGGCCGTCTTGAAAAAGCAATCTTAGTCCCGTCCGGTGACCAGGCAGCGTAGTGATCTGAGATGTTGCTGGCACCGCTGGCGGTGGAAAGGATCTTCTCATCTGTCCCATTGGGATTGATGCTGTAGATCCAGTTATCGTTGGTGAAAGCAATCCGGCCGTTGACGCGCAACGTATTAGCGGTCGCTAACAGTCGTTCCTGTTTGGCCAGTGAATTAAAGCTAATTAAGCTGCCCACGATAGCCAGGACCGCAATCGGTAAAATAGCTGCTCGGAAAAACTTGCTGCAGAAATTCATTTTAATCCTAGTTAGAGAGTTTAAACTTCCGGCTCCCAGGAATAAAGTCAAAAGGCGTACCCGACGCCAAATTTGTTGGCGCTGCGCCTGCCCCTGCGGGTAATTAACCCAGGGACCGCAATATTCAATTATTCGGGGTATTGTATTACGCTGAGAAGGTTCTGACCCTGGGGGGAGTCATTTTCCGTCACAAGTCGGAAATCAGCGCCGCAATCCGGCCATTCGGGCATCCCGATAGAATGACTTGAGATGGCGCGCAACCCTTGTCGGTTGCCTTACTCGGTCGAGCCGCCCGGATTCACCTGCAATGCGCGTTTAACTGAATTAGCTCTATAATCTCGCCTGCTTGGAGAAATCTTCTTCGCTTAACAAAAGGAGCTCATGAACGTCGAAAATTTGAATTTGACCACCCGCTTTGGCGCGACCACTGCCTACGTCGCGAGACCGGAAGCTGACGTTTCCGCAGCCATCGTCTTGATTCAGGAATGGTGGGGCATCAACGATCATATTCGCGACATCGCTGGACGCTATGCAAATGAAGGCTACCTGTGTGTTGCGCCCGACCTCTATCGTGGCCGCCTCGCAAAGAATACTGAAGAAGCAGCCGCGATGATGCAGGGGCTGGCGATTGAAGACGGCATCCAGACAATTCGCAAAGCCATCGAGGCCACTAAAGAGACTTATGGCGTCAGGAAGTTCGGGATTAACGGCTATTGCATGGGCGGCACTTTCGCACTGCGGGCTGCCTGTGAGCTCGATGGACTGGCGGCTGCCGCCCCCTTCTACGGCGACATTCCCGCAGAAGCAGTGCTGGCGAGACTCAAGGTGCCGACACTATTTATTGCCGGCAGCCGTGACAACTGGATCACGCCCGCCAAGGTGAAGGAGTTGAAGGAGGCAGCGAGTAAGTACGATTTACCGGTAGAGGTCGTTAGCTATGACGCGGACCACGCCTTCTTTAACGATACGCGTCCGGCGGTCTATAACGCCGAAGCGGCGGCTGATGCGTGGCAGCGGGTGCTGGGATTCTTCAAAAAGAACTTATTGCGGAATGAAGGAGCAAAATGATCGAGCGGGCTGAACTCCAGTGTCCAGCGGCAATGAGCCTGAAGCTGAGCCCCTCAAACCTTCAGCGACTCGCAAGGGCCAAGCGGAACGCCACCATCTCTTCGCCGTTGCGAACCAGCAGGATGTCATGGACCAGCACAGGGTGATTCCAGGTCTTACCTTCAATCGCCTTGAATCGCGCTACTTCTGTGAACTGGTCGGCGGTCGCCTTGACCAACGCCAGCTCGCCCTTCTCCGACACTACCAGCAGTAAGTCCTGATCGGCTAAGAGTACGAGTTGGCCGTTGCCATAGCGGCCGCCGTGCCACTTGAGTTCACCTTTTTTGAGATCGAGGCAAGTGATTCCGGTGCCGTCGAAGCCAAACGCATTGTCCTTATGAACGACGAAATCGTTGAAGTACGGCGTTAGCTCGGTAGAGGTCCAGCGCTCTGTGGTGGTCCATCCGCCGGCGCCGTGTGCGACGGCGACACGGCGCATGCCAACTTCGGCGCCGAAACCAGAGCCGCTGCCAATCAGGACGTCACCGTCCGCGGTAAAGGCCGGCTGCACAATGCCGTCGCTCGACCACGTGTGTTTCCAGAGCACCGAGCCGTCGGCTGGGGCAACGCTAATGGCTCCTTCTCCGTTCAGCTGCAGGATCTGAGCCACGCCACTAATCGTAGCCAGATGTGGCGAGCTGTACCCCTTGCCCCCGCTGGGGCCGTACCAGCGTGGGGTGCCGGTGGCACTGTCATAACCGGCGAGCGAGCCGGCAGCGGCAACGATGACGAGGTCGCCAACCACCAGTGGCGAACTCGCAAAGCCCCACCCGGGCAACTTCGCTTTGGTATCGGACGCGGCATTGCGTGACCAAATTACGGCGCCACTGCGAGCGTCGAGCGCGTTCAGGATTCCCGTCCCGCCAAATGTATACACACGACCATTGCTGAGCGTCGGCGTTCCGCGCGGACCGGGGCCCGCGTTCGACTCGTAAAAGCGGGCGGCGTCTTTGTGCATCCACACTGGTTGGCCCGTGTTCAGGTTGTAGCAAGACACGATTTCATTCTCACCCCGCTGCTCCTGGGTGTAGAGAAGATCGCCGCTCACCGCGAAGGACGACCAGCCAGGTCCGATCGGCCGTCGCCATATGGCGGCCGGTGGTCTTTGTGCCCAGTCGGTCTCGATGCGCACGCCGCGAATTACGCCATCACGGTTTGGCCCGCGAAAGCCGGACCAGCCTGAGTCTGCTGCCGCTGCTTCTCCTGCCGGCGCGGGAGTTGTCGGCTCGACACCGGCCTGGGCCAGAAGCCGCTCCTCGGGAGTCATGGTCCACCGCCAGTGGAAATCTGAAACGGCAGAGGCGGTGATGCCCCCGGTCCTTATAAGTGTAAACACGGCGCAGGCGACTATGATCGCGCCCAGCATCACCACGCGTCGCAATCCAGCCGACAGCCGGCGGCCGGCCACTGCCGCGGCGACCAGCGCGAGGCATAAGACCGGGATGGAGAAGATGGGCAACATCATCCCCATCATCCCGCCCGCAATGGACGGATGCACGAGGCGCTTGGTGGCGACAACTGCGATAATCATCAGCACGATCGCGCCGATACGGTCGACCCAGGGCGCGCGGCTGAAAAACAACCACCACACGAGGACGAGTAACCCGCAGATCACGCCTCCCAGGACTCCAAACATCGCGGCTTCAGGAACGATGCGCGGGGCCACGAACCAAAGCACCCACTGCAAGACCACTGCTACCAGACCGGGCCACAGCCGAAGCGGCTTCCTGGGAGTAGGCAGTCGCTTCTCGGTTGTCTGATCTATCGCGCTATTAGCTACGTTTGCGTTTTGGTCGGTTGGGGGAGGGGTCATGCGAGGGAGTACGCCTAACACGCTGCGTTTGTTTCTTAGATTCGTAATGCGACTCTACGTTCCGGACAACCCGCCCGGCAGGGCGTGATTTAGTCAGCTTATTTTGACGGCACGTGTTCGCGGCCCCATTTCAATACCGTCGCCATCCAGACCAATTCGTCCAAAAAACCCTTTGCTCTCTGCGCGAAAGCCGGATCAAGAAGTTTCCCTTCTGCATCAAAGGTCTTCTGTACTGTTGCAAAGTTTAGATCAGTGAAGGTGACCGCCAACCCCAGCTCGCGCACCATCGGGACCATCGCTTCAATCACCCGCGTGCCGCCCCAGGGACCGGCCGAAACGCCCACCAGCCCCACTGCTTTATGGATATATTCTTTGAGCAACAGATCGAGCACTGCTTTCAAAGCACCGGAATAGCCATGATTATATTCAGGCGCCACAATCACCAGGCCATCGGCTCTGCTGATGGTATCGCGCCATTCGGGAAACAGGTGCTTGATCTCCTGACCGTAGTCATCCTGCGGGAAGGCGAAATCGGCGGCATCGAATAACATGGTCTCAATCTCCGGCCGCTTCTCCATCTCACCCACCAACCAACGTGCGGGATTGATGCTATTGCGCTTTTTGCGATTTGTGCCCAAAAGGACCGGCAAAAGTAGTTTATCCAAGATTATTCTTCCCTCCCTGCAATGCTAAATGATGGTGCGAACGTACCTGCTTCGGGTCGTTGACGGCGGCAGCAAACAATCCTGCCACGCGCGCAGCCCCGTACCTATGTCGTTCGACGCCAGCCGCAGCTTACAGCAAAACTCGCCCGCCAATTCGTGTGCCCGCTATTCAATGATAATTTCATCAACAAAGATCCACGACTGCCCTCCCTTTCCCGGATGCCAGCCAGGAATGGTTCCGTAACCGACCGCTTTGACGCGTATGAAACGAGCCGGTTGCGTCGCAATCGTTTTCACAAGATCCTGCAATACCACGTCGTAATTTCTCTCCGAGACTTCGTTGGCGATTACGAGAGCGGGGGTGAAAGTGCGTCCGTCAATTGACAGTTCGAACTCCACACGGCGCGGCATCCAGATCCAGGAACCGACTTCCTGTAAAAATCCTGCGCCCAGCCTGGAAATGTTCTGAACTCGACCCAGGTCCACGGTGGCCAGGAAATCCTGACCCTGGTAACCCTGCCAGGCCCCCGTGCTGAAATTGGCATTGCCCCTGACACCATCAATCACTGTCAGGTCGCCAGCCGCTGGGTACTGGGGGCTGTAATGGGACTGCAGACTGACGGTCCAGTCGTGGGGAATCTTGTGGAAAACAGCTCTGGTAAGCAAACTCCTCTGGCCCTTTTTATCGAAAGCGATTGCTTTAATGGTGGTCGAGTCGGCAATCAACAATGGGCCGTCATAAACCCGGGAGCTCACCCCAGGCTCAGATCCATCGGTTGTAAAAAGGATACGCGGCGGCGGCGCGCCAGTCGCCTTGATTCGAACCTCTAACTGTCCTTTGAAAATGGCGCTACGAGCCTCGATTACAGGCGCCGGCACAATCCGGTCGCCTGAGATATAGGATGTTGGAACAGCCGAGCCGCTCGAGCCCCAGGCACGGTTCGGGTGCGGCCCCATTTGAAAAACGAGTTCCCCGCCGTTCAGCAGGGCGCTGTGCCGCAGATACGAATAGGGATAGGGCCGTCCGTTCAGCGTAGCGCTTTGAATGTAGATATTGCGCGCTGAAACACCGCCAGCCCGAATCACAAATGATTTCCCGTTTTCGAGCTTGAAGCTCAGCTTAGGAAATAGGGGCGTACCGATAGCATAAAGTGGCTGGCCGGGAGTGACCGGATAGAAACCGGCTGCACTCAGGACATACCACGCGGACATCTGGCCACAGTCCTCATTGCCGATTAGGCCATCGGGCGCCGGCTTGTAAAAGGTGTCCATGATTTGCCGGACCCTCGCCTGGGTTTTCCAGGGTTGGCCCACATAGTCGTAGAGGTAAGCCAGATGGTGGCTGGGCTCGTTGCCGTGCGCATATTGGCCGATTAATCCGGTAATGTCCGCCTGCTCACGGCCGGTAGTCCTGCTTTCCGCGCTGAATAATGCGTCGAGCTTGCTTGCGAATCGATCGTGGCCACCCACTAGCTCAATCAGCCCGCTGATATCCTGGGGAACAAAAAAGGAGTACTGCCATGAATTTGCTTCCGTGAAGTTGAAATCGACCTGACGCGGATCGAAGGGAGTGAGCCAGCCACCGTTCCGGCGCGGGCGCGCGAAACCAGTCGATGGGTCAATTACGTTCCGATAAAACTGGGCCCGCTGCTTGAACTCCTCGGAGTCATTAGTCTTGCCCAAAAGTCCGGCCATTTGCGCGATGCACCAGTCGTCGTACGCGTACTCCAGCGTTTTCGATACGGACTCGCGGTCGGCTTCCATGCTGATATACCCATAATGCCGGTATTCATCGAGGCCTTGATCCAGCAGCTCCGCACTGTGCTTCATCGCCGTGAGTGCATGTTCGGAATCAAACCCGCCGATGCCCTTAACGGCCGCGTCGGCTATTACCGATACTGCGTGATACCCAATCATCGTGTCAGTCTCGTTACCGGCCAGCTCCCAGACCGGCAATCGCCCACCGTAGTCATACTGCGCCAGGAAGCTATTGATGAAATCAGCCGTGCGTTTCCGATCGATGATGGTATAAAGCGGGTGGGCGGCGCGAAAGGTGTCCCACAAGGAGAAGACAGAATAGTTGCTGAAACCCTTAGCAGCATGAGGCTCGCCGTCGCGCCCGCGGAATTGTCCGTCAACGTCCATAAACAAGTTCGGCGCGATCATGGTGTGATAGAGGGCCGTGTAGAAGTTCGTCAACTGTTCCCCCGTGCCTCCTGCGACTTTGACCTTGCTGAGCTCGCGCTCCCAGGCGGCGCGACACCTGCTGACCGCGCGCTCAAAACCCCAATCACGCATTTCAGCCGCCAGGTTGGATCGGGCTCCAGCGCAGCTCACAGCCGAGAGGCCTACCTTCACCATCACCTCCCGGCCACGGCGCAACGAAAACCTGAAGGATGCCTTGATGTTCTTCCCGCGCGCCTGTGTAAGATTTGGATCCGGCTTGCCGTCCAACGCGATCCGGGCGGCGAAGGGTTCAGAAAACTCAGCGACAAAATAAACGATCTGGTCTCTGGCCCAGCCAGTGGAGCGGCGGTAACCCTCGATGTGTGTGGAGTCCACCACTCGCAGGTAGGAATCCACTACCTGGTCGCGGTGCACCAAATTCAGAATTATGTTGGCGCGAGCGTTTGCAGCATAGGTGTAGCGGTGCAGTCCGACGCGCTCGGTGGCCGTCAGTTCCGCTGTGATACCGCCATCGTCCAGCAGCACACGGTAATAGCCAGGCGCTGCTTTTTCGTGCCGATGCCTGAACGATGAGGCATAACCCCTGGCGGCGCCTCCGTCAACAAGCGCTTCGTAAACAGCCTCACCCACAGTCGGCATCAACAGAATGTCGCCATAATCCGAAATCCCCGTGCCGCTCAGGTGTGTATGACTAAACCCGTAGATGATGTTGTCGGAATAATGATAGCCGGAGGAACCGTCCCAGCCGCTCAAACGCGTGTCCGGGCTGAGCTGGACCATGCCGAAGGGCATTGTCACGCCGGGGAAAGTGTGTCCATGCCCACCAGTGCCAATGAAGGGATTGACGTAATCTACTGCCGAACGCTGGGCTGAAGCGGTCAGCGCCAGACACAACACCAGCGTGACTATCCAAGGGGTTTTTGCTTTTTCTCTCTGCAGCACTCGGCTAGCGCCTTCATTATTATCGGCATTGGTCAGGGAGGCGAACGCGTCCTTACTTAGTGGCGAGCCAGGCTCTCAATTCTTTTGCGTCCGGCAAAGAAGCGCGCGCTCCCAGGCTGCGACACTTCAGCGCCGCAGTTGCATGCGCCAGTTCCAGGCTTGTTTCCAGATTTTCGCCGTTCAGGAATCCGTAAATAAATCCGGCATGAAAAGCATCGCCGGCGCCAGTCGTATCACGACAGCCACCCGGCACCTCGAACGCAGGCGATTCAAGGAATTGATTGTCAGAATACAGAATTGCCCCGCGCGCGCCGAGCGTCATGCCAACCAGCGCGCAACCAAAGCGGGCCTTCAACTCAACCAGCGCCGCTCGGTCATCCGCCAGGCCCGTCAAACGGCGAGGAAAGCCTTTGGAGACAATCAACATATCGACTAGCGGCAGCAACTCAGGCAGTCCTTCGTAGATAGTGTCAACATCGGCAGAGACAATTACGCCAGCCGCGCGTGCCGCCTGGGCCATTCGCGCACCAGCCGGAGGATCATGCGCATCCAGATGTAGTATGCGCCCGCGTAGGGCCAGTCCGACGGGCGCGTCCGCCGCCTTGTATCCAAGTCGCTCGTCGCGGTCCCAGATGATTGTTCGTTCGCCATTACGTGCATCGATGATGACGAAGGCTATTTGATTGCGCGCGTCCTCCACCACTTCAGCAAACTCGAGGTTGACTCCCTCGGAGCGCAGGGACTCGAGTCCGAAACTTCCTTCCGCGTCTGATCCAAACCGGCCCGCGTAAGCAGTCTTTAAACCGAGGCGCTGCAGGCCGACCATGGCGCTGGCGCTCTGCCCGCCAGCGCTCTGCTGATGTTCGATTAGACGGAGCTTCACGTCGAACTCCGGATATTCCGGCACGACGATCAGATGGTCGACCGCGTTCAGGCCAAAGCCCACCGCGTCGAATTCCCTGTCATTTGGCACTTGGAAAGGAAAACGCATTTTGTTTCAACGCACTGATTTCCTGTCGTTTCGCATCGCAGCCGGTGTGCCTGCAAGTTGGAATCAAATGCTCTGCTCGTTCATCCTCAATAGCCTTCGTCACTTTCGTCGGATAAAATACCATTGCTTCCCCGCAAATCCACTAATGACTCTGGAACAAAAGCTCAAAGAGATCCCGGCCGCGCCGGGCGTTTACCTGCACAAGGACGCCGCCGGCCGAATTCTCTATATTGGCAAGGCGAAAAGTTTGCGCAGCCGGGTGCGCCAGTATTTCCAGGCCGGCGGCCCGGTTCGTTTTGGTTATGATATTAAAACGGTTGAACTCGTCCGGCAGATCGCCGACGTTGAATTCATCGTCACCGACAACGAAGTCGAGGCTTTGATTCTGGAGGCCACGCTGGTCAAGCAGCATCAGCCTCGCTTCAACTACAAACTCAAAGACGATAAGTCCTACCCGCATCTGAAGCTGACCGTCAACGAACCTTTTCCCAAGGTTGTTATCACCCGCAGGATTCAAAAGGATGGCGCCCTGTACTCTGGACCATTCCTACCGGCCAGCCTGGCCCGCAAGACAATCGACCTGATCAATCGCACCTTTCAATTGCGCACCTGCGACATAGAAATTGACGGCAAGGCGCCGCGCCCCTGCCTTGAATATCACATCAAGCGCTGTCTGGGTCCCTGCGTAAAGGGACTGTGCACCCCTGAGCAATACCAGGAATCGGTGCGCGATGTGCGTTTGCTGCTTGAAGGCCGGAACACAGAACTCGCAGACACGCTGGAAGGACGCATGACGCAGGCGTCCGAAGACATGCGTTACGAGCTGGCGGCCAAGTATCGCGACTTGCGCCAGACGGTGATCAAGCTATCCGAGCAACAGAAGATGGCCAGCTCGCCAGAACGCGACGTGGACATTTTCGGCTACTATCGCGAAGGCCAGCGCCTGGCGCTCCAGCTCTTCACCTTACGCGAGGGACAAATCGTCGGGCGCCGCGAATTCTTCTGGGAAGATCTGCCGCCCGAAGATTTCGATCCCGCGCCCTTTCTGAGCGAAGTGCTGGCCCAATACTACTCGTCGGATTACGTACCCAAAGAGATTTATCTGCCGGTTGACTTTGAAGATCGCGCTCTGCTGGAAAAGGCCCTGAGCACACGGAAAGGGCGCCGGGTACACATCATCGATCCGCAACGCGGTGAAAAACGCGACCTGATAGATCTGGTCGAAAAAAACGCCAAGCTTGCTTTCGAGCAGCGCTTTCGCGTGCTCAAGCCGGACATGAAGCTGGTGCTCGAAGAGTTACAGGAGACCCTCGAGCTACCGCATTTCCCCGCGCGCATTGAATCATTCGACATTTCGCACATTCAGGGAGCGGAAAATGTCGCGGGCATGGTGGTGTGTGAAAACGGCAAGATGAACCGGCAGCAGTATCGCAAGTTCCGCATCCGCACCGTGGAAGGTGCAAACGATGTGGCTTCGATGCGGGAGGCGGTATTTCGACGTTATCGCAGGCTGCTGGATGAGGGCCAGCCACTACCCAACTTGATTATGATCGATGGGGGCAAGGGCCAGCTCAGCGCGGCGGCAAGTGCCATGCGCGAGCTTGACCTGGAGGCCATACCGATGGTCGGAGTGGTCAAGCCGCCGCAGCGTCACAATGAGGTCTCTCACCTGCTGGTGAAAGGCCGCGAGGACGAGCCCGTTTACATGGATTCACATTCATTGATCCTGCGACTTTTGCAGATGATTCGTGACGAGACCCATCGCTATGCGGTTACCTATCACCGCAAGAGACGCGAGCTGCGCGACTTTACCTCCGAGTTGACGGCTATTCCCGGCGTCGGTGACAAGCGCAAAAACAGATTGCTGAGAAATCTGGGATCTATCCAGCGGATTGCGTGCGCGAGCGTAGGTGAACTGGCGCCGTTTGTTGGTCGAAAAACCGCCGAGGAAATCGTCGAGCACTTTGCCCGCCAGCGGGCCCTCGCGGAAGCGGGCGGCTAAGCCGCTGGGACCGCACGCTTCCAGCGTGCCGCTCGTTGCCCAGGAAGATAGCCGGTGAGCTGTGTGTATTTCGGTGAGCACATTTTCCATTTCTCATTGGACATTTCTCAATTAGCTACTTCACCTGGGACCGCACGCTTCCAGCGTGCTGCTCGTTGCCCAGGAAGATAGCCGGTGAGCTGTGTGTATTTCGGTGAGCACATTTTCCATTTCTCATTGGACATTTCTCAATTAGCTATTTCACCTGGGACCGCACGCTTCCAGCGTGCCGCTCGTTGCCCAGGAAACTTGCCTGCCAGACGGGTATGCATCGCCACGGAAAATCATTGGACCCGGAATCAAGTCCCTGTGCAACGGAAGGCACGCTGGAAGCGTGCGGTCCCAGGTGTCACTCTGTTCGCTCGCCCTTGAATTCGTAAGTGATATGCAACCGCAATGAGCCTTCCAGCACTTCAGCGCGCACGTCCTTTACTACCGCTTTCAGTACCCCGCCGCTCGCCCGGACCGGAATGACAGGCACAAGCTGCGGCGCTCGCAGCAGCTCGAGTGGATTCACCCGCTGGTTAATCGCATTCTGCACAAAAACAGTGACGAAGCTGTTCGCCACCGGCGCAACACCTGCCAAATTTACTCCCTCAACATTGAGCTGTCCGTAAAGGGTCTGCTGCGCTTGATCGAACGACAACTGGATGGTGCTCTGGGCCCATCCCTTGAATTGCATGCAGTTGCCCAGCGCGTTGTAGCTGCCGCTGAATGCCAGCGGCAATGTTATGCGGCCGCCGGAAAACTGGACACGTGTTTTCACATTATCGTCCTCGGGCAGGAGCGTGATCGTATTCGCGCAGCCACCCTGAAAGGCAGCCGGTCGCATTGGCGAATCATCCTGCTGCTCCCCATTTTGCGACAACTTGAAAGATGGAGAAGAAAGATCGCGAAATATGCTGCCCAGCACTTGATCGAAAAACTTGTCATCCAGGGCCATGACGATTGTTCCCGGCGCATCGCCGCCCGGTGCGGGCGCCTGCACTGTCGTGCCCGGCATCTTATGCGCCCGCGGCGTGCCGAGGAAATAAATGGCGCCGCCGCCACCCAAAAGAATTCCTATTACCAGGAGGATTATGTATTTCATTTGTCAGCTACCTTGCCAGCCGTTTTAAGGCTTAACTGGTGTCGCAGACGCGGTCGGACCGGGGGAAACTCCAGGTGCGGGCGCCGCATTCATGTTTGCCAGCAACGCCTTGATCAACGCGGTCGCGGTATTGGTAATCGCATCAATCTGGCCACGAATCTGCTCGGGTGGAATCTTGCTTAGACCGGTTGGCACTTCAAACATGGCGCTGTCGACATCGGTGTTAATGTCACGCATCTCGGCGACAATCCGCGCCGCCTTGACTCCTTTGACATCGCCGCTCGCTTCGGCGTGCAGTTCGGAGCGTAAAGGCAGACCTGTATCCTTATCAATATAGACAAAGCCCTCGTTCCTGACGTCGCCGGCCTGGGTCTCGGTTTTTACGGAAGAGTTATAGCTGTACTTGATGGCTGTGCGTCCGTTGAACTGCTCTTCGCCGACGCGCTCGACCCCTTTGAGCTGTTCCAGGTGACTGACAATCTGACCCGGTGTCATCAGTTTATGAATCTGAAATCCTACCGCCTCCTGGGTAAGCTCAGCGTACTGTTTGCGGCCCGGCAGCAGCACATAATGTTGTTGGCCATTATCGATATAGATTAGGTCTGACCCATCAGGCAATTTAAAAGCGACGCGACGCGCTTCCCCGTTGCGAGCAATTGCCGCAGAGAGAGTGGGAATGCCAATGGCCTTATCCCCACCTTCGGTCTCGGCACTAAGTACGAGGGTAGCCCGATATTTCTCAGGCTCGCGCGCGCTGATACCTGAAAGCGTGGCCAGTTCGGCGGCATTGATATTCGCGGGTGAAGTGTTGATATTAGCGACACTCGTGTTTGAGTTGACGTTGCTATTGACGGGTGTCCCGCAACCGCTGAACAATGCGGCCAGACCCAGCGCGATAAGCAAACAGGCTAATGACGTTAGTTTTGAAGAAGAGCTGCGCATAAAGAATCTCCGTGGTCGAATGAAAGCGCCTGGCGCTGACGATCGAAAAAAGGGGGCTGCGAACTGTCGAGGGAAGCCATAGCATAGCATGCACGGGCCAGCCGGCAAACCGCCACCCCTGGGACCGTACGCTTCCAGCGTGCCGCTCGTTGCCCCGAAAGACGACTTCAGAACTGGGTCTGCGCTCCGCAGAGGGGACTCATTTGAGGGATCAAGCGGGGAGCATTTTCCATTTATCATTGGACATTTCTCATTTGACCATTGCAGCCCTCGCCCAGCCATCTCGGTCGCCGGCCTCGCAATGACAAAAGGGAGGTGCTAAATGACCAATGAGAATTGAGAAATGAGCAATGGAAAATGCAGACTCATTTGCCATTTATCATTGGACTGCCATGACAGATCGCTCTCTCCATCATTGACTTACTACCTCGTTCTGACATAGAAGCATTGCGTTCTTTCAGCCCTCCTATTGCGAGTCGACACTATGAAACTATTTCCAGCGATCTTTTTGCTTGGTCTTGCTCTTTCACTCTGCAATTTAATGAAATCAAAGAACTCAAATACTCCACTGGGAGCAGGCGCGCCATCATCAGCCGACAGTATCGCGGCTGAAAAGGCTGCGCCTACGGCTGCTCAAACTGCCGCACTCGCCGGAGGGCAGACTATCAAATGGGACCAGCAGGGCATGTCCTGGACCATCCCGCCTAAATGGACCAAAGTCACGGATGAGCGCAACAGCTTCATGGCCCGTTCACCCGGCGGTTTTGACGCAGCCAACCTCATCGTTTCAATCTCAGCCATGGCCGATGACTTTCCCACCGATATCAGTTTGAAGGCTACCTATGACGGACAAAAGACCCGGTTGAAAAACGGAGAGTTGGATGAATTGCGTTGGCTGGAAATTGACGGCGTGAAGGGTGTGCAGTTCCGCGAGTCCAATCCGGAAAAACCCGACGGCTTTCGCCGCACTCAATGGATAACCTTTCGCAAATACGCAGGTCAGGTACAACAAGTGAACGTCATGATTTCAACCGATGGTAAGGACTACCCCAAACATCAGGACGCGATTTACGGAGTCCTGTACTCCACTAAGCTGGTTCATTAGAAATTTGCACGCCGATGCCTGCGGTCCCAGGGCAGCGCTCAGCTGGTCCGGAGAAACTTCCGGCCCGCGGAACAGAGATCCAGGAAGTTGCACATGCGGCAGTGAGTCGCGGGCTGGACCGGAAAATGTTCCGGTTCGCGAGCAGCAACAATCGCGAGCATGGCGGCATCAATCGCCTCTACGCAGGATTCCGGCTCGAGCAGATCTTCTTGCAAGTGCACCTCAACATTGGGATCGAGAAAGTGCAGTGTGACTGTAATCCGGTGCTGCCGGGCGCGGGATTGTGGCATCAATTCTCGAACGGCCAGAGCGTAGGCCTGCATTTGCAGCTGGTATTCGGAAGCCGCACGCTGGATTACCGCGTCGATTCCCTCGTCCAATGCCTTAACCTTCCCCGGCGCTGCGGGAGCTAAAAAATCGAATGCAATTTGCCCGAGTGCTCCCGACTTCTCACGGTGCCCTGAAGCGCGCTTTTCTTTCTGTTCCGGCGTCGCGACCAGTACCTGCGGAGTGCCCTTAACCCGCAGCCGATTTGTTTTGAAGTCGATGATTTCAATTTCAAATCCCGTACCGGCAACTGATTTCCTAACCAGGAGCTTGTCGATTGTGCCGGCAAGAATTCCCAACGGTCGTCGCAGGCGGAAAGACAGCTCGCTCCAGAGTCCCTCCTCATTTCCAGGCAGGGCATGCGGACTTAGCGACAGGCGCTGCGCCGCCTGCACGCGCTGGAAGACCGGGCTGGCAAGATAATTTTCAGCCAGCGGCAGCAGGTCTTCAAGCACCTTGTCAGTTTCGATTTCCAGCCAGCGGTCCGCCAATTCCGCCTGCCGCGCCGCTGTCACGTCCTGAAAACTCTGCAACAGCCGATGCTTTGCATCGTCCCCGGAGCGAAAGGCCTCGCAAAAGCGGTGAATTACCGCCCCTTTCAGCGTGGCGGTCAGGTTGGCTGGCGGCTCGGGAGCTTCCGCATTGTTCCAGGTAGCGACAGCCTCGGCCGTCGGTGCGTGCATGACGCGATCAAAATAGTATTGCCTGGGACAACGCTCGAAGTTGAGCAGTTGGGTGACACTAAAGCGATTTACGGCTCGTCCGCTTTGCGGTGGGAGCGGCCGCAACAGCGGGAACGCCTCAGCGAGCGTGTTGGCACCGGCCGCCAAATCATTCGCCTTCAGGTCGTGGGCTGGGGGGCCCGTCGGTTGAGATTCGGCGGCCAAATTCACGGTCAGCTGTAATTTTACCTGGGCCGCTAGATCGATCAC
>Ga0209798_10000938_pt1 | contig 17793 bp, 18 predicted proteins | sample DOMMetBare3Fresh_FD_187475 | JGI IMG/M metagenome (GOLD analysis project Ga0209798, IMG submission 187475) | Wetland sediment microbial communities from St. Louis River estuary, USA, under dissolved organic matter induced mercury methylation -... | ecosystem: Environmental > Aquatic >...
GCGACAAGTGGAGCAATGATTTTAATCTGGACAATGCCCGTATATACCTCAATGGGCAAATTCATAAATATCTCAAAGTGGAGTTCAATACCGACTGTCAAACCTGTAGTAATGGCGGAGAAGTCAGGGTATTGGATGCGATCGGCAAAATCGAGTACAACCCCTACATTAACCTCTGGGTCGGCCGTATGCTAGTGCCGGCCGAACGCCGGGAAATGAATGGACCTTTCTACAGCGCTATCTACCAGATATTCAGTTCAGGTACACCGTTTGAGCCTGCCGATTACAATTTGGTCATTAAATCGGACGGTACTTCCGCCGGCTCTTTTGGCCGTGATGACGGGGCCACTTTTTGGGGCGCGGCATTTGAGGGCCGTTTTCAATATGCGATCGGCTTTTTTCGCGGTTTAAGAGGCGGCGCCAATATCGATGACAATATTCTGTATGCCCAGCGGATTGCCTACAACTTTTGGGAAGTTGAAAAAAATCCTGGCTATTACACCTCGGGTACCTATTACGGCAAAGGCGGCGACATTCTGACGGTTGGCGTTAATAACCAGTATCAGGAAGACGGCGCAGGGCAAGGAGCAACTATTGTAGGTAACAAAGTCATTGCTGCTGATCCCGGAAACTTCCGGGGTACGGGAGTCGATGTACTGATGGAAAAAGTGCTGCCTAATAATTATGGCGTGGTTACGGTTAACGGCGAATACAAAAACTACAACATTTCCAATGGCTACAGTCTGGCCACGCGTGATGCAAATTATCCCAATAGTTTTTCGATGTTTGAAGGCAACGCCTATGACGTGAGCGCTATGTACCTGTTCCCGCAAAAACTCTGGATTGGTCAATTTCAGCCTTACTTGCGCTATGTGAATGTCGATCCTAACAACAGTAGCAGTCGCAATGCCTATCAAGCCGGCGTGAATTACGTCATCGACGGTCATAACGCCCTTATTTCATTGAATTATGTCTATGGCGATATTGCGACCAAAGGCCTGAATTATACATCCACAGCCTCGGGCGATAATGTTAACGCATTTATAGTAGGCTTTCAGTGGCAGATTTAAGCCTTTAACCGCTAGAAAATAGCATACAGATGACACTGATTTGGTTGATAAGCACGGATGAAAAGGCAAAAGAGGAAAGGCGAAAGGCGCAATAATTATTAGCCCTTAGCCCTTAGCCCTTAGCCCTTAGCCTTTAAGCTTGCTCTATTTACCTTACTTCCTTTAACTTATTGAGATTTATTATTATGAACAAATTATCTTCAAAACTACGAAAACTCGGTATTGCTGCCACCCTGGCGGCATTGACCTTGGTGGCCGGCACAGCAAACGCTGAAGACACCATTAAAGTAGGCGTGCTGCATTCGTTGTCCGGCACCATGGCGATCAGTGAAACCACACTGAAAGATACCATGCTGATGTTAATTGATGAGCAGAACAAAAAAGGCGGTTTGCTCGGCAAGAAACTCGAAGCGGTGGTCGTCGATCCGGCTTCCAACTGGCCGCTATTTGCTGAAAAAGCCCGTGAACTGCTGACCAAGGATAAAGTAGCCGCCATTTTTGGTTGCTGGACTTCGGTGTCGCGCAAGTCAGTCTTGCCGGTTTTGGAAGAACTCAATGGCTTGCTTTTCTACCCTGTTCAGTATGAGGGCGAGGAATCATCCAAAAATGTCTTTTATACCGGCGCTGCGCCGAATCAGCAAGCGATACCGGCTGTTGATTATTTGATGAACGATTTAAAAGTCAAACGCTGGGTGTTGGCTGGTACCGATTATGTGTATCCACGTACGACCAACAAGATATTGGAAGCTTATTTGAAAGCCAAAGGCGTCCCGAAAAAAGACATCATGATTAACTACACGCCCTTCGGCCATTCCGATTGGCAAAGTATCGTCGCGGACATCAAGAAATTCGGCTCGGCGGGTAAGAAGACGGCTGTAGTTTCAACCATTAACGGGGATGCCAATATACCGTTCTACAAGGAATTGGGTAATCAGGGCATTTCCGCGGAAAAGATTCCGGTCATCGCATTTTCAGTCGGTGAAGAAGAGTTATCGGGCATGGACACCAAGCCGCTGGTCGGACACCTGGCCGCCTGGAACTACTTCATGAGTATCGATACCACCAAAAATGCTGCCTTTATCAAACAATGGCATGACTTTATCAAGAACCCGAAACGGGTGACCAACGATCCTATGGAAGCGCATTACATCGGTTTCAACATGTGGGTGAAAGCGGTGGAAAAAGCCGCTACTACCGATCCTGAAGCGGTACAAAAAGCGCTCATTGGTATTGAGTTTCCAAACCTGACCGGCGGTACCTCCAAGATGCTGCCTAACCATCACATCAGCAAACCGGTATTGATCGGCGAAATTCAGGACGACGGTCAATTCATGACTGTCTGGCAAACCAACAAATTGGTCGATGGCGATGCCTGGTCTGATTTCCTGCCGGAGAGCAAGCCCATCATTGCCGATTGGACAGCGCCTATCAGTTGCGGCAATTACAATACCAAGACCAAAAAGTGTTCAGGTCAGACTTATAAATAACGGTAACGATTCAGCACGAAGTACAACAATCCCTCTCCTGCGGGAGAGGGTAGGGTGAGGGGATAAAATAAAATTTTTATATTCCTTCTCACCAAACCACTTCAGGAGATGACATGAAAGCGAATTCATTAAAGCCTTACCGCTGGTTGAGTGCTGTAATGATGCTGGTATTTTCGCTGGCCATTCATGGCAATGAGGATGTATCAGCGCAACAGCCGCTGCTTGACGCCTTAAACAACCTCAAGCAGGGTTCGATGCAGGAACGTGAACAGGCGATTACGCAACTTTCTGAAATCAAACATGCGCGCAGCCTAGTCATTTTGCAGGCATTGCTAGACGGCAGACTGTTTACGCTCAAGTCCGATGCCAGATTGGTGATTGGTACCGACAACAATCAGGGTTATAACATTAGCGATGCAGTCATCGGCGCCCCGTTAGGCGCCGTTGAACGGGAGGCAGTCAATAAAATTAATTTAACAAACAAACTGAGAGTTTCGCTCAGAAGAATAATTGGTCAACTGGAGCTGAGCGCCGACGATCCGTCTATCCGGCTATCGGCAGTCAAGGCAATGGGTAATGAAGACGATGAAAATGCCTTGGCGTTGTTAAAGGCCAGAGCCGGCCTGGAAAAAAATGAAACTGTCAAGCAAGCCATCAAGGTGGTGTTTCTGATGCGGGATATGAACAGCAGTGATAAGACTGTGCGTATGGAGGCCATTGACGCTCTCAAAGAGCACAATAGTCTCGATGTGGTTAACCGCCTGAATGCCATGGTTGAAAAAGATGAAAGCGGTAATTATCTGGAAACGGATGCCGATATAAGAAATGTCGCCAAAACGGCCTTGATCAAAATCAATACCCGCTTGCAGTTTTACAGCACGATAGAAACGGTATTTTTCGGTTTAAGTCTGGGCGCAGTGCTGGTATTGGCGGCAATCGGTCTTGCGATTACGTTCGGCGTTATGGGTGTGATCAATATGGCGCATGGCGAACTGATGATGCTGGGCGCTTATACCACCTACGTCATCCAGCAACTGATGCCCAATCATCTGGGCGTTTCGGTATTGCTGTCGATTCCTGCCGCATTTGTGATTTCGGCATTGGTCGGCATCGCGATAGAACGGGGCATTATTCGCTTTCTTTACGGTAGGCCTCTGGAAACATTGTTGGCTACGTTCGGTGTTAGCCTGATACTCCAGCAAAGCGTGCGATCTATTTTTTCCCCGCTGAACCGAAGCGTTGCGACCCCGGAGTGGATGAGCGGTTCATGGCAGATCAATGACTTTCTATCGCTGACCTGGAATCGTTTTTATATTCTGGTGTTCTGCCTGCTGGTATTTGTGTTGCTCCTGCAAATCCTCAAACACACCCGACTGGGACTGGAAGTGCGGGCAGTTGCGCAAAACCGCAACATGGCAAAGGCCATGGGTATTCCCACCGCCAAAGTGGATGCAATGACGTTCGGATTGGGCTCAGGTATTGCCGGCGTGGCAGGCGTGGCGTTGAGCCAGATTACGAATGTCGGGCCGAATCTGGGGCAAGCCTATATTGTCGATTCCTTTATGGTTGTTGTCTTTGGCGGTGTGGGTAACTTGTTGGGAACGCTGGTAGCCGGATTTTCGCTGGGTATCGCCAACAAATTCCTCGAACCCTTTGCCGGCGCGGTATTGGCAAAAATTCTCGTGCTGGTTTTTATCATTTTATTTATCCAGAAACGCCCGCGCGGATTATTTCCGCAAAAGGGCCGTGCAGCGGATTCGTAATTCGGTTGAGACAATTATCTTATCGTTCCCAAGCTCTGCGTGGGAATGACGCCGGAGACGCTCCGCGTCTCGCAACGCAGGAGCGTTGCCTGATGAATTCCAACGCAGAGCGTGGGAACTATAGAATGTTTTCGTGCTTTTTGTGTTTTTCGTGGTAATCAAAACATTCGTAAAAGGTTCTGATATGAAATTAATAGCATTAGGCCAAGATAAAACCTTAACAACAGTGCTGATCGCGCTGGCGGCGGTCACCTTCATTATTCCGTTCTGCAACTTGGTATTCCCCGCCGGTTCGCCGCTGCATTTTTCGGCCTATACGGTATCGGTGCTGGGTAAATACCTGACCTTTGCGTTGCTGGGCCTGTCGCTGGATCTGGTCTGGGGCTATTGCGGCATTCTGGCGCTCGGGCATGGCGCTTTTTTCGCGCTGGGCGGTTATGCCATGGGTATGTATTTGATGCGCCAGATCGGTACGCGCGGCGTCTATGGCGATCCGTTATTACCGGATTTTATGGTGTTTCTGAACTGGAAAGAACTGCCGTGGTACTGGCTCGGCTTTGATCAGTTCTGGTTTGCGCTCCTGATGGTAGTATTGGCACCCGGCGCACTCGCTTTTGTCTTCGGCTGGCTGGCGTTTCGCTCAAGAGTAACGGGCGTGTATTTGTCGATTATAACGCAGGCCTTAACTTATGCACTGTTGCTGGCCTTTTTCCGCAATGAAATGGGCTTCGGCGGCAATAATGGCTTGACCGATTTTAAAGAAATACTCGGCTTTAATATCCAGTCCGAAGCGGTGCGCGCGGTGCTGCTGATGTTATCCGGCATGGCCTTGATAGGCGCCTTCCTGCTGTGCCGCTGGCTGGTCAATACCAAGCTGGGCCGGGTGGTGACCGCCATTCGCGATCAGGAATCGCGGGTCCGTTTCCTGGGTTACCGAGTCGAAATGTTCAAACTGTGGATATTCGTTTTCGCTGCGATGCTGGCAGGCTTAGCGGGCGCCTTGTATGTGCCGCAGGTCGGCATTATCAATCCCAGCGAGTTTTCACCACTGAACTCGCTTGAAATCGTCATCTGGGTTGCGATGGGCGGTCGCGGTACGTTATATGGCGCAATCATCGGGGCGGTGCTGGTGAACTACGGCAAAACAGTCCTGACCGGGCTGATGCCTGAAATCTGGCTGTTTACGCTGGGTGCTGTTTTTATCCTGGTGACGCTGCTCTTGCCTGACGGTATCGTCGGCTTGTTGAAACGTCGCTTACAGGAGCAAAGGGCATGAATCAGTATACGGTCGACCTATTCGGTGAAGACGCCAAAACCGGCACAGGCATCTTAGCTGTAAAAGGCGAGCTAGATACCCGTCACGGTCCAATATTATATCTTGAGAATGTCAGTGTCAGTTTTGATGGCTTTAAAGCCCTGAACAACCTGTCTCTATATATTGATGCCGGTGAGCTGCGTTGCCTTATCGGCCCTAACGGCGCCGGCAAAACCACGCTGATGGACGTGATCACCGGCAAAACCCGCCCAGACACCGGCTCGGTATTTTTCGGGCAAACGATCGATTTATTGCAAATGGACGAACCCGCTATTGCGCAGGCAGGTATTTGCCGGAAATTTCAAAAACCCAGCGTATTCGATGCTTTGACGGTCTTCGAAAATCTGGAATTGGCATTAAAGGCGGATAAACGAACCTGGCCGACCTTGTTCAATCGCCTGAACGGCGAGCAACGTGAGCGTATCTTCGAAGTCATCGAAACCATAGGTTTGAGCACCGATCATGATTTGCGTGCAGGCATTCTGTCGCACGGCCAAAAACAATGGCTGGAAATCGGTATGTTGCTGATGCAGGAACCTAAAGTCATGCTGGTTGATGAACCGATTGCCGGCATGACACATCAGGAAGTGGAGCGGACGGCGGAATTGCTATTGTCGCTGCAAGGCCAGCGCTCGATCGTTGTCGTTGAACATGATATGGAATTTGTGCGCTCCATTGCCAGCAAGGTTACTGTGCTGCATGAAGGTTCGGTGCTGACGGAAGGCACAATGGATGAAGTACAAAACGACCCGCGGGTTATTCAGGTTTATTTGGGGGGCTGATGCTAAAAATTAACGCGTTGCAGCAATATTACAGCGAAAGCCATACCTTATGGGATTTGCAGCTCGATGTTCCGGAAGGTTCCTGTGTCTGTCTGATGGGCCGGAACGGCGTCGGCAAAACGACACTCTTGAAAGCCATTATGGGCTTGATTCCGGTCAGAGGCGGCACGATAGAAATGGACGGGCAATCGCTGGCTGAGGGTAAACCAGAAAAACGTGCGGAATTGGGTATCGGCTATGTGCCGCAGGGGCGGGAAATCTTTCCGCTGCTAACCGTGGAGGAAAATCTTAAAACCGGCTTGCGGGCCGCGCGCAAGCAGGGGATCAAAAAGATACCTGAGCAGATTTTTGAAATTTTCCCGGTCTTGAAACAAATGCTTAACCGGCGCGGTGGTGATTTGTCCGGCGGTCAGCAACAGCAATTGGCCATTGGCCGGGCGCTGGTATTAAATCCGCGCTTGCTGATTCTGGATGAACCGACCGAAGGCATACAGCCGAATATCGTCAGCGAAATTGGTGATGTCATCATCCGCCTCAACCGCTCACGCGGAACGCCGATTGCGTTGCCAAAACCTAATCCTGATGCCCTGGGTGAAGTGCATGAAGCGATTGCAAAAATCCATCATGAGCTGGGCGTGACAGTGCTATTGGTAGAGCAAAAGTTGCCCTTTGCCCGCAAGGTGGCGGATCGATTCTGTATAATGGATCGGGGCCGCAATGTGGCGGTTGGGACGATGAATCAATTGACAGAGGATATGGTTAAAAGGTATTTAACCGTTTGAGGCCTCTTTCCCGCGCTCTTGCGTGGAAATGCAGTTGTTGACGCTACAGGGTCACGCAACACAGGAGCGTTGCGAGATGAATTTCCACGCAGGAGCGTGGGAACTAGAAATGAGGGCTAAGTAGTCCGCTACTCCACTGAGACAATCATCTCGTTCTTTAATTAAATAATGAGGAATCCCTATGAAAGCCAGCCGTTTTGTAATTTTTAACGGTTTATTGTTGATAGTATCTTTTCCCGTCCACGCACATATAGGAGTCGGCGCGGCATACGTCTTGTTTGATGGTTTGCTGCACCCGTTAATCGGTGTCGATCATTTTCTGGTCATGCTGGCTATCGGCCTGTGGGCGGCGATGCGAGGTGGGCGTGCTTTGTGGTTGTTGCCGGTGACTTTTTTAATGGCGATGGGCATGGGTGCGGCATTGCATTTTGCTGGAATAACCGTGATAGCGGCGGAAAGTTGGGTGGCGTTTTCGGTATTGGCGGCAGGAGTGCTGGTATTGCGAAACACGCCGATGTCATCCGTTTTGGCTGTCGCATTGGTCGCCGTGTTCGCACTCGGCCACGGTTATGTCCATACCGCCGAACTTACAAATGGTGCTGATGTATTGGCTTATTCAGCGGGTTTTCTCTTGACGACGGCATTTCTGCATGGCTTGGGAATTGCCTTTGGTTTATTGGGAAAAGCTAGACTGAAAATGATTGGTACGGGGTTTGGTTTGTTGTGTGCTGTGGTTGGTGCGAGTTTACTGGTTGGAATCTGACTTGATGTATGTAGACCTGAAGGATGCTGGATCTGCCAAATCAGAGAGTCTATCCGTACAAGGCTGGCAAGCCAAGCTGGAACTTGGCTTTGCCCACCATGATGGCAAAACGGTGCTTGAACACCGCCGCCATTTTGGCCCGCTAACTGTTCAACGGCCTTTTTATCCCGAAGGCGGGGTGTGTCATGTATATTTGCTCCATCCGCCGGGCGGTGTGGTGGCAGGTGACTGTTTAACGATCAATATTAAGGCCGGCACCGATAGCGCGGCTTTGGTGACTACGCCCGCCGCCGGCAAGTTTTACCGTAGCGACGGCAAACTGGCAAGGCAACAGGTTTCGATGACGGTCTCATCGAATGCCACATTGGAATGGTTGCCGCAGGAAACCATAATTTATGAAGGTGCGCGGGTAGAGTCTGAACTGCGCCTGGGCCTGGCAGCCGGGGCGCGGTTTATCGGCTGGGAAATACTCGTACTGGGACGGCCTGCCGCTAATGAAGGTTTTACCTCGGGCGAGGTGGGCATGAACTGGCAAATCTTCCGTGCCGGGGAATTGTTTTTCCGGGAGCGGTTGATAATAGACGCAAAAGCCTTTGCCGCCAACTGGGGCCTGAATGGACATTCCGCTTGCGGGACACTGTTCGCCTGTCCGGTTACCGCTGTTCAATTGGAAGCGGTGCAGCAGCTTATTGGCGAGAGTGCAGGGCGTGGTGTGACCTTGATAGATGATATGCTGATCTGCCGTGCCCTGGATAACCGCGCAGACCGTTTACGCGATTTTTTCCAGCAAGTTTGGCGGACATTGCGGCCTGATGTGGTTCAGCGTGATGCTTGTGCTCCGCGTATTTGGGCGACTTGACTTTATCGATGTTCCTCAAAGTAGGGTGCGCTGTGCGTACCATTAATCGCAGAAAAGGTATTTTTGACTGGACAACCTGATTGACAAGAGGAAGATAAACCATGCAATTAACACCACATGAAAAAGACAAGCTGTTAATTTTTACCGCGGGCCTATTGGCCGAACGGCGCAAGATCAGAGGCTTGAAACTGAATTACCCCGAAGCGGTCGCGTTTATTTCCGCTGCGATTATGGAAGGGGCGAGGGACGGGCGCACGGTTGCCGAACTGATGGAATTTGGCCGGACCCTGCTTTACCGTGAGGATGTCATGGAGGGCGTTGCGGAAATGTTACCCGATGTGCAGGTGGAGGCGACGTTTCCGGATGGCACCAAATTGGTGACCGTACATAATCCCATCGAGTAGCAAGCCCTATACTAAGGAACATGCACTGCATAACTTGAGCATTCTATCTCCTCAACCCAACCCGGAGGGAGTAAGATGACGAAGTTATTTCAAGCACGTTCCTGAATATCTAAACGACACAGTAGGAGCAAAGCCATGATACCCGGAGAAATTATTACCGCTGAAGGCGATTTGGAACTGAATGCAGGCCGTGCGGTGATTCGAGTGCTGGTTGCCAATAGCGGCGACAGGCCTATTCAGGTCGGCTCGCATTATCATTTTTTTGAGACCAATCCCGCTTTGCATTTTGATCGCGCGGCAACGCGTGGCTTCAGGCCGGATATTCCGGCTGGCACGGCGGTCCGATTTGAACCCGGCCAACAGCGTGAAGTGCAGTTGGTGGCCTTTGCCGGATTGCGCCGGATTTACGGTTTTCGTCAAGCAGTAATGGGCGCACTGGAGGATAACGCATGAGCAGGATCAGCAGGCAAGCCTATGCCGATATGTTCGGACCCACAACTGGTGACCGGGTGCGTTTGGGCGATAGTGGCTTGTTTCTTGAAGTGGAAGCCGATCACACGGTCTATGGCGATGAAGTCAAATTCGGCGGTGGCAAGGTCGTCCGTGATGGCATGGGACAAAGCCAGGTCGATTCTACGGTGGCCATGGACCTGGTGATCACCAATGCACTCATCGTCGATTACTGGGGCATTATCAAGGCCGATGTCGGTATCAAGAACGGCCGCATCGCCGCTATCGGCAAAGCCGGTAATCCCGATACGCAACAGGGTGTCGATATCGTCATCGGCCCCGGCACCGAAATTATTGCGGGGGAAGGACAGATTTTGACGGCTGGCGGCGTTGATGCGCATATTCATTTTATCTGTCCGCAACAAATCGATGAGGCGCTGATGTCGGGCGTGACGACGATGATCGGCGGCGGTACTGGGCCAGCGACGGGCACGAATGCGACGACTTGCACGCCGGGGCCTTGGAATATTCATACCATGCTGCAAGCGCTGGATGGTTTCCCGATGAATTTCGGTTTGCTGGGAAAGGGCAATGCCAGTTTGCCGTTAGCATTGGAGGAGCAGGTGCGTGCCGGGGCGATGGGTTTAAAACTGCATGAAGACTGGGGTACGACACCGGCGGCGATTGATTGCTGTCTGTCGGTGGCCGACCGCTTTGATGTACAGGTCGCCATTCATACCGATACCTTGAACGAATCCGGTTTTGTCGAGGACACCTTTGTCGCCTTCAATGGCCGCACCATCCATACTTACCACACCGAAGGGGCGGGCGGCGGCCATGCCCCCGATATTATCAAGGCCTGCGGAGAGGCTAACGTCCTGCCGTCTTCGACGAATCCGACCCGGCCTTATACGATCAATACCGTGGACGAACATCTGGATATGTTGATGGTTTGCCATCACCTTGATCCCGACATTGCTGAAGACGTGGCGTTTGCGGAATCGCGGATTCGCCGCGAAACCATCGCTGCCGAGGATATTCTGCATGACCTGGGGGCGTTTTCGATGATTTCCTCGGATTCGCAGGCGATGGGCCGGGTGGGCGAAGTCATTATTCGCACCTGGCAGACGGCGCATAAAATGAAGTCGCAGCGGGGCAGCCTAGCGGAAGATTCATCAAAGAATGACAATTTCCGCATCAAGCGCTATATCGCCAAATACACGATTAACCCGGCGATCAGCCACGGCATATCTCATGAAGTGGGTTCTGTCGAAGTGGGCAAGCTGGCTGATCTGGTGTTGTGGAATCCGGCTTTTTTTGCCGTAAAGCCCAGCCTGATTCTTAAAGGCGGGTTTATTGCCGCAGCGCCCATGGGCGATCCCAATGCCTCTATTCCGACTCCGCAACCGGTGCATTACCGGCCGATGTTTGGGGCCTTCGGCATGACGGCTTCGTCTACCTCGATGTTCTTTTTGCCCAAAGTAGCTGTCGAGAACGATATTGCAAGTGTTTTGGGATTGCGAAAACGGATCGGCATTGTCAAAAACACCCGCAATATCGGCAAAAAAGATTTGATCCATAACCATTACCAGCCTCATATTGAAGTCGATCCGCAGACCTACTCGGTCCGCGCCGACGGCCTGCTGCTGACTTGCGAACCGGCCGATGTGCTGCCTTTTGCCCAACGTTATTTTTTGTTTTGAATATGTTTAAATTGACAGAACTGGCTCCATTGGAGACCACCCCGGACGACGTGGTAACGTTGCCCTATGAATCCCGCCAGAAAAGCCGCTTGCTAAGTAAAACCGATAGCGGCGCCAAGATCGGGCTGTTTTTGCCGCGTGGACAGGTGTTGCGTCAAGGCTTCGTGTTAACCGGTCCCGACCATTACCGCGTGCGGGTTGATGCGGCGCCCGAATCGTTATCGGTGGTGCGCACTGATGATGCCTTGAAATTCGCCCGCGCCTGTTATCACTTAGGGAATAGGCATGTGGCCTTGAAGATTTTACCGGGCGAACTGAGTTTTCTGACCGATCATGTGTTGGACAGTATGTTGGAAGGCTTGGGCCTGACAGTCACGCATGATGTTTGTCCATTTGAACCGGAACAGGGCGCGTATCACGGCCATGGTCACTGATCTGGCGTTATTGCGTTTGTTGCAACTGGTTAGCCCCGGCCTGCCGATAGGCGTGTACTGTTATTCCCAGGGGTTGGAACGCGCAGTCGATGACGGCTGGATAGGTAATGCCGACGATGCCGGTGACTGGATCGGCGGCTTGATGGATAGTTGCTTGATGCGCATCGATTTACCCATTCTGGCACGGCTTTATGACGCCTGGGAATGCGGCAATGTTGAAAGGGTTGTCTATTGGAGCAGAACACTGATGGCTTGTCGGGAGACCGCTGAATTAAGGGCGGAAGACCGGCAAACAGGCCAGGCTTTAGCCCGTTTGCTGGATTCATTGGCAATACCCGTTATGCAGCTCTGGATACGCAAACCGGAAGCCACGCTGGCTACGGTATTCAGTTTCGCCGCTGTTAACTGGGGCATTCCCAAACGCGAAACTGCTATCGGTTATTTATGGAGCTGGCTGGAAAACCAGGTGTTATGCGCGGTAAAACTGGTGCCGTTAGGTCAGGTGGCCGGACAACGGTTATTGACTGATTTGGCTGGTAAAGTACCGGCTATTGTTGATGATGCACTATGCTTTGCCGATATTGACATCGGAGGTAGCGCGTTCGGTCTGGCTTTGGCCAGTTGCCGGCATGAAATGCAGTATTCCAGGTTATTTCGTTCTTGAGAGGGTGTATGAGTGCCAAACAGATATTAAGAGTCGGTATCGGCGGTCCCGTCGGCTCGGGGAAAACAGCGTTGGTCGATGCCTTATGTAAACAAATGCGCGACAAGTATGAAATCGGCGTGGTGACCAATGACATTTACACACGGGAAGACCAGCAATTTTTGATTCGTAGCCAGGCGCTGCCGGAAGAACGTATTTTAGGTGTGGAAACCGGCGGTTGTCCACATACGGCCATCCGGGAAGATGCCTCGATGAATCTGGCGGCGGTGGATGAGTTAAGCCAGCGTTTTGAAAATTTGGACTTTATCATGGTGGAAAGCGGCGGCGACAATCTCAGCGCAACATTCAGCCCGGAACTGGCGGATCTGACTATTTACGTGATAGACGTATCGGCAGGCGACAAGATACCCCGCAAAGGCGGCCCTGGCATTACCCGTTCGGATTTGCTGGTCATCAACAAGATCGATTTAGCGCCTTATGTCGGTGCATCGCTGGAAGTCATGGATCGCGATGCGCGCAAAATGCGGGGGGAGCGGCCGTTTGTGTTTACCAATTTGAAGACCCAAGATGGCCTTAATGTGGTTATGGATTTCATTATTGACGAGGGCATGCTGGGATAAGGTGCTAACAAAAACCACATTGAACCTTGATGGGTCTCTAGGTAAGCCTTCACAAAGCTACGTTTTTTAGGTACCAAGTAGCGCGTTTCATTAAAACATTTAAAAATTTTTCTGAGCTGGTCGAACCGCAAATACCTTATAAAAGTTGATCTTCGACAATCTCATGCTGAACGACTCCTTATAACCTTTTTGTTGAAACTAACTACTAGTCACCATGCTATCACAGTTAAAAATTCAACTTCCACAGTCCGCTTTGGGTTGGAATCATGGGTGGATAAGCGTGGTGATGAATGCACTTGTGTGTCGATAGTGCCACTTTGCCAATGACCGTTATCGGGAAGCTTAAATCCATATCCGAATGTCTCAAATGGGTCGCTATGTAAAGCTATACATAGCGGCCAAAACACGTCAGTCAAGATACTGGAAAATTTGGTCTCTGAACGTCCGATATAGGCTGACCACCGGACGTCTAAATATTTTGTCGTTTATGACGAAACACTTATCGTAACTGATTACGACTGTTAATGCTTTTTTGCTGGCTCTCACAAACGCCGCGGGTTTTTATCTACGTTTGCTCAAAATACGATGTAACCGCGCTTTAAAATGTTTACCTTTGTTCGAGTTTACTGGCTGTGCAAAAGGCGCTGGCGACCAGGACGGCACTCTGCGATCATGTCCCCATTTAGGGTAGTCGTCGGTCAAAGTCATTAAAAAGGCTACGATGGCTTTTTCTTCTTGGTCAGTTAAACCCAGATTGCCTAATTCCTCCTGATTAAGCGTGTCACTGATGAGCTCAGGTGTTGGCCAACCGGTTTTGCCGAATCCTGGGTGATTGATGTCTTCGACATACCCCAAAGTATCGCGGGTGTTATAAAAATGGACGATTTGCTCCAGGGTCACCATAGAGCCATTGTGGCCGTATGGTGCAGTCAGAGCGATATTCCGTAAGGACATCACTTTGTGTTTGCCCAATTCGTCGGCCGCAGCCGTGATTAAATCGGTATGCCCGCCCAGGCCTGGATTTGGCTCGGGGTTTCCAGGAATGTTGACATTGCGCGGTAGACCGATGTTGTCGTAACTAAAATCCGTAAACAGCGGTGGCTCGATATCGCCGTCTTCGCTAACCGTTGCTTCGCTGACATGGCAAGCAGCGCAATTGCCTTTATCTGGGTTATTGAATAATTCAAAACCTTTGGCTTCCAGTGGGCTGAAGGTGGTTTTGTCGGCCAGTACATAATCGAATTTGGAATTGAATTTGTTGAATACCGGGCTTTTTTCGTATTCGCCTATCGCTTTGGCGGCAGCAGCAAAAACCTGTTCGACTTTTGCCGACTGGCTGGCGTTAGGCTTTCCTGAAGAATTAATGTCGTTCAGATGCAAGCCATAGACTTCCCGAAATAAACGGTGATAAGTTTTATCCTGTTTCAGGCGACTCACCACCGCGAAATCATTGGGCATGGCCATTTCAACAGGATTCAGAAATGGCATTTTGGCTTGATCGCTTAAGCTGCTGGCACGACCGTTCCAGAACTGTCCACCGATATAAAGGCCAGCATCATTACCCTCCTCATCCAGCTCTTGATGCCAGTGAAATTCCGGGCTATACGCCGCATAGCCGACACTTGGAGCGTTTAAACTGCCGGTAAGACCACGAATGGAACCATCCGAAACGGCGTCACCCGTTTTGACATTCTCCGGATCGACAAAGCCCGGCACCAGTTTGGTAACTAGAGATTTAGCATGGGCAGGGCTTAAACTGTGACAACTGGCACAGGATTGGTTTTTGTTTAAAGATAGGTTTTGATCGCTAAAGAGTCGTTCGCCCAATTTTTGCTCATTATTTAAAAGCGATCCTGCGTAGCAATTCGCGTTGATAGTGAGTATGACTAAGGTAATGATATTTTTCATGCGCAATTTCCCCAAAAGTATTGCGCATATTATACAAATGATAATCATTATCATTCAAGTTAATTTACGATACCTCTTTGCTATGGACGTCAGCTATGTCATGAAGTGCAGCCGATGCGTATCACTAATGGGCATCGGCGGGTTTGGGTCGGTTTTTGACGATCAACCAACCGTCATTTTGCTCATTCTGAGTGGCTGCTTAGAGTTTTTCAGGTGGCAGGTTTGTATCGTAATCGGTGGCGATTTTCACAGGAATATATCAGAAAACGGGTGCGAAGATTATTGACGTGACACGCTCAACCTTGTTTTATTTCATCAGTTCGCGTGAATTGCACTGACTTTTATCGTTATCACGGGTGGATGCACAGATAAATCCGGTGGAACTTTAGAGCCTTTTGTTGATTAGCACCCAATTTTAAGTGTCCGCTTCGGTAAAAACGTGCCAGGAAATGGGTTATTTAAGCCCGATATTTATCGAGTGCTTCCAGCTTGACTACAGCCCCTTTTATCGTCGCTTCTATTTCAGCATTCAGCTCAGCGTTTTTGTAGACTTTATCCAGTAATCCTTCTGCCACCAAAGCCTCTTTAATCCAGCGCTTGGTAAAACGGTAATTACTATAGGTGGTGGCAACTTCGCCTGTTTTCGGATCTTTTAATCCCCGTTTTCCAGCATCCTGTGGTGCACTGGCAGGTTCAGGTTGACTGGCAACTGAAGCAACCGGTTTTGCTGCCGCCACTTTTTTCTTTTTGGGAGCTGGCCGAGGTGTTGATGGTTTAACGGCTGCCACTGGCTTTTCAGGCTCTGCCTGGCTGACTGGGGAAGGGGACGGTGTTTTATGTTCGCTCACGGCTCTATAAATGGCATAGGCAACAAAAACAGCCATTAATATAAACAATACTTCAGTCATAACAACTCCCACCCTTGTAAATTAATTTTCGTTACTGGCAACTATTCGAAGCATAGAGACTTAAGTCTGCTTTCAGTTTTGGACCCGCTCTGAAAGTCACCACACGCCTGGCCGTGATCGGGATTTCTTCGCCGGTTTTGGGGTTTCTGCCCGGACGGCCGACTTTGTCGCGGAGTGCAAAGTTACCAAATCCTGACAGTTTTACCGGCTTACCCTGTTCTAAAGCCTCTTTAATATCTTCAAAAAATAAGGTTACAATGTCCTTTGATTCGCGTTTGTTTAAGCCCAATTCGTCGAACAAGTGTCCAGCAAAATCTGCCTTCGTTAATGCCATCTAATCTATCCTTCAGCTTTGCAATTATTTATACCTGGGTATTTTTATTGGTTTATATTTCTAGGTGCCTGTTAAATAGAACATATTAATGTGACTTGCCCTAGTCGCTATCCGTTTACGGCGTCTTTCAAGCCTTTACCCGGTTTAAAGGAAGGGACTTTTGCAGCCGCAATAGTGATTTCCTGACCGGTTTGCGGATTGCGACCTGTACGCTCTGCTCTGTCTTTGACAGCAAAATTGCCAAAGCCTACCAAGGAAATTGAATCGCCGGTTTTTAAAGTGGTCTCTATGGTTTTGATCAATGCATCCAAGCTACGACCTGCGTCTGCTTTGCTTAAATTTGCCTGTTCAGCGATAGCGCTGACGAGTTCCGATTTATTCATGAAGTGTTTCCTATGTAATAACGGTTAGATTATGTGAATTTAAATACTCTTTATAGCTTATTTTTCGGCATAAATAAAATAATTGCAGGCAAAATCTCTGTAAATGATTCCTACAGGCATTAGGCTAATGTTTCTTTTCTATAAGTTGGGCTTACCTCAACCAGAGCCTTAATATCTGCGAATGTCTTTTAGTGTTTTCTTTAATTCTTTAAGCTGAAATTTAAGCAAGTTAATATCGTCGTGTGTTTATAATTTTGCCCCGAATAAAAATTTATAGTGAGAGTAAACATTGAATGGATTGTGCTCAACATATAGTGAATCGTAGTCAAACTTTTCAAGACAAAAAAGCCGGTGATTAACTGTTAGCCACCGGCTATCTATAAGCAATGAATACCAGGAGGAGAACAGGAGGTACAATTTAAATGTAGTCTATGACGGGCAGTTTACAAGTCCGGGAAGATAGATAAATAAATTTTTATATTCTGCCATCAGTTACTCAGGAGTCGGATGCTGACGCAAGCATTTCTGGATAGCTGACGTTCATCGTAATGCATTTATGACGGGCAACTCTGTGCCATCTACTGTCGGTCCCGACTGGCCGCTTTATGGCGGTGAATTTGGCAGAATGAAGCTTGGCTATGGGGCGTTGCCCGATCTACGCCCCAGTGTTCTTCATGCTTATTCACGGGCTTTTTTATGCCTGTGATTTAATGAACCAGGGCTATATTATGCCATTGATAACCATTCTTAAGTATCTAAAGAGCAGATAAGGGGGAGGAAAATGATAGCGACCTCCATCGTTGCCAGAATCAAATGTGCCCTAGTTCTTATTATATTCTCGTTGATACCTATACTTCCCGTCACCGGTACGATAGGGTTGTTTATAGTGATCTTTCGACCTATCTGGTTTAAAAAACTTGTTGAGAATGTGTATGCTGATAAAAATGACAGCTAAAACCTCCTCCGGAAATCTGATATTTTTCAATTAACAATGCACTCAAAATTTGAATAAGCCGAGGTATTGAGGCAACTGACTGACAGCGGTCGACCATAAGCCGCCCGTCAGGACTTGCCGCTTTGGGGCGATGAATATGGAAGAATGAATTTTGGCAATTTGCCAATAGCCGCCGATAACAGCAAGGAGGCGGCGGAGTTACGGGTATT
>Ga0209798_10000939_pt1 | contig 17775 bp, 19 predicted proteins | sample DOMMetBare3Fresh_FD_187475 | JGI IMG/M metagenome (GOLD analysis project Ga0209798, IMG submission 187475) | Wetland sediment microbial communities from St. Louis River estuary, USA, under dissolved organic matter induced mercury methylation -... | ecosystem: Environmental > Aquatic >...
CCTGCCGCGCGGGGCCCAGGACCGCATGGTGGCGAATCTCGAGAAGCGACTAGGCCTGCGCTTCGAGGACCTTCATATCGCCGATCTGGCGCGGACCCTCCACACGCCGGCACTGGTCATCCACGACCGCGACGACAAGGACATCCCTCTCAATGAGGGCCGGGCCATCGCGACCTCATGGCCGGGGTCTGAATTCGTGGAAACTGAAGGGCTGGGGCACCACGCGATCATGCGCGACCCGAGTGTGGCTCAGCGGATCGCGAAGTTCGTTGCGGGACGGCCGTGAGCGGAGCTAGCGGGCAGTCCCTCGTGCGCGCTCGTTGATCCGCTTCACCAGATCCGCAGGATCCATGTCGATTCCCGAAATGGCCAGCATCACCGGTGAGACGCCCAACTCCCTGGCCATCGCGCTGAACCTGGCCAGATGCTCAGGCTGCTGTTTGATCCACCGCTCCGCGTCAGTGACTTCCAGGGAAATCACCTGCATCCGCGCCAGGGGCTTCAGCTCCGCGCGGAGGATCTGATCCCAGGGGATGGGGCCGAGCCCGAATGTCACGTCGGTGACTCCGGTGTCATCAAGTACGATCCGCTCGTCGGGTCCACCCTCCGGCCGGCTCGCGACGAAGAGCAGCACCCCTCCCAGCAGCAGCGCGGGCCAGCCTACGAGCGGCGCATGCTGCATGATCGCGCCGAGTCCGACAACTACAAACGCGACCGCTCCCACCAGCCAGGGCCCGCGTGCCATCGGCCGGCTGTGCGTCGCGATCCGCATCACCACCACCCGCTGAGCAACCCGAAGTTGGCCAGTCCGGCGAGCAGGGCGGCTGCCAGCACCACCTTCCATCGCGGGGTCAGGAGCGCGAAGCCCTGGAGTTTCGAGATGTCCTCCCCCCGCTCCAGCCGTTCCTGCCGATAGCCTTTGAAGAGCACCAGGCCGAGGCCGAGCGCGGCGAACGCCGGGCCACCGAAGCCGCCTAACGACGAAAACGAGCCATCGCGGGCGGCCTGGACCCATGCCAGGCGGGTCATGTACACGCCGCCGGCCGCGATCGCGAGCCCGACGAGACGACGCACGAGTGGTGATGGGTTGTTCTGGAGGTCCATCGCTGATCCGGGAATGTGGTGAGGACGGCGCCGCGACGTGGCACGACCGTGAAGCTAGAGGATCTTCTTGCCGAAGGCGGACTGCACCAGCTCGACGGCGAACTCGGCGGAACGGTTCCGGTCATCGAGAATCGGGTTGACTTCGACGATTTCGAGCGACGTCATCACGCCGGCGGCGTGCAGCGATTCCATGACGAGCTGCGCCTCGCGCCAGTCCAGCCCGCCCTTCACTGGCGTGCCCACCCCCGGGGCCAGGCTCGGGTCGACGGCATCGAGATCGAAGCTCACATGCACCAGGTCGGTGTCGTGGGTGACGTTCTCGATCGCCTTCTCCATGACGATATGGATGCCGTGCCGGTCGATATCCGCCATCGTGTAGACGTGGACACCGAGGCGGCGCAGATGCTCGCGCTCGCCTTCGTCCACGCTGCGGATGCCCACCATCGCGACGTTGCCGGGTTCGATCTTCCGGAACCGTCCGCCGACAGCGCCGAGCACCGTGGGTCCGAGGCCCAGCAGCGCGGCCAGGGGCATGCCGTGCACGTTGCCCGACGGCGAGGTCTTCGGGGTGTTGATGTCACTGTGGGCATCGACCCAGAGCAGCCCCACCCGCTTCCCCTTGCGGCGCGCCCAGCTCGCCACACCGGAGACGGTACCGACCGCGATCGAGTGATCGCCGCCTAACACCAGCGGGAAGTGGCCCCGGGCCATCACCTTCTCGACCTTCTGGGCCAGCAGGCGGTTGGCGGCGGTGATCTCGGTGAGATAGCGGGCCCGGAGTTCGCCGACCCGCAGCTGCTCCATGTTGCGGATCTCGAGGTCACCGTGGTCAACCACGGTATGCCCGAGCTCGCGGAGGCAGTCGTTGAGCCCTGCGATGCGGATCGCCGACGGGCCCATGTCCACACCGCGCCTGCCGGATCCCAGGTCCATCGGGACGCCGATGACGTGGACGGTCCGTCCCGAGGTCCGCCGAGGAGGCATCAGTCCACCAGGCGGAGCGGCATCACCAGCGTCAGATAGGCGGCGGGATCGTTCCACCCGACCGGCTCGCAGGTGGCGGCGCGCTCGGGGCCCTTGAAGGTCATGCGAACCTCGTCCGTCGGCATGTACTTCATGATCTCGAGCAGGTACGCCGCGTTGAAGCCGATCTCCATCGTCTCCCCGTCGTAGCCGACCGACATCTCCTCCTGCGCCTCACCAAGATCAGGTGTCTGCACCGAGAGTTTGCATGACCCGCTCGCCAAGCCCATGCGGATGCGGTGAGTCTGGTCGCTGGCGACAATACTCATGCGGCGCAGTGCCGCGGTGAGGGCCGCCTTGTCCGCAGTCATGGTCTTGTCATTCTCGCGCGGGATGACCTGCTCGTAGTTCGGGTATGGACCCTCGATCAGCCGGGTGTAGACCTGGGTCGTTGCGGACCGGAAGCCGAGATGGTTGTCGCTCTTGGCGATCTCCAGCTCGTCTGAGTCGGAGAAGAGCCGGCGGATCTGGTCGAGCGCCTTGGGCGGGATGATCAGGTCGGCCTGACCCTTCCCGATGCCGGCAGTCACGGGAACGTCCATCCGCGCGAGGCGGTGGCCGTTGGTCGCAACCATGCGCATCCGCTCGGGACGCAACTCCCAGAGGACACCGTTGAGAATCGGGCGGCTCTCCTCGGTGCTGGCGGCGAAGGCGACGTGGGACACCAGCTTCTGCACATCGCCGGCACGCGAACGCCACGCCGCATCGAACTTCACCGATGGGAAGGCGGGAAATTCCTCCCGCGGCAGTCCGAGCAGACGGAATTTCGAGCGACCACATTCGATCGTGGCGCGCTGCTCACCCGAACTGGTCAGCCGGATAGCGGCGCTGGGCAGCTCACGGACGATGTCCGAAAGCTTCTTGGCCGGCAGTGTAATCGCGCCTTCCTGGTCCACCGAGGCGGGCACTGTCGTGCTCACCGCAATGTCCAGATCGGTTCCCGAGAGTCTCAGCCCATCACCGGTAGCCTCGAGCAGCACATTCGAGAGTACCGGGAGCGTGGTCTTGGTGGGAATCGAGGCGCTGACCGCCTGCAGCCCTTCCTGGAACTGCTCCCGCGTAATCGTGAACTTCATCCCGTCCCTCGGCGTGCAAGAAAAGACTACTAGTTCTCAGTTAACTAGACCTAGCAGTAGTAGTAGGGGGTCTGGATATGTGGACAGAACCCTCAACTCACTGCTCCGACATCGGCTTCCATCTTTCCGCGTTGTGGACGTGGTGTGGAGCGCGGGGAGTGGCTGGGGGTGAATGCCCCGGTTGTCCGCCTTACCCACATCTCCCACATACCGCGTGGATCATTACTGTGCAACAAGCTCCGCGCGCGCGCTTTCGATGCGATCCTTGAACGTCCGGTCGCGTGACATCTGACGCTGAACCTTATCGACACTGTGGATCACGGTTGAGTGATCGCGGCCGCCAAAGGCCTGCCCGATCTCGATCAGCTGCATCTGTAACAGATCCCGGGCGAGGTACATCGCGATCTGCCTTGGCACCACCAGGGTCTTGATCCGCGCCTTCGAGCGCAACTGCTCGGCAGTCACCCCCCAGCGCCGGGCCACTACATCCTGGATCCGGTCGATGGTCGGCAACGTCTTTGGCGTCAGCGGCCCATCCTCGCCGGGGCGGATCTTGTCGGCCAGCGCTTCGCGAGCGAGATCGATCGAGACTTCCCGGTGCTTGAGCGACGCGTACAACAGCAGCTTGATGATCGAGCCTTCGAGCTCGCGGACGTTGGAGCGGACATGTTCCGCGATGAAGCGCAGCACGTCATCCGGGATGGTCATCTCGAGATGATCGAGCTCCTGCTTCTTCCGCAGGATCGCGATCCGGTGCTCGAGGTCCGGCTGCCCGATGTCGGCGACCATGCCCCACTCGAACCGGCTCACCAGCCGCGCCTCCAGGCCGGGGATGTCCTTCGGCGGCCGGTCGGACGTCAGGACGATCTGCTTGCCGGCTTCGTAGAGCGCGTTGAACGTATGGAAGAATTCTTCCTGGGTGGCTTCCTTGCCCTCAAGGAAGTGGACGTCGTCCACCAGGAAGAGGTCGATGTCGTGCCGGTACCGCTTGCGGAGCTCCGGCATGGTGCGCCGGGAGATCCCCTCGATCACCTCGTTGATGAACTGCTCGGCGCTGACGTACAGGACCCGGGTCCCGGGGGCCCGGCGCAGCATCGCGTGGGCGATGGCCTGCATCAGGTGGGTCTTGCCGAGTCCGGTGGCGCCGTAGATGAAGAGCGGATTGTAGGTCTTGCCCGGGGCTTCCACGGCGGCATGTGCCGCCGCCGCCGCCAGCTGGTTCGACTTGCCGATGACGAACGTCTCGAAGGTATAGCGTTCGTTGAGCGGCTGGTTGCTGGGATTGGAAGGCTGGCCCCCCTGGCCGGCGGCCGGGGCGCTGACGAAGAAATCCATCTGCGGCCGCCGCTGGCGGTCTTCCTGGACCCGGAAGGTCACCACGATCGGCTTGCCGGCCACCGTCTCCGCGAGCTTGGAGAGGAGGGCGCCATGGTTGGCCTCGTTCCACTTGGCGGCGAATTCGTCGGGCGCGGCAACGACCAGCCGGTCCGCCTCGAGGGCGACGGCTTCAGTCGGTTCGAGCCAGGCACGAACCACCTTGTCGGAAAGCTGTCGACCAGCTTCATCGAGAATCAGCTTCCAGAGATCTTTCGCGGACTGCGGCATGCTGCTTCGGGGCGGGTGGGGCGTTCGCAAGGGCAGCCGATTGTACGGGCGGGATGTGGAAAAGTCAACCTTGACCTGAATGGGGTCGGCTGGCTAGGTTTGCGGGCTCATTTGAGGGGATATTTAGATGAATCCGTCATATCGGCCGCGCAACAAGCGCCGCATCGCCAAGCATGGCTTCCGGGCCCGGATGGAGAACCGCTGGGGCCGGGCGACGCTGTCACGCCGCCGCAAGAAGGGCCGGAAGCAGCTGGTCGTCTCGATCGGCTCCAAGCACGGGACCCGCTGACGGCTGGCGCACAGCAGCGTCCCCGCTCCAGGCGCCTCGCGGCACAGGCCGAGCGGATGCGGTGCCTCACGGCAGGTCGGCGTCGGCGGTCGCGGTTGCTGGAGTTTGTCTGGCTGAACAATACGGCGGGCCACCCACGGATGGGACTGATCGTACCCAGGTTCCAGTCCTCCGCGGTGGCCCGCAATCGTTTGCGGCGCCGCCTCAGCGAGATCTGGCGCCGGGAGATCCAGGGTCGGCAAGGTGATCGTGATCTCATCATCCGCGCCCGGAAGGACGCCTACTCGGCCTCCTTCGTTGAGTTGCACGCGGAGCTGCTCGCATGGGTAGCGTCGCTGTGATCGGTGGTGCGGTGCGGCCGACCACCGTGCTCGGCTGGCTGCTCGTGCCGCTGACCCTGCTCCTGATTGCCCTGATCCGCCTCTACCAGCTGCTGATCTCCCCGGGCCTGCCTCCCAGTTGCCGGTTCACGCCCAGCTGCTCTCAATACACACTGGATGCCGTCCGGCGCCACGGTGCGCTCAAGGGCGCGTGGCTCGGTGTCCGTCGCCTCGGTCGATGCCACCCCTGGCATCCGGGTGGCTATGATCCTGTTCCCTGACCTCGGTCTCTAGATCCCATGGATCGTCGCGTCCTCTGGGCGATTGCGCTGATGATGGTCATCGCCATCGCGCCCACGTTCTTCTTCAAGCAGCCTCCCAAGCGCCCGGTCGCCTCGACCGTCGCCGACAGCGGGGCCCGGCGCCCCTCAAGCCTGCCTGACAGCCAGTCGGCGGCGGTCGAACGGCCCGGCCTGCCGGTCACGGCGCAGACCGCGGCGCAGCCGGCGGACACCGTGGTGGTAAGCTCAGCCCTGTATCACTACGCCATTGCCACCCGCGGCGGCGCGATCATCCAGGCCTCGCTCGAGCACTACAAGAACCTGGCGCCCGGCCACCGGGGCGAGACCGTGCGGATGCTGCCCGAGGGTGTTCCGATCCACCAGCTCGCGGTGAGCGTCGGACAGGACACGCTGCGCTTGGCGGACTGGGACTTCACTCCGTCCACCAAAGCGCTCGAGGTGACGGGCAGCGACTCGCTCACCCTCACCGCCACGCGGGGCGGGGTGAGCCTCGAGCTCAGATACTATTTCGGACCTGCCGACTATCAGATCGGCGTCGCAGGCCGGTTCACCGGGCTGGGGCCGGTGGGCGGTCACCTGCTGGTCGACATGGGCAGCGGGTTCAGCCAGACCGAGGCCGATTCGGCCGGGAACTACTACGCCTACGGCATCGTCACCAAGACCGATCAGTCCAAGGTGCACCTCTTCTCCAAGCTCAAGGCGGGGGAGAGCGCGGTCTACGAAGGGCCGTTCGAGTGGGCCGCGGTCAAGTCGAAGTACTTCGTGGCGGCCCTGCTGGCCGTCGACTCCGGGGACGCTCAGATCAGCGGTATCACCGCCCGGGCGCTGCCTGGAGAGGCAAAGGTCGTCCACGCCTCGACGACGTTCGGCGTGCCGGTCTCGTCTACGGGACTGTTCCGCTACCGCCTGTACGTCGGCGCCATGGAATACCCCCGTCTGCGTGCCGTCGGCCACGACTTCTACGACATCAACCCCTATGGGTGGCCGGGCTTCCGCACGCTGATCCGGCCGATCGCGGTCGCCGCGCGCGCGCTGCTCGTGTGGATGCACGAACACCTGGGCATTGCCTATGGGGTCGTGCTGATTCTCTTCGGGATCATGATCCGGCTGGTGCTCTGGCCGCTCAACCAGAAGGGCATGCGCGCCAGCATCCGGATGCAGGCGCTGCAGCCGGAGATGCAGAAGATCCAGGACCGGTACAAGGACGATCCGGCCCAGCTGCAGAAGGAAGTGATGCAGTTGTACAAGCGCGAGGGAGTGAATCCCTTCAGCGGTTGCTGGCCGCTGCTGCTGCCCTGGCCGATCCTGCTGGCGCTGTTCTTCGTGCTGGCCAACACCATCGAGCTCCGTGGCCAGTCGTTTCTGTGGCTGCCCGACCTCTCCCTCAAGGATCCGTTCTTCATCCTGCCGGTGCTGATGGGCGCGTCGATGTTCGCGGTGAACAAGGTCGGTATGCTGGGCATGCCTCCAAACCCGCAGTCGAAGATGATGCTGTACATGCTCCCCGTGATGATGACGGTGCTGTTCATCAACTTTGCCTCGGGGCTCAATCTCTATTACTTCATCCAGAACCTGGTGAGCGTGCCGCAGCAGTGGATCCTGGCGCAGGAGCGACTCAAGGCCAAGGCGGCGGCACCACCGGTGATCGTCTCCACCAAGAAGAAGTCCTAGCGGGCGGCAGAGCCTCGGTGGGCAGGCTGTCTGGGCGCGCCAGTGGCGCGCCCTTAGCTTATCTGCCATGCTCTCCGACCCCATCGTCGCCCTCGCCACACCGCCGGGCCGCTCCGCCCTCGCGGTGATCCGGCTCTCGGGGACCGGGGCCTTCGATGTCGCCCAGCGCGTGATCCGCGGCTTTCGCACCGCACCGCCGCGGGTGGCCCGGCTGGCTTCCTTCCTCGATGGGGACCGAGCGCTGATCGATCGCGGGCTGTATCTCGCCTTCCCGGGTCCGCGCAGCGAGACGGGTGAGGACACGGTGGAGTTCCAGTGCCACGGCGGACAGGTCGTGCCCGTGCGCCTGCTTGCCGCCCTCGAGGCCGCTGGTGCACGCCCCGCGCACCCCGGGGAGTTCACCCGCCGAGCAGTGCTCAATGGGAAGCTGGATCTGCTGCAGGCGGAGGCGATCGGGGATCTGGTCGACGCGGAGGCGCCGGCGCAGGCGAAGGCGGCGCTGCTGCAGCTCGAGGGTGGCCTCTCCCGCCGGATCGCAGCTCTGCGGAGCGCGATGGTGGATCTCCTGGCGATGCTGGCATACGACGTGGATTTCCCCGATGAAGATGACGGGCCGATCCCGCGGGACCGGATCGTGGAGCACCGCGCCGAAGTGGCGCGGCAGATCGACCGGCTGCTCGCGACTGCGCCACTCGCCGACCGGGTGCGCCGCGGCGCGCTGGTGGTCCTCGCGGGACCTCCCAACACGGGGAAGTCCTCGCTCTTCAACGCTCTGTTAGGTAGCGAGCGGGCCCTGGTCACCGAGGTGCCTGGGACCACGCGCGACGCCATCGAGGCGCATGCCGACTTCCTTGGCTGGCCCATCCGCCTGGTCGATACCGCCGGACTCGGCGCCACCGACGACCGGATCGAGGCCATGGGCCAGGCGATGGGCCAGCGCTACCAGCAGGCAGCGGACCTGATGCTCTGCTGTGATGACGGTACGCTGCCCGCCGCACCGATGCCCTGCGATGCCGCGCCCCCGGAGCGGACCCTGGTCGTTCGTACCAAGGTGGACCTGGGCGCCGCGGCGGAAGGGGAGATCGGGGTGTCCGCGGTAACCGGTGAAGGGCTGGGCGCATTGCGGCGGACAATCGTCGAGCGACTGTACAGCGCCGGCGCCGGGCTTGGCGATCTGGAACCGGCGCTCACCCGGGAGCGCCATCGGGTGGCGCTGGTCCGTGCGGCGGAGGCGCTCGAAGGCGCCCGACCACATATGGCACCGTCAGGCGATGCGGTACTCGCCGCGCACCACGTCCAGCAGGCGGTGCACGCCCTCGACGCGCTGGTCGGCGCGATCGACGTGGACGAAGTGCTCGACCGGGTGTTTGCCACCTTCTGCGTGGGGAAGTAGGCATGGCCGGAGTGAAGCTCGCCTCGATGCATGTGTATCCCATCAAGTCCTGCGCGGGTATCAGCGTCGAGGCCTGGGAGGTCGATGACTTCGGGCTCCGCTACGACCGCCGCTGGATGGTCGTCACGGCGCAGGGGCAGTTCCTCACCCAGCGTGAGCTGCCGGCCTTTGCGCAGGTGCGGGCCGCCATCGCGCCGCCGCACCTGCGCGTCACCGCACCGGGGCAGGGTGAGCTGGTCGTGGCACTCGAGCCTCTGGGGGGTCGCCCGATCGCCACGCGGGTATGGGAGGACGCGCTCGCGGTGGTGGCACCCGACCATACCGCCGACGCCTGGTTCTCCGATTATCTCGGGCATGAAGTGATGCTGGCCTACATGCCCGAGCGCGTGGTGCGGCCGGTGGACGCGCACTACGCGCCGGACGGGGGAAGGGCGAGCTTCGCGGACGGCTTTCCGTTCCTGCTCGTTGGTGAGGCATCGCTCACGGCGCTCAATGCCAGGCTCGCCACGCCGGTCCCGATGAACCGGTTCCGGCCCAATCTTGTCGTGTCAGGCAGCGGGCCGTTCGCCGAGGATGACTGGCGTCACATCACGATAGGCTGCATTCCGATGCAGGTGGTGAAGCCCTGTGCGCGGTGTGTCGTCACGACGACCGATCAGGAGACGCTCGAGCGTGGGCAGGAGCCGCTGCGGACGCTCGCCGCATTCCGGCGCCAGGAGCAGAAGGTGATGTTCGGACAGAATGTGGTGCACTACGGGACGGGAGTGCTGCGGGTGGGGGATGTCGTCGCCATCGATTCCGTGGACGCCGCGTGACCATCACCCTCCTCGGCGTCCCTTACGACGGCAGCTCCTCCTTCCTGCGCGGGGCCGCCGGCGGCCCCGCGGCGCTCCGCGCCGCACTCCGCTCCGAGAGCAGCAACAGCTGGAACGAGGACGAACAGGATGTACTGCCGCTGCTGGAAGATGCCGGCGATCTTGCCCTGGCGGGGATCACCGATCCCCGCCCGCTGATCGAGGCCCGCGTCGACACGCTCATGCGCTCGGGCGCGACGCCGCTCCTGATTGGCGGTGATCACTCCATCACCTGGCCGATCGTCCGCGCCGTCCGGCGTCAACTGCCCCGCCTGACAATTCTGCACCTCGACGCGCACCCCGATCTCTATGATGCGCTCGATGGGGACCGCGGTTCCCACGGCTCACCCTTCGCACGGATCATGGAGGAGGGACTCGCCAATCAGCTGGTGCAGTGCGGCATCCGGACCATCAACCAGCACCAGCGCGACCAGGCCCACCGCTTCGGCGTCGAGATCCACACCATGCGTTCGGGGATCGAGGCGATGATCGCCGCCGCGCGCCGTCTCGAGGGCCCGGTGTACCTGTCGCTCGATCTCGACATCCTCGACCCTGCCCACGCACCGGGCATCAGCCATCCCGAGCCCGGCGGATTGTCCACGCGCGAGGTGATCCGGATCGTGCAGGCGATTCCACTTGGTCGCCTCGTCGCGGCCGATCTCGTGGAACTCAATCCGGTCAATGACGTACGGGACTTGACGGCGCGCGTGGGGGCGAAGCTGGTGAAGGAGATCGTGGGGCGGCTATAGCTTGTGGCTGCCGTCGCAGAACGGCTTCTCCTGCGACTTGCCGCAGCCGCAGAACTTCACGATCCCTGCGTGCTTCGCCGGCGGCTGAGGAATCTCGTTGCCATCCTGATCGCGCACGATCACGGCACCTTCGACCACGATGGTGCCCTTCTTCTTGTAGACGATAGTGACCGGGTCGCTGGACATCGCTGGCTATTCCTCCATGCAGAGAGGGGCGGCCACGAGGGCCGCCCCTGCGGAATCGATTGATGGATGGGGCGGTTACGCGGTTTGCACGCCGCGCGCGATCTCTTCGGCGGCCTGGAACTCGGCCGCCCCGGCGCGGAGCGCGGCAGCGATGCCGCGCTCCTGGACCAGCGCCTCGGTCATCCGGTGTCCCAGATAATAGCCTGAACGCTCCGGCAGGACCCGCCCGCCGACCAGCCGGGCCGACGGGCTCATGCCGCCGGAGAGATACCGGAGCCGAAGCCCGATCCCGCGCCCTTCCAGTTCCGGCCCGACAACCCGGCGCAGGAACGACTCCAGTTCGCGCAGCCGGCGATACTGGCGCCGTGGATAGCCGAAATAGTTGGCCGCATCGAGGCCGGGAGCGACGGCCTCCCCGGCGTGCACTGCGAGACCTTCATTGACGAGCAGCTCCCGGAGCGTCGCCCGGCTGCCCGTGACCCAGTAGTCGTAGTAGCCACCCTGATCGCTGACGAGGCGCTTGAGTTCGCTCTGACTGGTGGGTGAGGTGTAGCGGACCGTGTGCGCGAGTTCGTGGCCAACCCAGAGCGGAATCAGCTCCGGCGGCAAACCCATGCCGTAGGTCTCGGGATTGGCGCGACCGGTGAAGTGCTCGAGACAGATGAACGCCACGCCCCGGCCGCCGACGACCAGCTCGCCCGCGTTCGCGGCACCCATGCCCACCATGAGATAGACGTCGGTGGGACGGTCGACCTGCAGCAGGTCAGTCGCCTGGGCGATCGCGTCCTCCACGATCCCTTCGACGTCCGTGGACTCGATCAGTTCCCGCAGATCGGAGCGGTCGGCGTTGAGTGCATGCGCGATGACGGCCTGGGCCTGCGGGCTCTCGAGGTCCAGCACATAGTTGTGCCAGTACGCCGAGAGGACGGCCCGGTGCGCGTTCAGATACTGCTCGAACGCCGCGTCTTTGTCAGCGGCCTGGAGGACGGAGAGAAACTCCGGGACGAGATTGATCAGCACGAGCGTGAATATCGGCTGTTCGTCACGACGCGCAAGTCCTCCTCACGCTCTTCGTCAGCGGTCGCTGCCTTGACAGTGTGCGAGATCGCATGCATGTCTCCCTGAATGTGAGCGACCTCACACCGGGTCAGCGATCGGCGCCCAGCGCGGTCCGCGTTCAAGCGCGTCGCTGGAATACCAATACGATGTGAGCTTGGGGAAACCGCCGTCCGCAACGGGCGAGCCGCCCGGTGGAAGCAGGCACCGGCGTCTCCTCAGCCCCTGTGGCGAGACATGATGCGGTGTCAGACGCCCAGGCGCGCGAGCGCCCGGAGGAGATTGATCCTCGCGCGGGCTTCGAACCTCGCCGCGAAGACCGCGGTCGCATAGATCCGTTCCCGTTCCAGAAACCCCTGGAGAATCCTGGCCCGGGTCGGGCGAAAGACGAGTTCGGGCACCCAGGCGTACTCCTGGTGAATCTGCGCCTCGTATTCCTCGAAGCGAGCCTCCGGCGCGCCGAGAATGGCCAGGTCGATATCCACCATGACTGCCGCATCGCCGGGCGCGGCGATCTCGGTGTGGCGCGTGGCGAGGATCAGATCCCGGACCCGGCTCACGGCCTCCGTTGTTCCACCCGCCTCCCGCAGGACGAGTTCCGCCCAGTCCGCGCTCCTCACCTCGTTGTCCGAGCGACGGGTATCGTAGACCGCATCGTGGAACCAGAGGGCGATGGCGAGTTCACCGGGCCGAGTCGCGAGCTCGCGCGCCTCGTCGAACAGATCCAGACACTCTCCCAGGTGCTGGAGTGTGTGGTAGAACCGGTCAGTCGAGGTGTAAGCGGCTAGAATGGACGCCAGTACCGCGGCCTCCGGCACTGGACGCCCCAGCAGATCCCACGCGGCGCGCCACCGGTCCTCCCATACCAGATTCATCAACCGTAGCGCCTTGCATCAGGGGATCGAGAGGTGAGTGGGGAATTGTCGGCAGATCATGAGCAGGTAGACGTCGCGCCTATTGTATCCCCCGTCCGACAGGCGAGCAAGCTGTCCGAATGCCTGTTCTCAAAGCGGACGCCAGTCCGGGTCCCTGCAGTCACGGGCAAGGGGAGGGCAGGTGCCAGCAGGAGGGGACCAGGCCACAAGCATGAACCCCCCCGACGTCAGCGGCGTCGGGGGGGGGCCGAGTCGGCTCGGGGCGGGGTTAGTTGATCTCCCGCTGCTTCCGCTTGCTCACCTCGTCGAGGAACCGACGCTCCTCCTGGGTGAGACTCTCGATGCCCTTGGCGCTGATCTTGTCGAGGACCCGATCGACTTCCGCCGCGACCGGATCGCTCCCCGGGCGGGTCGACAGCGGGCGGGATGGGGCTGCCGAATGCGGATCCGAGTCACGAGTCACGGCGGTCTGCTGCACCATCACCACTCGCTCCGGCTGCTGCCGTGGCGCCGGCGCCGGGCGACGCTGCGAGAGCGCCTGGATCTTGAAGAACATCCAGCCCGCAAGCATGCCGCCCAGGTGCGCCTCATGGGCGACACCATCCTGCACCCACCGTGCGAACACCAGATCCAGCACGGCCAGACCGATCACGAGTGTCCGGGCCCGGATCGGGACCGGGATCGGGAACACCATGATCTCGGCGTCCGGCCAGAACATCGCAAAGGCGACGGCGATGCCGAGCACCGCTCCCGAAGCGCCGATGATCGGGCTCTGGGGGAGGACGAAGTTGAGCAGCAGGGAGAATACCGCGGCCCCGATGCCACAGTAGATGTAGTAGAACAGGAACGACCGTGAACCCATTCGGCTTTCGACCGCCGTCCCGAACAGGTACAGGCCCAGCATGTTGGTGGCGAGATGCAGGATGCTGGAATGCGCGAACAGGTAGGACAGCGCTCCCCAGGGACGGCCGGCGAAACCCGCCGGGTTCATGGCAAGAACGGAACGGATTTCTGGGGAGGTGAAGACCGTCTCCAGCAGCAACTGCACCACCGCGGTGACCGCGATCAGGCGGGCCACCGAGGGCGTCAGGCGTGGGAACGTCGGGCTGCTGAAGGACATGGGTCTCTCAACTACTAGAACCCTGAGGGTTTTCCGGATGTTCCCGCCCGTGAACGATTCGGGCGGTGCGGCAAATCCGGTCACATAGCTCCGCAAACTCGATGCCGACCGCCTTCGCGGACTGGGGAAGGAGGCTGGTCGCGGTCATTCCAGGGAGCGTGTTCACCTCTAAACAGAGGAGTTGCCCCTCCGGTGTCAAGCGAAAATCGACGCGCGAGTATCCGCCCAGCTTCAGGGTCTGATGGGCAAGCACCCCGAGTCGCCGACATTCCGAGGTAACGGCCGCAGGAAGATCGGCGGGAAAGATCTCCTCGGACATGCCCGGGGTGTACTTGCACTCGTAATCGAAGATCTCGTGCTTCGGGATGATCTCTCCCACGGCGAGGGCGCGGCTGTCGAGCACCCCCACCGTGAGTTCGCGGCCGGGGATGAACGCCTCGGCCATCACCTCATCGTCGAATTCCCGGGCATACCAGACGGCTCGCTCGAAATCCTCGGGCCGTTTCACCACGGTGAGCCCCACTGTCGAGCCCTGCTTCGAGGGCTTCACCACGATCGGCCAGCCCAGCGCCTTGCCCGCTTCACCCATGCTGACCGGAGCCATGCACCAGCGGGCGGTTGGCACTCCGGCATCCCGGAAGAGTCGCTTGGAGACATCCTTGTCCATCGCCATGGCGCTCCCGATCGGTCCGCTCCCCGTGTACGGAACGCCGATGGTGTCCAGGATAGTCTGGATCGTGCCGTCCTCGCCGCGCCCGCCATGCAGCGCCAGGAATACCACCTCGGCCTCTCGCACCTCGGGGAGGGCGCCGAGCGCGGTGAGCAGGAAGGTGCGCTCGCGTGCCTGCAGCTCCGCGACCGATGGCCAGGTCACGCCGACGCGGCCGAGGAGGTGGTCGGATTCGCGGGATTCGGGTACGAAACCGGTGACAGTGTCGACCACGACGACGGCGTGACCGCTCGAGCGCAGCGCCGGCACCACCTGCCGGGCTGAAGCCAGGGCGACGTCGCGCTCGGCGGAGGCGCCGCCGGTGAGAACCGTGACGCGCATGCTCAGCGGGTTCCGATCAGCTGCTGCAAGACGTCGTACCGGCTCACAATCCCGATGAGCTTGCCGTCCTTCTGAATCAGGGCGGCGGGGCTCTCTCGCGTCAGGATCGGCGCGAGACGCTCCGTCGGGGTGAGTGCATCCACGACGGGGAAAGCGCCATCCATCAGTTCCCGCACCGGCCGGTCCAGCAGGCTCGGCTGGGCCAGCGCGCGGGTCATGAGCGTGTTCTCGGTCAGGCTGCCAACACACTGACCGGCCTCGAGGACGGGGATCTGGCTGACGCCCCAGGTACTCATCAGGGTCAGGGCCTGGCGGACGGCCGCGGCCGGTGCGACGCTGACCAGCGCGGGAGCATTGGCGCCACGGCGCTGCAGCAGCTGCTCCACGGTTACGCGCGGCGGATCCAGCAGCTGGTTCTCCTGCATCCACTCGTCGCTGAACACCTTGGAGAGATAGCGCTCGCCGGTGTCGCAGAGAATGGTGACGACGCAGGCGGAGGGATCGTCGAGCTCCCGGGCGATCTCGAACGCCAGGGCGACGTTGAGCCCAGCCGATCCGCCGAGCAGCATCCCCTCCTCGCGGGCGCAGCGCCGGGCCATCAGGAACGCATCGCGATCGGGGACCTGGCGGAATTCGTCGATCACGTCGAACCAGATCGTTGTCGGAATCTTGTCGCCGCCGATGCCCTCGACCTTGTACGGGTAGCCTTCGCCGAGACTCTTCGTCCGGGAGTAACCGGTGTAGAGAGAGCCCTGCGGGTCACCGGCTATGACGCGGATCTTCGGGTTCTTCTCCTTGAGATACTTGCCGGTTCCGCTGACCGTCCCGCCGGTGCCGGCGCCGGCGACGAAGTGGGTCACCCTTCCTTCGGTCTGGGTCCAGATCTCGGGGCCAGTAGTCTCGTAGTGCGCCTGGGGGTTCACCTGATTGTAGAACTGGTTCGCCAGGATGGCCCCGGGGGTTTCCTTGACGATCTGCTTGGCCTTGTTGATGTAGTTGTCGGGGTGATCCGGCGGAACCGCTGTCGGCGTGATCACGACTTCCGCGCCGTAGGCTTTGAGCAGGCGCACCTTCTCCTGCGACATCTTGTCGGGCATGGTGAAGATGCAGCGGTACCCCTTGATCGCGGCGGCTACGGCCAGACCCACGCCGGTGTTGCCACTGGTGCCCTCGACGATCACCCCGCCCGGCTTCAGCTCTCCGCGCCGTTCGGCATCCTCGATGATCCGGAGGCCGATCCGGTCCTTCACCGATCCGCCCGGGTTGGCGTATTCCGCCTTCCCGTAGACGGGCGTGCGCAGGCCGGCGCCGATGCGTGAGAGCCGGATGAGCGGGGTCCAGCCGATGGTGGGCAGGACGGAGTCGTAGGCCTTCGCATGCGGGGGGGTCACGGCGTCGATCCTCGTCCTGAGAAAGCGAACCAGCTCGGGGGAGCGGCCTGGCTGCCGCCCAGGGAAGAATCTTACACTCCCCACCCCATCCGTTACACCGGCGCGGCGGGGCTCAGGGCGTCACGCCCCCGGCTTCCGGATGCCGGAAGTGGACCGGCTGCAGGAATGCCGCGGCCGCGGGCACGCCGTTCTTGAGGGCCGGGGCGAACTGCATCAGTCGTGCTCCCGCGACCGCCGCGGAATCGAATGCCGGATAGCCACTCGACTCGGCGATCCGCGTCGAATCGGGGACCAGTTTGCCGCCCACGTCCACGAAGAGCCGCAGCACGACCTTTCCCTCGATGCCGCGGGCATACAGCGTCGCGGGGTATTCCACCGGTGACTCGGCGTTCACCGCTACCGGTGGATCGTCTCCGCGCCTGGCCGTCTGATCCGGCAGCCGCACGATCCCCGCCTCGCGGCCGGAGCAGGCGGCGAGCAAAAGGAACGCGGGAAGGGCCAGCAGAAGGCGAAATTTCATGAGCTACCCATCCCCCACAATAGCAGGACCGCGACGCCCACCGCTGTGATCAGCAGCCATCTGATCAGGTTCCGGGTCGAGCGGATCAGAAGGAGGGTGACCGCGGCCACCCCGAAGCCGATCGCGGCGTGGGTGCCGGCGGTGGCTGGCTCGTTGCCCTGCCCCAGCGAGACACCGCCGGCCATGGAACCGAAGATGGCGGCCATGAGCAGCGCCCGGCCGATGCGGATCACCACGATCACCGCGAGGACCAGCAATGCGGCCGCGATCATGGTCGGGACATTGATTCGAGCCAGAAACTGCTGGACGAACGGCAGGTCGTTGCTGACGGCGGCCGTGAGCGCCGCCTCCCGCACTCGCACGGTCACGCCTCGCTTCGGCGTTTGAGATCCGCGAGTCGGGTCAGGGCCTCGAGCGGCGTCATCCGGTCGAGGTCCATGCCCTTGAGCTCTTCCATCACGGGATGCGGCCGGGCTTCGCCGAACAGCCCGAGCTGCGATGGGTCCTCGGGCGACGGCGTGCCGGGGACCATCCGGTGTTCGCCCTCGAGCTTCTTGAGCACGGCCCGCGCGCGCCTGACAACGGCGTCGGGGAGTCCCGCGAGCTGGGCGACGTGGATGCCGTAGCTCCGGTCGGTCCCGCCGGCCTCCAGCCGATGCAGGAACACCACCTGATCGCCGGTCTCGCGGACGGCCACGTTCAGGTTCCGGGCATGGGCCAGCTCTTCGGGGAGCTGCATCAGCTCATGGTAGTGGGTCGCGAACATCGTGCGGCAGCCGATGGCGTCGTGCAGATGCTCGGAGACCGCCCAGGCGATCGCCACGCCGTCGTAGGTCGAGGTCCCGCGCCCGATCTCGTCGAGCAGCACGAGGCTCCGGTTGGTCGCGTTGTGGAGGATGGCGCTGGTCTCGCTCATCTCCACCATGAACGTCGATTGTCCCCGCGCGAGGTTATCGCTCGCACCGACGCGGGTAAAGAGCCGGTCCACCACGCCGATCTCCGCTGCCTCCGCGGGCACGAAACTCCCCATCTGCGCCAGGATTACGCACAGCCCGATCTGCCGGAGAATCGTGCTCTTGCCCGCCATGTTGGGGCCGGTCACCAGCAGCAATCGCTCGGCCGGATCGAACTTCGCGTCGTTCGGGATGAACGACTCGCGCGGCATGAGCCGTTCGATCACCGGATGCCGG
>Ga0209798_10000940_pt1 | contig 17769 bp, 11 predicted proteins | sample DOMMetBare3Fresh_FD_187475 | JGI IMG/M metagenome (GOLD analysis project Ga0209798, IMG submission 187475) | Wetland sediment microbial communities from St. Louis River estuary, USA, under dissolved organic matter induced mercury methylation -... | ecosystem: Environmental > Aquatic >...
CCCTGGCCGCCCGGCGTGTTCGATCCGGCGGCCACCCGCTCGAGCGCGGCTTCGCCGCGGACCGAGAAGTCTCGAATATTCAAGATGCCGTCCTGCGGCGCCTGCGGATCCGCGCCCGGCGGATCCATCGCCACCCACATCTCGCCGCCGTAGATTTTTGGATACGTGTCGGTAAAACGGAAGAAAGCACCGGCGTCGGCGCTCTCGACATAAAGGACATTGCGGCCGCCGGTACGACCGCGCAGGTCGCCATTGATGGCGGTATCACGTCCGATCTTGCCGCCGAGCGTGAAGCTCTTGATCGTGCCGCCGCGCCGCGACATTCGCAGGTCGAGGCCGCGCACCGTCTCGCCGTGGAACCCGGCAACCGTACCGAGCCTGATGTCGAGGTCGATATCCGTCAACTTCTGCTTGGATTGCTTGGGCTGGTCGGTCGAAGAGCCCGCCATTGTCTGCTTGATCAAAGTGCGCCCGTCATAGACGTCACCCCGCATCATGACACGCAGCGCGCCGTCCGGACCGCGTTCCGCACGCAGCGTCGCCTTGTCGCCGTCCGCGAGCTGGAACACCGGCAGCTGGGCAGCCACGATGTCGTTCGTCTCGTTGAGCTCGACAGTGCCTTTCACCAGGGTGCCCGGCGCCTCGATCACGAGATCCTCGAGACGCGTGAGCTGCGATTTGCTGATCGCGGTAAACGAGGCGCGCGCCGAGCGACCAGCCGGCTTCTGCCAACCCGGCAGCAGCTTGTCGATGCGCGCCTGGGTGAGATCGGCCTCGATCGCGAAGCGGCTCTCGCCTTCGATTGCCGGCACGCGGCCATCGATCTTGATCGGCACCGGACCATTCAGCAGGCCGCCCATGTCGAAGCCGAGCCGAGTGCGGGCGGCCTCATCGAGGGTCGCACGCACGCGCACCTCCGCGTCGGCATCGCCGCGCGGCTTGCGGTAGTCGAGCGCGGCCGGAACACCGTTGATCTTGACGTCGCCGCGGATTTGATAGCCTTCGTTGTTGGCCGTCACGCGCAAGTTCGTGGCTTCAACCTTCTGGCCCATTACCATCCGGTCAGCCGCGAAATTGGCGACGTCCATGTTGATCGTGTACTGCGCGCTGCCCGCCGGCAGATCGGGCTGCAGCGGCAAGCCAAGCGCGATCTGGGCGCTCAACGTCCCGCGGCTCGTGCCCGGCTCGACCGGGGCGCTCGAAAATTCGCGCAAGCGCTCGGAGTTGAGCAGTTCCACCGCCGCCGGCACCGGCCCATCGATACGGAAGCGCACCTTGGCGGGTGGCGCCGGACCATGGGTGTCGGGCACCTCAAAAACGCCGTTGGTAATCGCAAGCTTGCGATTGGGGGCGAGCTCGATATTGCCGCGGCCAACGTGCACGGTGGCGGTTCGCCCGGAAATGCGCACGTTCATGTCGGCATCGCGAATCGGCGGCAAGCCTTCGATCGGCCGGATCTCGGCGCCGTTGCCAGTGATCTCGATCCCCAATCCGTTGTCCGGGATCGGCGGCCCGCTCGACCGCAGCGTCGACAGCTGCGCGTTGGTTGCGATCGAGATGCGCTCGACGGTGCCGCTGACGAGGTGCTCCTCAACCCAGTGGCGCACCTTGGGGGCCATGAACGCCGGCCACAGCCGCTTCATTGCGGTCACCGACATGCGGCTGCCGGCGATGCCGATATCGAGGCGCGGCTCGCCATTGGCAAGATCGATGTGGCCCGAAGCCAGGAGCCCGATATCGGTGTTGCCGAACTCGCCCTGCTCGATGTCGATGCGCTGCTTTTCCGGATCAAGCCGCATGCGCAGCAGGAAGCGGTTGAGAACGATGGGGTTGGGATCGTTGGTGGCGGCCGCCAGCACCACGGTGCCGCCGGTGATCTTCATGCCCCACGATCCGCCCGCTTCGCGCGGTGCGTCGAGCTGTGCAAACAGCGTCATCCGGTTGCCGCCGGCCACGATCTGGAACGGCACGATCAAGGCATGCCGCATCGCGTCCCAATCGAGCGAGAACTCGGCGCGATCGATGGTCATCTTGCTGAGCGGCTCGTCGAGATCGACGATGGAGCCGCGCTCCATGAGGATGCGACCGTCGACCATGTGCGGCATGCCGTCGGGCCCGATGTCCGCGCGGATCTTGGCGGAGACCGGAAGGTCAGGCTCGAACTGACCGTCCCCGAGCCTGAGCGCCAGCATCAGATCCTTGGCCGGCAGCCGCTGAGTCTCGATGTTGACGATGCGATGGCCGCGCTCGCCGGGCGCAAGCGCAGCGCGCAGCGACCACGGCCGCTCGGCGTTGTCCGAGCCGATGGTCAAGATCACGCTGCCCGGCTTCGGGCGGGTCAGGCTCAGACTGATGTTCTCAAAGGTCCACTGCTTGCCGTTGCGCTGATCGTCGACGGTGAGATTGCCGTTCTTGAGGCCAATCTCGCCGAGATCCTTGCCATCGAGCCCGGTGGCGCCGAGGCTATCGATCCAGGCGAGGATGGCGGCAAAGTCGGGGAGCAGGTTGCGGGCCGTGGGAGCAGACGGCGTAGCCGAGGGCGCCGCCCCGGCGCGCTCGGAGGTCAACAGCGGGTGCGTCACGCCGGCCCGCGCAGTGACCGGCGTTGTCGAGGCCGAGGCTGTCACAAACGTTTGCCTGTTGGTGCCCGCAAACACCGTCACCTTGCTGTCGGGCTCGATCCGCACCTGCATCTCGGCGCCGACAAGGCTGAGGCGCTGAGCGCGCACGCGGCCGGTCATCAGGCCAGAGCTCGAAACGCCAACCTCGGCCTTCGGCGCGCTCGCGACAATCTCGCCGTCCTGATCGCGCACCACGATGTCGCGGATGCGCAGGGCGGTGCGGCCGTTGGCATCGCGCTCGATCTGGGTGCCGCCGACTTCAACGTGGTGGTTTGCGCCGAAGTTCTCTTCGATCGCGGCGGTGAGCCAGGGCGTGGCGACATCCAATTCGATCGGGCCGCTGGCAAGCCGCCACCACAGCGACAGCATCGCGAGCAGCACGAGGCCTGCGAGCCCGCCAGCGGCGTAAGTCACTTTTCGCAGGCGCAGCCACCAATGCAGCAGATGTACCCGCCAATAGTAGCTGCCGAGCAGTTCCCTCGGCGTCGGCACATTGTTGGCCGATACGTCGCGAGGTGCCGCGACATTGCGAGTTGGCGGAGCGGTGCGAGTTGGCGGAGCGGTGCGAGTTGGCGGAGCGGTGCGAGTTGGCGGTGCCGTACGGGCAGGACCACGCGGGAGCCCTTCCCGCTCCAGCAGGTCTTTTTCCAGGCTCGCCTCCAACTTGCGGAGTGCGGCCACGTTCGGGCGCGTATGCTGATCCGCCATGCCCCGACTGGAGGTCCCCCTCGACCGTCGAACGCTGCTGTTGCCTTCAGCAGCAATCCTGCTGCTGTTGCCTTCAGCAGCAATCCTGCTGCTTTGCCTTCAGCAGCAATCCTAATGCCTTAGTCGACGATTCGTCCGCAAATCAGTCGACCGGCCCGCACTCTCATGCGTATCCTATTCATCGCCCTCGAAAAGGACGAAAGGAAGGCATATGGGAACACCGCTTGCTGTGGGAGATAAGGCTCCCAACTTTAAGTTGCCGGCAGATGACGGCGGGACGGTGTCGCTCTCTGATTTCAAGGGTCGCAAACTCGTTCTGTATTTCTATCCGCGCGCTGACACCCCCGGCTGTACCAGAGAAGCCATTGATTTCTCTAAGCTTCAGGCCGCCTTCGCCAAGGCGGGAGCAGATGTCATCGGGGTCTCGGCCGATCCCGTGAAGGCGCAGGACGCGTTCAAGAAGAAACACAAGCTCAGCGTCGGGCTGCTCTCTGACGAGACCCACGCGATGCTGGAATCCTATGGAGTCTGGGGCAAAAAATCCATGTATGGCAAGACCTTCATGGGCATCAACCGAATCACCTACCTGATTGGTCCGGACGGGCGGGTCGCACAAGCCTGGCCCAAGGTCAAGGTCGACGGCCATGCCGCCGAGGTGCTGGCCGCGGTCAAGGCGCTGTGACGCACAATGCCGCTTAAGCCGTTGTTGTCGTGAAATTATCCACAGATTGGGAGAATCTTAACCATAATCGGTTGAAATTGACGCGTTGTAGCGCCGGTGTTGTGGGACCGAGCCGGCGGGGAAGCGTCGATGCGTCACCGGCCGGAATCGTATCACCCGTCCAGCAGCCAAGTTGGACGTACCAGCAGTCGCCCGCCGCAGCGCGCCGCGGCAAACGCCAGCACCAACGCGGCCGACTACACGCTCGCCCATGCCGGGCATCAGGTGCGGCTTGGTCCGATCGCCTTCTGGGTGACGGTCGGCACGCTGGTGATCATGGCGACGTGGACCATCATCACAGCGACTTATTTTGCATTTCGCGACGACGTACTGACCGGGCTGATCGCGCGCCAGGCCGAGATGCAGTTCGGCTACGAGGATCGCATCGCGGAATTACGCGCGCAGGTCGATCGGATGTCGAGCCGCCAGCTGCTCGACCAGGAGCAATTCGAACACAAGCTCGATCAGATCCTGCGCCGGCAGACGATGCTTGAGCAACGCGCGAACACGCTGAGCACACTGCCCGACCTGAGCGTCACCGGCGCGATCAGGACCCCCGGCCGCGGCGACCGCCCCGCGCTGACCAAGCCCACGCCGATGAACGAGAAGTCCACTCCGCCTGCGGCCGCCTCCGGCCGCAAGGCCGCCATCGGCAACGTCGAGGGCATGCTCACGCGGCTTGCCGCCGCGCTCGACCGCGTCGAAGCCGAGCAGTCGGCGGCGCTGCAGTCGATCGAGCAGAGTTACGACCTCAAGGCGCGACGCATTCGCAGCGTGCTGACCGAGCTCGGCATCGAAGCCGGCAAGAGCGCCCCCACGACGGACGCCGGCGCAACCGGCGGACCGTTTGTTGCCGCGCGATTGCGATCCGATAGCGGCGGATTCGAGCGCCAGCTTCATCGCATCGGATTAGCCCGCGCACACGTTGATCAGCTCAATCGCACGCTCGGGAACGTGCCGGTGCGCAAGCCGGTCACCGGCGACATCGACGCCTCGTCAGGCTTCGGAATGCGGATCGATCCGTTCCTGAAGTCGCCCGCGATGCATACCGGCCTCGACATGCGCGGCGAGCCCGGCGACCCGGTGCGCGCCACCGCCAACGGCACCGTGACGGTCGCCGGCTGGCAAGGCGGCTACGGCAAGATGGTCGAGATCGACCACGGCAATGGCGTGTCGACGCGCTATGGCCACCTCTCCAGCATCGACACTGAAGTCGGCAAGGCGATCAAGAGCGGGCAGATCATCGGCAAGGTCGGCTCGACCGGACGCTCCACCGGGCCGCATCTGCACTACGAGACGCGTGTCGATGGCGAAGCGGTCGATCCGCAGCGGTTTCTGCGCGCGGGGCTGAGGCTTGGCGGCGTGCAGTGAGCGGGTTTGAGCCTGGCAAACCGTGTAGTCAGCGCGTTCTCTACCTTCCAGCCAGTGAGTACAGGACGCGCCAATTCACGGCGGTAGAGCTCGCGCGGCAACTTCACGCGATCACGTCGTCGCGCATGAGGTCGCGGTGCATACCGAAAAACGCCATGATCGGCGCCAGTCTAGGTTGCATGGGAGCTCCATCCCAAGGAAAAGGCACTGCACGGCCAACTGCAGGGCAAAAGGGAGGCCATCATGCGTGAGACGTTCTCAGGCTCCATGATAACGGTCGCCATTGCTGGGGCCGCTGTCAGCATTGTCATTTCGGTGTCCGTCACACGCGCGTCCGCCCAGGCCCCGGCGGCTGCCGCCGCGGCGCTGACGACGCCCTGGGGCGAACCCGATCTGCAAGGCATTTGGACCGACGAAACCGACACGCCCCTGCAGCGCTCTCCCAAGTTTGCGAACCAGGAATTCTTTACCGAGGCCGAGCGAGCAGAGTTGGATCGACAGCGATCGGCCATGATGGGGCGCGACAGACGCGCCGAGCGCGGGACGGTGGCCGACGTCGCGGGCGCCTACAATGACGCGTTCACACCCAAGAAACGCACCGGCGCGCGGACGTCGCGGATTGTCGATCCGCCCAATGGCCGGCTGCCGCCTATGACCCCCGAAGCTCAGAAGACGGCTGCTGCCGAACGCGAATTTCGAGTGGCGCTCTTGCAGGCGACCGACACCTGCAAAAACAATCAGCTGCCATGTCGAGGGGGCAAGTACGATCCAACGCCCTCGCCGCGGTTCGCGGAACCCGCTCCTCGCTACAACACGGCCACCATCAACCGCTATCATGGTCCGGAGGACGCCTCGTTGGCGGTACGCTGCCTGATGGGCGGGTTGCCGGAGATTGGCACCCTTGGAGCGATCGCCGATCGCATCAGCTTTCGGCGAATCGTGCAGACGCCCGGCGGCGTCTCGATGTTTTACGACGTGGGTCAGGGCCAGGGGTGGCAGCGCAATATCGTCATGGACGGGAGCCCCCATTTGCCTGCCAGTATTCGCCAGTGGTACGGCGACTCGCGTGGCCGCTGGGAGGGCAATACTTTCGTGATCGACGTGACCAATTTTAGCCCGAAGACTGATTTTCAGGGGTCGCGTGAGAATCTGCACGTGGTCGAGCGCTGGACGCGGACCGGCCCCACGACGCTTGAATATGCCGTAACGGTCGAGGATCCGACCGTGTGGGTACGGCCTTGGACCGCCAAACAAGAATTCATTCTGCAGAACAACGAGGAAAACAGAATATATGCCGAGCCGCGCTGCATCGAAGGAAACTATGGCCTCCCAGGGCTGCTTCAGGGACATCGAATGGAAGATATCGCCTTTGCGAAGGGACTGGGTGTTGATCCGAGAACCATAAGCACCATCGCGGCTAATGAAGGTGAGCCCGACCCGCTACAATAACACGCGACAAGGCAAGAGCCGCCATTCCAAAGCGAGCGCTCCTCTTTAGCGAGGCAAGCGTGGGCCAGACCGCGCCACACCTGTTTAGATGAGCGCGATCGCGAGAGGCGCGGATCAACTCAGCGTGGCGAGAATATCCTCGCGCGTGACGACCTTCGCGGCAGCCACTTGGCGCAGGATGGCGTTCAGAGTGCCGATGCGCAGCGGCTTGTGGTCCGGAACCGAGAGGCGGTGATGTTGCGGAGTCTCCGTCTGCAAGATGATGTGGCTGCCGACTTGGTTGACCTGCCGGTAACCCCACTGGGCGCAGAGGATCCAGCTCACGGCCGTGTAGCTCCCGCGGCAACTTCACGCGATCACTTCGTCGCGCACCAAATGCAAGCGAAGACGCGGCGGAGCGGGCCGGTCGAAGTAAAACGCTTTCACGGCTTCGCGCACATTCTCGCGCAGTTCTTCCCAGGTGTCGGCCTGAGTGATGATGCTTTCGCCCAACGCCTCGGCAACAAAGCCGCCGTCAAGAAAAAAAGCCAGCCCCTTTTCGCCGAGGCGACAAGCAGCGGCAACATCCGCGGTGGGAAGCGACTGCCGGAAGGATTCATGTTCAAACAAGAGGCCATGAACTGATTCAATCCAATCAGCTCATGCTCCAACGCACGCCTACTCCACGTCCTCCACGTCCTCCACCTCCTTCGGCCCGGTGCCGAAGGCGCGTTGCGCGAGCGTTGCTTCCATGAACTGGTCGAGGTCGCCGTCGAGCACGCCGCCGGTGTTGGAGGTCTGCACGCCGGTGCGCAGGTCCTTCACCATCTGGTAGGGCTGCAGCACGTAGGAACGGATCTGGTGGCCCCAGCCGATGTCGGTCTTGTTGGCCTGATCGGCGGCGGCCTTCTCCTCGCGCCTTTTCAGCTCCTGCTCATAGAGCCGCGCGCGCAGCATCTGCCAGGCCTGCGCGCGGTTGCGATGCTGCGAGCGGTCGTTCTGGCAATAGACCACGATGTTGGTCGGGATGTGGGTCAGCCTGATCGCCGACTCGGTCTTGTTGACGTGCTGGCCGCCCGCCCCGCTCGCCCGCAGCGTGTCGACACGCACGTCCGATTCCTTGATGTCCACATTGATGCGATCGTCAATCACCGGATAGACATTCACGCTCGCAAACGAGGTGTGCCGGCGCGCGTTGGAGTCGAACGGCGAGATGCGCACCAGGCGATGCACGCCACTCTCGGTCTTGAGCCAGCCATAGGCGTTGCGGCCCTTGACCTGAATGGTGGCCGACTTGATGCCGGCCTCTTCGCCGCCGGTCTCTTCGATCCAGTCGACCTTGAAGCCGTGCTGCTCGGACCAGCGCGTATACATCCGCAACAGCATGCTGGCCCAGTCCTGGCTCTCGGTGCCGCCGGCGCCGGCATGCACCTCAAGATAGGTGTCGTTGGCGTCCGCCTCGCCCGAGAGCAGCGCCTCAAGCTCGCGCCGGGCGACGTCGGTCCGCAGCCGCTTGAGCGCGGCCTCGGCCTCGCCCACCACGGCCTGGTCGCTCTCGGCCTCGCCGAGCTCGATCATGGTGAGCTGGTCGTCAAGCTCGCGCTCGATGCGGACAATCGACGTCAGCTGGTCTTCGAGCGCGGTGCGCTCCTGCATCACGCGCTGCGCGCGCTGCTGGTCGTTCCAGAGGTTGGGGTCTTCGGCCTGACGGTTGAGCTCGTCGAGGCGCTTGCGCGCCTTGTCGAAGTCAAAGATGCCTCCTCAGCAGCCCGACCGACTGCTTGATCTCGTCAATGGTCGTCTGAACTTCCGCGCGCATGGCCCTGTCCGTTCGTTGTCCACGGCCTATCTAGCGATCCGGACCGCATTCATAAAGCCCCCTTGGTGGCGGGCCTTGTGGTCAACGGGCCCAGTCGGCCAGCGCCTCACTGAACGCGCGCTCCCCTGATACGCCCTTGTTGACCGAAATGATGGCCATTGACCCATTGGCGAAGCTGACCGGAATATCCATTCGCGACAGCACACGCAGCGATTCGGCGTTGCGCCGCACATCCTCCTTTTCGCCCGACAGGCCGAACAAGAACAGGCCCGGAGCGACCTTGATCGAGCGCCCGGCCAGCGCCCTGCTGCTGCTACCGTCGACCTGCTTCATGACGACATTGGTCACCTCGGTGATGGTATCGATAGGGACCCCTTGCCGGTCGGAAAACGCGAACTCGATGAGATGGGTGATGGCGGCGTCCTCGCTGCCATCGCGGCGAATCGCCATCGTCGTGGACAGCCCGCGCTCGGGAACGACAAAGTCGAGGGTCAGGACGACGGTGGCAGGCTTGCGCGGCCCGCTCGAGGTGTCGTCGATGCGCGTGCGCCAGTGCGCGCTGCCGGCAAGCTCCTGCCAGGGCGTGTTGTGACTGGTCTGCTCGTAATAGGTCGCGGGTTCGGTCGGCTCCGGCGCGCTCTCGCTCGGCCAGCGCCAAGCCACGGGGGCGATCCGATTGAGGAACGGCTCCCAGAGGGATGAATCGATCCGCCCGGCGTCGTAGGCATAGCCGGCAAGGCCCAAGACAACCAGCGCGACCGGGAGAACCATGCGCCCGGCCACCCGGCCGAGTACCGACCGGCGCCGCGGCGTGCCAGCGAGCCCTGCCGCCCCCTGCGCGGGGCCAGACGAGGGCGTTGGCGGGAGCACAGGCACGGGGGACACAGGCGTCGACTCGGAGGCCGTGGCATGGCGCACGTCGCCATCCGACGGGCGCGAATTCGGTAGTGATGCCTGGTCAGGGGCCGGTCGCGATTCGCGGCGGCTCGCCAGGTATTGAGCCCGATCCGACCTCCCCTGCTGCGCAATTCGGTCCTGCTCGTCCATGTCGCCGAACTCGAGGCGCCGCACGGCAGCCCGAAAGGCAAGTAATTCCTTGTCGAATTCTGCCTGAGAATGGGGTGGGTCGGCCGCGTTCAGGCGCTCGACGAGCGCAGTCAGCGCGCGGTCGTAGATGGCGCCGCGCGCCTCGTACGAGGCGCGATCGAGCCGAGCGACCGCACGCAACAGCGGCGCGTAGTGATCGATCCTTGGCAACATCGGACGGATCCACGACGGCCGGCCCGCGGGCCCCGGCCGCATCGCCAAAATACAGTAATACCACCGATGCGAAAGCCCCTTCGCGGCGGCTGTGCGCAGTGAGGCGAGCCGCCGTCCCGTACAGCCGCAGGCCTGCCGCGCGCTTCAGTGATCAGGTCAAGCGCGGCACTCGGGCGGCCGCGGTACTTGGGCGGCGCCTGCACACACGTTTTGGCCTGCGCCGAAGCGCACGTCTCAAGAATCTAACGGTCTCAACTTTCTAGAAACGGCTGACGTATAAAAACGCGGTTGAAGCGTCCGCGCATGCGGTCACGCAGATCAAAATCATGCGGTCACGCAGATCGAAATGGAGAATGCAACGTCGGCAGACACATGTCGTTTGTGGGCGCAGACCGTGCGCAAACACAATCTTGACCAAAGCTGGATGGAGCCATCACCAATGCGCCACAATTTCGCTCGGCAAAAGTCATCCAACAACTCACGCGCATGAAACACACGCAAGTTCTCAGTGCGCATTGTCCACAACGTAATTTCCAGCCTTGCGTTCTTTCTTACCTCTCGCGCAGACTCGAACAGCGCTACCAAGATTCTCAATTGGAAGACGCAGATTCGCTTGGGAATGCGCATTTGGGCGGCACCGGCTGGTCCTGTTGCACCGGCCATCTGTGGGTGAATAGAGATGCAGACTCATTACGACGTTCTCGGCGTGACATGGAAGGCCAGCGACGATGAGCTCAGGACGGCGTTTCGCAGGTCCGTCAAAGCTTGTCATCCTGACCTGCATGCCGGCGATCGAACCGCGGAGCGAAAACTCCGACAGGTTCTCGCGGCCTATGACGTTCTCAAGAAACCCCGGCAGCGTCTGGCGTATGACCTCCACCTGAGGTTCGAGCGTCGCGCAAAGTTCCAGCGCGTCGCTCTGACCGCCTTTACTGGCTTGGTGTGCACCAGTGTCATTGCAACGCTGATGCTCTGGCTGCCAAAGATGCAAGATGCGGACGCGTCCGCCCTGCGGCAGCCAGTCGCCATCGCAACAGCGATCGTGAGCGCGCCTGAAAGCACGCAAGTCGCGGTCGTCGACAATGGCGCGCGCGCGGAAGTCAACAGCGGCAGCAAGAGCGATCGAATTGCAGCCGCGCCCAGCAGGCACGCCGACGCATCCGGACCGGTCCAGCGGGCAGCCAACCTGCGTCCCACCCCGGCCCGTCGCACTGAAGCCCAACCGCGGCCGGCGAAGGAATGGGGCCAGGTCCGCACAAGCGACGATCCAATGGCCATCGCGGCATTCGCGGCCCGTCATCCGGATGCGTCCGAGTCCAAGCTCGCGCGGTCGAAGCTTATTGGGCTGATCGACGCAGCGGACGATGTGACCCTCTTGAACATCTTGGGCCTTGGCGCCGGCGACATCGCCGAGCGCGCGCAGCAGCGACTGACGCGCTTGCAAGCCATGGCCCACGCCAAGGAGGATGCTTCCCCCTCCGATTCCCTCAAGGAGCGCGCAGCCGGCTATGTGACCGCGCGCGTCGCTGGCTGGTCATCGACCAACGCCATCGATCTTGCTGCCCACACGAGCGCCTACGCGGATGAAGTTCTCTACAATGGCAGCCGCAAGACCCGCCAAGCGCTCGTTCGTGAAAAGCGCCGCCTTCTGGAGCTTTGGCCGGAGCGCCTCTATGAGGTCCGTCCGGACTCAGTCACCGTGCGATGCCTCGCCAATGTGTGCAAGGTTGGCGGAATTGTCGATTGGCAGACACGCAGCGCTCCGCGTGCCGCTAAGGCAAGCGGCGCGGCGCGGTTCGAGTACGAGGTGGCTCAGTCACGCGGCACGTTCCGCATCCTGAGCGAGAGCAGCTCGGACATTAAGCGCCCGCGAGAGGCCGCGGCGTGCTCCAAGAAGGATGGCGAGACCGCGGCAACGTCATCCAGGGGCATCAGAGAGCTCCATCGGGACGCTGCACGCTGCCTGCAGATGGCCGGCAAGACATCGGCGGCCAAGACATCTGCGGCCAAGCTGAAGAATGCGCTGCTTGCGCAGGCGCAGATCCTGCAACGCGCACAGGAACAGCGCGCGCAGGACCAAGCTCAAACTCAAATCGTCACCACGTTCGCCGAACGATGGATGCGCGAGGCCAGTCTTCGATAGGCGAGCGAGTGGCTTCGCATCCGAAGGTCTGGCCCGCTAGTGCTTCGGCCCAGGTGATTTTGAGTTGTTCGTTCTGGCGTTTCGACGTGCTGCTTCCGCTCTCATTCTGAGGAGCGCGTCACTCGGTGCGAGCTCGCTTCCGGCCTCCTACGGGCCTGTGTCTCTCCACGCACCAATGAAAGCGGTGTGCTTGCTCCCTGCCGCGTTTACGGAGGCGACAGTGCCCGCTTCGCGTCGCGATGCTCCTTCGAATGATGCATCTCAGACTGTGGCCGAAAGCAAGGGCCGTCCCGGGCGGCCCTGCTCTCTGCCGAGGGACGTCAACCATTCAGTATTATCGTATTATCATTGCGCGGCGATCACTGTGCAGCGGCATCTGCCAGGGCAAACGAACAGGTGAATCCCGTCAGCTGACGTGAGGCTCCTGCTGCAACACCAGCTTCCTGCGTATCCGCAACCAGAACCCAGGGGCTTCAGTACAGGCCGCTGCCTCCCCTGACCATCCGATCCGCCTCAGGCGATACGCTCATCGGCCGGCCGTCAGGATCGGTCACACCGATTGCCGAATAGTAGTCGGGCGGCGCGGTGCCGGGCTTGAACGCTTCGAGAATCTGGGCGCTGCCCGGAACGGCACGCATGCCGGTGCGCGGATCGACACGGATAAGCTTGATGCCCGCCGGGACGCGGAACGGCACCGCCGGCTTGTCGGCCAGCGCGACTTTCATGAAATCGCGGAAGATCGGCGCGGCCAGCGTGCCGCCGCTGGCACGATCGGCGATGTGGCGGGGCTTGTCGTAGCCCATGAACACGCCCACCACGAGATCAGGCGAGAAGCCGATGAACCAGACGTCTTTCTCGTCGTTGGTGGTGCCGGTCTTGCCGGCAATCGGCTTGCCCAGTTCCTTCACGGCGGTGCCGGTGCCACGCAGGACCACGCCCTCCATCATCGAGGTGATCTGGTAGGCGGTCATCGGGTCGATCACGCGCTCACGGCGGTCAACCAGCGTCGGCTCCGGCTGGTTTTCCCATCTTGACGCGGCGCAGCCGCGGCATTCCCGCTGGTCGTGTTTGTAGATCGTGTGGCCGTAGCGATCCTGGATGCGGTCGATCAGCGTCGGCGTGACCTTCTTGCCGCCGTTGTCGAACATGGCGTAGGCGCCGACCATGCGCATGAGCGTGGTCTCGCCGGCGCCGAGCGAGAACGACAGGTAGGGCGGCAGGTTCTCGTAGATGCCGAAGCGCTTGGCGTACTCGCCAATCAGCGGCATGCCCAGATCCTGCGCAAGCCGCACGGTCATGACGTTGCGCGAGCGCTCGATGCCGAAGCGCAGCGTCGAAGGCCCGTAGAATTTGCCTTCGTAGTTCTCCGGCTTCCACACGCCGCCGCCGGTGTCGACTTCGAGCGGCGCGTCGAGCACGACGGTCGACGGCGTGTAGCCATTGTCGAGCGCGGCTGCGTAGACCAGCGGCTTGAACGAAGAGCCCGGCTGGCGCAGCGCCTGGGTCGCACGGTTGAACTGGCTCTGGTCGTAGGAGAAGCCGCCGACCATCGCCAGCACCCGCCCGGTCTGCGGATCCATTGCGACAATGGCGCCCGAGATTTCGGGAACCTGCCGCACCTTGAACTGGCCATCCTTGCCGGCGAGCGGCTCGACGTAGATTACGTCACCGGTTTCCAGCACCTGCGAGACCTTGACCGGCACCTTGCCTTTCATTGCACCCCAGGTCGGCTTCGCCCACTTGACGCCGTCGAGCGTCACGATGCCGGTCTCGCGCTCCCTCGACAGGCCGCCGCCAGGCTCGCGAGCGGGCTGGAATCCGATGCGCGCCGATTGATCGGTCGCCTCAAGCACCACCGCCAGGCGCCATGGCGAGACATCCGCCAGCGCCTTGACCTCGGCAAGCTTGCTGCCCCACTCCCCGGCCGGCTCGAGCTTGGTGACCGGGCCGCGATAGCCTTGCGTCTCGTCGAAGCGGACCAGCCCTTCGATCAGCTGCTTGCGCGCCAATACCTGAAGCTTGGGGTCGAGCGTCGTGCGCACCGACAATCCGCCCTCGTAGAGCTTCTTCTCTCCATAGTTCTCGTTGATGTAGCGGCGGACCTCCTCGGCGAAATACTCGGCCGCGAAAATGTGCGCGCCGGTCGGCCGCTGGGTGACCTTCAACCCTTCCTTCTTGAACTTCTCGGCATCCGCGGTCGAAATGTAGCGATCCTCCGCCATACGCTCGATGACGTAGTTGCGGCGCGCGATCGCTTCGTCACGACGGCGGAACGGATGATAGTTGTTGGGACCCTTCGGGAGCGCGGCCAGATAGGCCGCCTCGGTCACGGTCAGCTCGTGCACCGACTTGTCGAAATAGAGCAGCGAGGCGGCCGCGACGCCATAGGCGCCGATCCCGAGATAGATCTCGTTGAGATAGAGCTCGAGGATCTTCTCTTTCGAGAAGGCGCGCTCGATCTTCATCGCCAACAGCGCTTCTTTGATCTTGCGCGCCCAGGACAACTCGTTGGTCAGCAGGAAGTTCTTGGCGACCTGTTGCGTGATGGTCGAGGCGCCCTGCGGTCGGCGGCCGCGGCCGTAGTTCTGCACATAGGACAGGAGCGCACGCCCGATGCCGGAGAAGTCGAGCCCGTTGTGGTCGTAGAAGCTCTTGTCCTCGGCCGCGATGAAGGCGTTGATGACCGACTTCGGGATGGCCTGGATGGGCAAATAGAGCCGACGCTCCTTGGCGTATTCGGCGAGCAGCGAGCCATCGGACGCGTGCACGCGCGTCATCACCGCCGGCTCATAATCCTGCAACTGCGAGTAGTCGGGAAGCTCCTTGGAGAAATGCCACAGCATGCCGGCCGTGGCCGTCACGCCGACGAGGAACATGATCGTCCCTCCGGCAAAGACCCATCCCAGGAATCTCAGCAAGAATCTCATCGCCTTCGTCCTAACGTCCGTCCGAAGAGTCTGATTTCCGCCCCCTGCCCCCGGGCGTGACCTACCCTGGCGGCTGAATCTGGCAGGATTCTTTCGATGTTACCAGCACGGTAACTAGGAAGTTCCTACCATCTTGTCGCGGCTGGCCCGTAAGATCCCGTCAAATCCAAGAACCGCTTTGGAATCATGACGATGGAATCACGACGTTGCCAGCGTCCTGTCCGACGTTCGCTCGAGCGCGCCGGAGACGACGCACCGCGGAAAGAGGCCCGCTGTGGAAACCCGTACCCGAGCCGCAACCGGTCCGCGATCGATCCTGGATCGGATTGGCAAAATTATCGAATTTTGTGTTGAATCTGAGGCCGTTGCGCCTGTCTCCCCGGCTCATTTTCGGCCCGGCGCCCGAGCCGCGCCGACGGTCCGGACATTCAAAAACGTGCCCACGGCCTGCACGACCGCGTCGGCGGCGCGTCCGCGCCAGGTCTCCGAGGTCATGGACTTGAGGTCCTGCCGGTTGGTCACATAGCCAAGCTCGACCAGGACGGAGGGGATATCGGGCGCCTTGAGCACGACAAAGCTCGCCGACCGCATCGGCTCCTTGTGAAGCCGCGTGGCGTTGCGCAACTCCCCCACCAGGGTCCGGGCAAATTGCAACGAGAATGTCTTGGTTTCGCGCTTAGCAAGATCGATCAGGATATCGGCGACATCGTTCGCTTCGGCTGACAGGTCGAGCCCCGCGATCACATCGGCACGGTTTTCGGCCTCGGCAAGGCTGGCGGCCGCCGGATCGGATGCGGTATCCGAGAGCGTATAGACGGTCGCGCCCTGCGCGTCGCCGTCGCCCTTCTCCAGCGCGTCGGCGTGGACCGAAATGAACAGCGCGGCCTTGCGCTCGCGCGCGAAGCTGACCCGGTCCGCCAGCGCCACGAAGGTGTCATCGGATCGGGTCAATGCGACGCGGTATTTGCCGGTTCTTTCGAGCTTGTCGCGCAGCAGCATGCAGAACTCGAGCACGATCGCCTTTTCCGGGCTCTCGCTCGGAGCGAGGCGCGTACCGTGGTCGGGCCCGCCATGGCCCGGATCAAGCACCACGAGCGGCCGTGAATCAGTCGTCTTCTCCTCCACTTCGGGCTCGCGCGGGCGCGGGCCGCGATCGGGCGCGCGGCTATTGAGCGCGACCGCGCGCATGAATGTGTCGCGATCGGTGGCGGCAAGGTCCAGCACGAGGCGCGCCGGCTGGTCGTTGGCCGGGTCCAGAACCTGCGCCCGCTCGATCCGGGCGGGCTTGGCAAGATCGATCACGATGCGTGAGCCGCCCTGCATCACCAAGCCATAGCGAAACGCCTTGATCAGGCCGCGACCCTTCTCGCCCGCCTTGTCCGGAAACGCGAAGGTCACCTGCGGCATGTCGATGATGACCCGGTACGGATTGGCGAGCGCGAACGCTCGCACCTCGATCTTTCGGTCAAGGTCAACGATGAGACGGGTCTTGGCGTCGTCGCCGGCAAGCCGCACGTCACGTGCAACCGGCAAGTCGCCGGGCGCCCTCGTGTCGGGCGCTGCGGCAGCGCCGAGCAACAGCGCACAGATCAGGCCTGCCGAGCCTGCCGCGCGCAATGCCAAACGAGCCGACATGCGAGCCAACATGCGGATCAACAAAGAGACCCCTCGCGCCATGTCCTTACCCCCCTTAAGGACAGATGGTTAGCCGACTGTTAAGGGCAAAGTTGTGGTCCGCACCTTGACTTCGGATACGGATACCGCACGCCCCTCGCGCCTCCCTCAGCCGCTACCTTAATCCTAGACGTTTACGCTGGTCAGTTGCCGAAATCTGCTCGATCTCGTCTGAAAGGGATAGCCGTTCGATGGTGTAGCCGACGTCGCGACCATAAAAGATGCTTGCGATGTTGGGGAGTTGCACCACCACGAAGCGGCCCGCATAGGCCTGCAGCGCAATCTCAATGCGCTCCTTCACCTGCTCGAAACGGTAGGGATCCTTGTCCCCGACCCCGTGGGTGTCGCGCACCGCGATGCAGACCTGCCCGACCCGTCGCAGCCCTTCCTCGATCAGCGCCTTGTGGCCGTCGTGAAACGGCTGGTAGCGTCCCACAAACAGCGCAGTCGGACGTTTCGGGTCGAACGTCGGCCGCAGCCGCCCGACGATCTCCTCGGCCCAATATTCCGGCGGGCCCTCTGCGCTGACGCGCACGTCATAAACCTCAGGCGGCACGAACAGCCTGTCGGTGTCCTTGAACCGGCTTTCCTGGATGCGGTCGAGCCAGATGGTGAAAGCAGGCCCGAACGCGGCGCGCGTCTGCGGCGTCGGGCAAATGAAATCAGCAACCGCGTAAGTGTTTGCTTTCACAACCTGATCGCACAGCCAGCCCATGCGCCGCGCCTGCTCGATCCGATCGTCGATCGAGAACCCCAGATCTTTATTGATCTCGGCGCGAACCGAGTCGGCGTTGAAATGAACCGCGTTCAGCCGGCGCGCCAGGATGGTGGCGAGCGTTGTCTTGCCGGCTCCCGGCAATCCCATGACCAACAGCTTTCGCAAAATTGGTATCCTTATACTTAACTGGTGATAACTCGCAGGACGGGAATCCGCTTGGGGAGAAACCGCCGGAGCCCTGTAAAGAGGGCATTACCCGCCTGTGGAACCCGCCTGCGCCGCGACCCCTACCGCGCAAAGGCACGTAATTCAATGCGAAATCCTCCTTGTCAACACCACGGCGCACCCGTAAGTAGGAGGTGGCTGACGGTTAGAATTC
>Ga0209798_10000941_pt1 | contig 17736 bp, 18 predicted proteins | sample DOMMetBare3Fresh_FD_187475 | JGI IMG/M metagenome (GOLD analysis project Ga0209798, IMG submission 187475) | Wetland sediment microbial communities from St. Louis River estuary, USA, under dissolved organic matter induced mercury methylation -... | ecosystem: Environmental > Aquatic >...
TGTTGATGATTAACAGGAATATCGTCCGCATCGGTATCGATTGGCTGAAATATTAGATGGTTTAATAGCGTCATTTTTTTATTTTAGTACCTTATACTTATATAATAGCATAAGTGCAATAATATGTCAATGCCGTAGATTACTGTGCTTTTTGAAGCGCGATTGTTAGTTTTTCGCCGTCTATATTAACTTCACCACTATAAGAATACTGTCCGCCGGAAATATCTATCGCTAGCGTTTCGTGTTTTATAAGGTCGTTAAAGCCAACGATTGCGCTTTTTATTTCGTCGGACTCAGTAGACAGGTTGAGGCTAATTCTATCGTCAATATTTAGGCCGGCATCTTTGCGTGCCGCTTGGATATGACGGATGACTTCGCGCACTAGACCTTCCTGCTTTAATTTTGGTGTGATATTCAGGTCCAGGCCAAGTTCGTCGCCGACTACAACCGATTTAACATTTAATTCTTCTTTTAAGATATCCTCGAAGTTTATAAATTGGCCAAGTTTTGGAACTGTAATCCCTGGCAATGGTTGGCGCACTTTAACGCCCTCCCTTGCTCGTTGACTTAGGCCATGGTTTACATATTCCCTAACTGTTTCCATATCCGTAACTACTAATTCATTAATATGCCCCACCGCTGGCCAATCTAGCAGATGCACACTCTCGCCATTAGTTAGTTTTTGATACAGCTCTTCCGAAAGAAACGGCGTAAACGGTGCCAATACCATGCTTAGTTGGACTAATACATAATGCAGGGTACGATACGCGTTATTTTTATCATTATCATCACCCGACTTCCAGAAACGACGGCGACTACGACGCACGTACCAGTTAGAGGCATCCTCGATAAACGGCAGGATTGGCTTCATTGCGCTAGGTATGTCGTAAACATCCATGCAGCTTTCGATGTGCTTGGTTAATTGATGGATCCTACTGACAACCCATTGATCAAGCGGATTATCTAAATCAGGCGAAGGGTCAACCAGGTTACCATCAAACTCCCATTTATCGACTTCGGCGTACATCGTAAAGAAGTCATACATATTCCAAATCATAGTCAATTTGCGTGCCACATCGCCGACGTCTTTGTCGTGCAGACTAAAGTCCTCGCCGCTCAGCAACGGACTTGATAGCATCAGAAAGCGTAAACTATCGGCGCTAAACTTATCCATAAGTTCATTTGGGTCAGTAAAGTTGCCGTAACTTTTACTCATCTTGCGTCCGTCATCACCTTGAATATTGCCAGTTACAATAACGTTTTTATAGGCATTATGACCGAATAAACCAACATTGACAGTATGGACGTAATAAAACCATGCTCGCACCTGACCGACGTATTCGACTATAAAGTCGCCCGGGAAGTTGTCTTCGAACTTTTTGACGTTCTCGAACGGATAATGGAACTGAGCGAAAGGCATACTACCACTCTCAAACCAGCAGTCTAGCACCTTGTCGATACGCGAATACTTCACGCCGTCAATTTCAAAAGTAATATCATCTACCCAAGGACGATGGTAATCTTCAAGTTCAGCACCACTCAGTTCTTTCAGCTCGTCGTAGCTACCTATAACCTTGATGTGTTCGTTACCATCTTTGTCGACACCCTTCCAGACTGGCATAGCCGTAGCCCAGAAACGGTCACGCGATAAGTTCCAGTCGGGAGCAGTCTCGACGGTTTTTTCAAACCGACCGTTTTTAATATAGCCCGGGAACCAATTAATATGTTGGTTATTTTCCTCAAGCATCTGTACGCGCTGACCATCGATATCCATAAACCAACTTGGGTGCGCCCGGTACATCAAGCGATTACCTGTACGAGGGTTATGTGGATATTCGTGACGGATATAGTCAATTTTCCAAACCACACCACGCTCTAATAACGTCTTGGCTATGGTCTTGTTTATTGCCCATACATTCTCGCCCTGCCAATCGCCTTCTGTATACATTCCGTATTCATCTAGCACATGGACAACCGGAACACCTTCTTTTTTTGCTAAGTCAAAGTCTTCCTCGCCATAAGCCGGTGCTAAGTGAACAATCCCCGTACCCGATTCCGTAGTAACATAGTCAGCGCACCACACCATATGAGCTTTTTCGCCCCTGTCGGCGAACAATGGTTTGTAAGTCTTACCAACAAATTTTGAGCCTTTAAACTCGTGTAAAACTTCGTATGTTAGTGGTTGCTTTTTGTCATCTACTAAAATCTTACCGGCCAATTCCTTAGCTAGAATGAATATCTCATCGTTCAATTTCACTTCAACGTAATCTGTATCTGCATTAACAGCCAGCGCAGTATTACCAGGTAATGTCCATGGTGTAGTAGTCCAAGCCAAGAAATAAACCGGCAAACCTAACTTCTTCGTGGACTCACCGATTGATTCTGGTGTAAGTTTAAACTTCACATAAACACTTGGGTCGGTTACTTCTACGTATGCGCCAGCATCCATGGTAACTTCCGCTTTTGATAACGGTGTTGCCCATTGGGTATCGTACATCAGTACGCGTTCACCTTCGTAAATCTTACCCTTTTCGTAAAGAGTCTTAAAAGCCCACCAAACTGATTCCATATACTCTTTGTCCATGGTTTTATAGGCGCCCTTAAAGTCAACCCAGCGACCAATCCGATCAACCGTGTCTTCCCATAAACCACTCGTTTGAACCATACTTTCGCGGGCGGTCGTAATATAATCAGCTAAGCTAATTTTAGTACCAATATCATGTCGGTCAGTAATACCTAGTTTTTTCTCGACAAAGTTTTCGGCTGGCAAACCGTGACAGTCCCATCCCCAGCGTCGCTCGACGCGCTTGCCTTTCATAGTCTGGTAACGTGGCACCGCGTCCTTCACGACGCTACTTAATAATGTACCGTGATGTGGTACGCCAGTGATAAATGGCGGCCCATCATAAAATACATATGAGTTTTCGATTGGACGATTTGAGACCGATTTTTCGAAAGTACCATTATCCTTCCACTGCTGAACAATGTCTTTTTCATATTCGATTGCTCGACGCCTGGAATTAGCTTTAAATTTCACCATTTTTATCCTTTCAAAATAAAAATCCCTTCGTAGACACTGGAACCCATCAGGGCGGTACCATCCAGTTTCTAAAAAGAGATTCTTCTTAGCGCTTACTTTTCGATTTTGTCGGGTCGATACCGTCCGGGTCTAGTTTTCTCGTAAGAGAATTTCTTCCGAAGAACTTCGCGATTGATAGTCGCTCACCCATAGGGATGTCCTTAGGTTGTATTATACCTAATTACAAACGTAAAATACAAATTATCCGATTAATCCGCGACCATATTTTAGAATAAGTGTCGCAAACAAGGCAAATATCAACGTAGCTAGCAATAGCTTATCGTAGTCCTTGGCGATAAACTGCTTGGCTTTCTTCGAGATGTCTTTTGGAAGGTATAAGTTGCCCTCGCGTATGTTGTATCTGGTGATTGAAAATAGCACAAAAGTTGTTGTTATGGTTACTAGGAAACACCATGGACAGACGGCACCGATGACGGTCACTCCGATATAGAACAGGTAGTATGCAAAGATAAAACCGAGTGTGTAACATATCTGAGCAGCAAACATGAATAAGCGTGGAAATTTAACGCCTGATAAGCCAGCCACCGCGACTGTAATAACTACCGATTCGGCTATTAGGCCCAGGAAGCTGTTAGGAAAACCGAACATCGATGCGTATGAAGTTTTACCAACAGTTGCGCAGTCAATAATTGAATTAATGCTACAACTCAGTATAACGTTGGGATTCTTAGCTAGTTCGAACGCATCAATCGAAAGCACAAAGGCTGCTATAAGTCCTAGGAATGCACCAACTAACATGCTAAGGAAAATCCAACGGTTATCACGTATAATTTTATCTTTGTGTGTGAAATAGTTTACTAACTTATTGAACATAAAAGCTTACCTCGTTTATTGTTGGTAATGGTACCCCGCTCCAGCTATTCTGCAGTTCACTACTGTCACTGAGCGCGATAATTGTTGGGTACTCGACGATTCCATATGTTTCACAGAAATGCGTTCCCTCAGGACTATCAGGATCCATCAGTTCAAGAATGTGGCCAGTTTGGTGCTCAAAATCACGCAAAAAATCAGACACCGTCCTTGAATAATCAGTTCCGTCTTTGTATACCACCACTACTCGCATATTTATCTATTTCTTAATTTCTTCCTTATTGGCGCGACGCTGTTCCAGTATCTTCACAAAATCATCAAGTGTCTTGAATTTGTGAAAAACGCTAGCAAACCTAACATAGGCGACTTCATTCCTAGCCAGTAACTCGTCTAAAACAATGTCGCCAATTTGCTTAGAGGTAATTTCATTTTCGCCTAAAGCATATAGAGCGTTCTCGATCTCAGCAATCATCTCCTCGACTTCTACTTCTGATACAAAGAATTTACCAACCGACCGTTTGATGGCAATCGACAATTTATCACGGTCATACAGTTCGCGTACACCGTTCTTCTTAACAACTGCCAAATTCGGTCGCTCAACCCGTTCATAGGTTGTAAATCTTTTTCCATCCGGTGATTCACGACGGCGACGGATAGTTACACCATCACTGACCTCGCGTGACTCTATCACTCGGCTGTCACCGATCTTATACTTTGTCATCGACTACTCCCCGTCTTTGTTCTTTTTGTGCTTTTTGCGCCTACGTAGGAATGAAGGAGTATCAGCCTCGTCGTCATCCATCGTCTGATTCCAAATATTATGCTCGTTTTCTTCGTTAAAAATCGATTTGGCCTCACTATGATCAAGGTTCATATCGATATCATTGACGGTTTCTTCATTCACAGAATGAGGTTTTGGTTCATCAATTTTATCCCCTAAATCAGCTGCCTGAGCATGGAAATATGCGGAATCAAAACCAGTTGCGATAACAGTAATAATCAGCTCGTCTTCCATCTCTGGTTTTAGCGTTGCACCAAAGATGATATTAGCATCTGGCGATACAGCGCTAGTAATTATTTCAGCAGCTTCTTGAATTTCACTCATACTCATATCGTAACCACCAGTAACATTGAATAGCACACCTTTCGCGCCATCAATAGAAACTTCAATTAACGGCGATTCTATGGCTTGCTGAGCAGCCTGAGCAGCACGATCATCACCGCTCGCACGGCCGATGCCCATAAGCGCCGAACCAGCGTTACTCATGATTGCACGGACATCGGCAAAGTCTAGGTTAATTAATCCGTGCTCGGTAATAAGTTCGGAAATACCTTGAACACCCTGACGTAGAACGTCATCGGCAATTTTAAATGTTTCAAGTAGTGGCGTACGGCGGTCAATTGTCTGTAGTAAACGGTCATTAGGGATTGTAATGAGTGTATCAACGTGTCGGCCTAATTGAGTAATCGCCCACTCGGCATTTTGACGTCTTTTCTCACCCTCAAAACTAAATGGTTTAGTGGCAACACCAACCACTAGTATGCCTAGGTCACGCGCTTCTTCGGCCACAATATAACCAGCACCACTACCAGTACCGCCACCGGCACCAATTGTAACAAAAACCATATCTGCTCCACGCAAAGCTTCTTTTATCTCATCCCTAGATTCGATAGCAGCTGACTCACCAACCGATGGATCAGCTCCGGCCCCTAAGCCTCTAGTCGTTGAGTTACCAAGGTGTAGTTTTATGTCAGCTTTACTGTTATGCAAAGCTTGGGCATCGGTATTCATAGCAATAAACTGCACACCAGTTAGGCCGGCGTCTTTCATGCGATTAATCGCAGAACAGCCCGCGCCGCCTACTCCGACGACTTTAATACTGGCAAAGGTTTGTACATCGCTTGGTTTTACTTCAGGCATTATATAAGTTACTCCAATATTGCTTATTCACTCTATAGTATATCACTTAGCTTAAAAAACGCTAGATACGGAAACGACCAATTAACTTTGATAGGACACCGCCAACACCGGTTTCAAATAACTTGTTCTTACCGCCTGCCTTGACGCTTTGTCTAGGTCCGTCATATTCAGCATCGATCAACATTAAACCGACGGCGGTTGCAAATTGTGGCTGACTAATATTGTCAGCTACGCCAGCAAATCCACCAGGCACACCTATCTTGGCAGACAAACCTAGCGACTCCTTGGCATAATCACAGATACCAACCAGGCTGGCTGTACCGCCAGTTAAAACTACACCACTTGGTAGTCGACCGGCACGACCGGCACGCTTCAATTCGCCATTAATAGACTCGAATAACTCTTCGAGGCGAGCATCAACGATATCGTCGATTTCATTAGTCATAAAGCTGTGTATCTTACCATCATATTCAATACTGACACCAGCTGATTCTTTGCGAATTAACGCGCTAGCGTGCTCGAGCTTAATTTTTTCAGCGATATCCAAATCAGTCTTGAGGCCGATTGCTAAATCATTGGTTATATTGATACCACCTACTGGTAGTACCGACGTGAACTGTAAATCACCTTCGTCATAAATGGCAATATTAGTTGTTGAACCGCCAATATCAATAATTGCAACGCCATTTTCGGTTTGATGCTCGTTCAATACAGCCTTACCTGCCGCAACGCCAGTTATAACAATTGAACGTGGCGCAACCTTGGCTGAATCGGCTGCTTTTTCAAGATTTATTAAATTAGGTGACATAACCGAAACAACATGGGCATCAATCTCTAAGCGAGTACCCGTCATGCCAACCGGGTTTTTTATTCCGTCTTGACCATCAAGTTTATAAGCGTGTGGAACTACTTCTAGAATCTCGCGATTAGCCGGCACTTTACCGACAGTAGCTACGTCTTCTATGCGAGCCAGGTCTTCTTTAGTAATCTCGTGATTAGCACTACCGACCGCTATCATACCGTCAGCCTGAGTACTCAAAATGTGTGTACCATTAATACTGATGGTTGCGTAGTCAACTTGATAACCGCTCATGAGTTCTGCTTCACCTAAAGCATCGTCGATTGCCTTGGCTGGACCATCTAGATTAACAACGTTACCCTTGCGCATACCGCTATTCTCGGCCACGCCCACGCCTACTATAGTTGGCGTACCGTTGATACTATCAATGTGACCCACGACACAACGAACCGTTGTAGTGCCGATATCTATACCCACCGCGTATTTAGAAGTAGATTCTTGCATACTCCCGAGTATAGCGCTTATGTGGTTTTTTGGCCAGTGTTATTACAGTCTAGTTAATATCTCGACACCGTCTTCGGTAACCAATACAGTATGCTCAAAATGTGCCGCCAGGCTACTATCCCTAGTACTAATAGTCCAGCCATCACTCTCGGTGACGATAGATTCACCGCCCAGTGTTGCCATAGGTTCAATCGCAACCGTATCCCCTGGAACAAGCAAGACTCCGCTGCCTTTTCGGCCATAGTTAGGCAACTCTGGTGGCTGCTGCATTTTATGACCAATACCATGGCCGACTAAGTCACGGATAACACCTAACCCGCCTTCATTCAGCACGGCCTCAATCGCGTGGCTAATATCGCCTGTCCTAGTAGGACCCTTTATAGCATCAATACCAGCGTATAAACTGCGTTCGGTGTAATTCAATAAGTGCTTACTAGCCCCTTTCGGGTTCTCGCCGATGACCATAGTAAACGCACTGTCCACCTTCATACCTTTATATGTGATAACTAAATCGAAGCTAACAACATCACCTGTTTCAAATCTGTAATCAGTCGGTATGCTGTGAACGATTTCTTCGTTAGCTGATATACAAATAACTGCAGGGAAATTGACTTCTGGTGTTTTATAGGTCGCCACTGCGCCACTGTTTTTAATTTCGCGCTCAACCCAATCAGCTACTTCAAGTTCGCTCATCCCTACGTCGGCGTAGTTTTTTATGCCATCCATTATGCCGGCGAGAATTTTACCACCCTCGCGCATCGCATCAATCTCGGTGTTGGTTTTTAAAGGCTGGACAGACTTCATACTAAGTTCAACTCGTTTAACTCTACTACAATTCTACTATGAATTTCTTCAATCGGACCAACTCCATTAATATGTTTTACGACAATACCGTTATCTATAAGATACTGAATAACTGGTTTTACGCTATCGTTAAAAACACACAGCCGTTCTTCTATTGCCGCCGCAGTGTCGTCATACCGACCTCGCTTCTCTAATCGAGAAATCAGCTCTTCGCGTGGTACGTCGAACACTATGCCTAGATTAACTTCGTGCACACCGGCCTGATGTTGCTTTATTAGCCACTCCGCTTGCTCGAGATCGCGTGGATAACCATCCACAACCACCTTATTCTGATCAAGGTTAGCAAGCTTCTCGTCAACTAATCGATTTGTTATAGCGCTGGGGATCAACTTGCCAGTCGCCATAATTTCGTTCAGTTCTGTATCGTTTGCATCCCTAATTAATTGACCGACTGAAATCCAATTCCAGCCACGAGTTGATGCTAACATTTGCCCCTGCACGCTTTTACCAGAACCGGCGGGACCAAAAAATATAACCATACCTATCCCTCTGATAACTCTTGTTTTACAAGTCTAGCTATTACCGAACCGTCAGCGGTATTACCAAGCTCGCTCTTTACTGCACCGATTGTCTTGCCCATATCGGCAAGACCGTTAGCACCACTGTCACTTATAACTCGTCGAACAACTACTGACACTTGTTCATCCGTCAATTGCTTTGGTAGATAAACCGACATGGCTTCGGCTTCGGCTTTTTCATTTTCTGCTAGTTCTTCTCGACCAGCCTGAACATATAAAATAGCGCTCTCGTTACGTTTTTTTACTTCGCGAGCGATTAATTTTTCGATTGTCTCATCGTCAACGCCATCATCTCGTTTACCTTGAGCTACCTCTTCATTTAAAATCACAGCCTTTAAGCCACGTAAGACTTCAGCGGTAAAACGATTGCCGCTCATAAGAGCGGCTTTTAAATCGTCATTAATTTTGTCTTTCAGTGCCACTTCTAGCGAAGTCCCATGCGCGTTTTGTCTAATTTATCTGCCTTGCGGGCTTTGCGGATAATCGCTTTTGCACGACGTTCCGGTTTTGAAATTGGTTTTGCAAAACGCATAGCAGCCTTAGCTTCAGCCAATACGCCACTCTGTAATACTTTGCGGTTGAAGCGACGGATAATATTCTCGTTCGCCTCACGTTCGTCTTTTCTAATAACTTGTACCATATTGTTAGTATTTTAACAGAGACGACTAATTTATACAATACACATGCGTCACTTCTATTTGACGGGGTCTAGGTGTAATAACCGACCCTCGACCGATTTAACGCCTCTCCACTCATTTAGAGTTACACTATAAGTGGCGTTAACTTTATCTCCCAATTCTACTCGAAATTTATCAGGCGCGTTAAAAGATATGAACTGAACTGCGTTACTGCCGTCCGACAAGGTAATTTTAACGTGCTGACCATCAGCCCCCATAAACCTAATGTCCTGAACCGTTAAGTCCTTACTTAGCAGAATCGGTTCCGGATTACCATTACCAAATGGTTCGAGTTGGGCAATCTGATTGATAAGATCTACTTTCAATTCATCAAACCGTGCTATTACATCCACTTTTGGTAATAATAGATCAGGCTGGTTCTTTAGTTTCAGTTTACTATAGTAATCATTAAGAGCTTTTCTAAAATTATCAATATTTTTAGTTAATAAACCAACTCCGGCGGCGTACTTATGGCCACCACCTTTTATTAGCCATTCCCTACTGGCATCAATCGCGTCGATGGCACTAAAATCTCCGTAACTTCGTCCAGAGCCTTTCGTCTCATCGTTCATTATTTGTAAAACAAATGTAGGCTTCTTGTATTTCTCCATAATCTTGGACGCTACGATACCGACAATGCCATGGTTCCAGTTTTTCCCAGCCAGAACTAAAACTTTATCACCACTAAAACCTTCGGCGATGACAGAAGCTTCTTTGAATATCTTGTCCTGCTCTTCGCGACGCTTCCTGTTTAAGTCATTCAGGTATTCAGCATTACTAAGTGAATCAAGCGGATCATCGCTCGTTAGTAAATTTAGTGAATGCATAGCTGTCTCTAGCCTACCAGCCGCGTTCATCCTTGGACCTAAGGAAAAGCCGATGGAACGGGCGTTCAACTCTGATGGCTCGACGCCAGAAATAGCCATTAAGGCCTTCAGTCCCGGCCGCCTTGTTTTAGCAAGCACTTTCAAACCCCAATATACGAGTACGCGATTCTCATCTATTAGTTCAGCGGCATCGCAAATAGTACCCAAAGCGACCAAATCAAGTAACCATTTCTCGTGGCCGTCCTCTATGCCATGTATTCTAGTCATCGCCGCCTGCACTAACTTAAAAGCAACGCCAACACCAGCCAAGCCCTGAAAAGGATATTGGTTATCTTGTCGACTAGGATTGATGACAGCTACGCATTCAGGCAAATTACCAGTAATAGCATGGTGGTCAGTTACAATAATATCTACGCCTAGTTTAGCCGCTAACTCAACTTCCGAAACGCTATTGCTGCCACAGTCAACTGTGATAATAAGACTACTGCCTTGTTCGGCTAGTTTCTTAATTGCCTCACCTGATAGACCATAGCCTTCAGTGAAACGGTTAGGTATATAGATGTCGGTATTCTCAAAACCAAAACTATATAATGCATCTACTAGTAACGTCGTTGCGCTAATGCCGTCGATATCGTAGTCGCCATAAATAGTAACTTTTTCTTGGTTGTCTCGCGCACAGACTAGTCTGCCTACGGCAGTATCCATATCATTCAACAAAAATGGATCGTAGCTTTTTGAATAATCAGGTGATAAAAAATCTGCTCCGGCTTTTCCATTCAAACCGCGAGCAGTCAATATTTCTTCGAACAGTGACATTATGTCAGGTCAGGTGTTGTACGCTTTGGGCGACCAGCTTGTTGCTGTGATTTTATAACGATACTTTGTAGTTCTTTAAAAATTGGGAATTGCTTATTGGTCGAATAAATTTTCGTGTTGCCCTGTTTCTCACTAGTTAGAAAACCAACCTTTTCCAAACGCTTCAGTTCGCGTTGAATATTACCTGGATCTTCTTTGATTAGTTTGGCTAGACCTCTGACATGGGTATGAAAATCAGGATATTTGGCATAGACAACAACAATCTTACGCCTAACCCGAGATGTAATGAAAACGTCTAACATAGTCTCCCTTATTACTTAAATCCAGTTTCGCTTTACATTATCGTAACACAATCTTACAACAATATGCAACGCTAAAATTAATGCCAGTTGGTAACAATTTGATTTATTTTCGCTATCGTCTCTTCGTGAGAAGGAATGTTGTTATTGTTATAGTAATGATTTACGCCCATATAATTTTCTTTTACATCAAGGATATGAAGCTCGTCGGCCATAATATGAAGCTTATCGACTGCCGGTATACTACAAACTGGAGTTGCAAAGACTAGCTTCTTAATTCTAATCGGTTTTAAGAAATCAGCTGCAATATCAATCGAAGAACCATCGTCCAAGCCGTCAGATACCAAAATAATCACTCGGTCGCGCAACATATCGTTGCTGATTATGCCACCATCACCCAATAAACGATTGATTTTTTGAAATGCTTGCCGCTTCTCTTGTTCAAGGTAACCGTGATACTCGGTTGTGTATTCCTCTATCTCGCCCGCCGAAAACATGCCATTATAGGTAAAATTACCGTTCTGAGACACACCACCGAAATCCATTCCTTCGCCCGGCACCTGTATCTCTTCAACTAGTAGCATTGTTATCAAGCAGTGTAAACTAGCGGCGATCTGCTCGCCTACTAATACAGCGCCGTCACATAGTGCGACAACAATACAGTCTTCATAGCGATACTGTTCGGTTATCTCTTGAGCTAACAACTGTCCAGCCTGCCCACGGCTTTCAAAATACATATCACCAGTTTAGCAGTTTAACTCTCGAAACAAAAACAGTTATACTGTTATTAACAGTATGTTTTATTATGAGGTTGCCCCACTAAAAATAGCTCGAGTCGATAGCGACTCTTTCACTTATTCATATGAGGATAGCTTGGAAGTTGGGCAGATAGTAGTCGTTGAATTAGGCAGTCAAATGGTTACAGGAATAGTAGTCAAAAAAGTCAAAAAACCATCGTTCAAGACAAAATCTATACAGAGTACCATCGAACAGCTACCTCTACCCTCGCAATTAGTCGATCTAGCTATATGGATGGGTGAATATTACAACTCTCCTCTGGCTAACGTATTTTCTACAATAATTCCCTCTGGCATCAAGAAAAAGCGCAGGCAAAGGGATATCGGTAGTCCGCTATCTGTTAGAAATCGAATAAATATTTTACTCAATAGAGAACAGGGTGATGTATTACGGCAAGTGGCAAAATTCGGTCCCGGTACATATTTGCTTAATGGTATCACTGGATCTGGAAAAACAGCAGTTTATATTGAACTAGCAAAACAGACCATTGATAGTGGGAAGTCAGTGATTATGATGGTCCCAGAAATATCACTGACACCCCAACTCGTCTCTGAATTTTCAAACAGTTTCGCTGACGTGATAGTTAGTCATTCCAAAATGACGGAGTCATCCAGACATTTAACCTGGAAGACTGCACTAAATCAAGATAAACCAATGGTCATTATAGGGCCTCGTTCTACTTTATTTACACCGTTTAGCAATCTAGGTCTGATAATAGTCGACGAAGCCCACGAACCGAGTTACAAGCAAGAGCAGTCACCACGCTACTCGGCCATTAGGGCAGCTAGCGTACTTGGTAAGCTACATGGCGCGACTGTCTTACTGGGTAGTGCTACACCAAGCGTAGTTGATAGTTACCTAGCTGGGCGGTCGTCAATGCCAATCCTCAAATTAACCCAAAAAGCTGTGAGCGGTACATTAAAACCTTCTATATCTATTGTTGATATGACTAAACTGGACAACTTCAGTCATCGTTTCATATCAAAACAACTAATAAATCAAATCGAGCAAACTCTTGCAGAAGGTAAGCAAACCTTGATATTCCATAATCGGCGTGGAAGCGCCAATGTGACGATATGTAATAAGTGCGGGTGGTACGCCGAGTGCCCTAGATGCTTTATTCCACTCACCCTCCACGCCGATTACCACGCCCTAAATTGTCACGTTTGTGGCTACAGCGCCACAGTACCAACATCATGTCCAAAATGTCATGGCACAGATATTATCCATAAAGGTGTCGGTACAAAAGTTATCGAAACCGAACTAACTAAACTATTCCCAAAAGCCCGAATTGCGCGTTTCGATGCTGACAATAAGGCAGATGAGGCACTTGATAAACAATATACCGATCTATACGATGGTAAAATTGATATCGCCATTGGAACTCAGATTGTCGCCAAAGGCCTGGACTTACCTCACCTTAGAACAGTTGGAGTTATCCAAGCCGACACTGGTCTAGCTATGCCAGACTACAGTACCAACGAGCGAACCTTCCAGCTCTTATCTCAAGTTGTCGGGCGTGTTGGACGCAATGAACACCAGACTAACGTCATTATACAGACTTATCAGCCTAGCCATCCAAGTATTATTTACGGTGTAAATCAAGATTATGAATCGTTTTATAGCCATACGTTAAATGAACGCGAAAAAGGTAATTACCCGCCTTTTGTACACTTAGCCAAAGTGGTTTGTAGTTATAAAACCGAACGAGCCGCTGTAAAAAGTAGTCGTGATCTAGCCGCTACCATCAATGGAAAGTTCGGTGCCAATATACAAGTTCTCGGGCCAACGCCAGCTTTTTATGAAAGGCTTGGTGATAATTACCGGTGGCAGATAGTCCTAAAAAGCAAAAAACGTCAGTACCTACAACAGGCCCTAAAATTAGTGCCGAAACAGCATTGGCAATCCGAGCTTGACCCTACTAGCCTACTGTAGTCACCTCTGGTATAATTATCGTAATGAAAATAGTTGAAATCATTTCCCTACCCAACCCCAAACTTCGACAAAAGTCGGCTAAAGTAGTCGAGGTTGATGATAGAGTTCGTTCGATTATCGATGAGATGGAGACGGCAGTACTAAAGTGGGAGGAATCGCGTCCTCACGAAATTAGCGCCGCCATATCGGCCGTACAAATTGGCTATCTTGATAAAATCGTCATCGTACGTAGCGATTTTGACGACAAATCCGCTACTGACTTTACTGCACTAATAAACCCAAAGATTATTAAATACGAAGGCATAATTACGAGTGACTACGAGGGCTGCTTAAGCGTCCCCGACATTTATGGATTGGTTCCGCGAAACTCCAAGATTAGAATCAAGGCCCAAGATATCGATGGTAACGAGGTACGCTTCAAAGCCGATGGTTTTCTGGCGCGCATTTTACAGCACGAAATCGACCACACAAACGGCATCGTCTTTATTGACCATATCAAAGATGAAGCAGATGCATTCTTTAAGTTAGACAACAAAGGCGAACTTATTCCATTGGATTATGAAAAATTCATCAAAAACAATAGTATTCTTTGGTAGCGGACCAGTTGCCGCCGAATCTCTCGCCTTCCTGGCTGAGCACTTCGATATTGAAGTAGTATTTACTAAGGCGGTGCCATCACATCACAAAGGAATAGCACCAGTTGAAGCACTTGCCAAAAAAATAGGCCTTCCGACCATTTTTGCCAGCAATAAGACCGAACTAGACCAACTATTATTCGATAAAAAGCCATCAAGCCGACTGGGTATCGTGGTTGATTACGGTGTAATAATGTCCGCGAGTGTCATCAATTACTTTGAACTAGGTATCATTAATAGTCATTTCAGCTTGCTACCCGAGTGGCGTGGGGCTGATCCAATCACCTTCTCACTTCTGAGTGGCCAAGAAAAAACTGGCGTCAGCCTAATGGTAATTGAGCCTACACTTGATACTGGTAAATTAATAACTCAAAAAAGCCTTAAAATAAATTCTGACGACAATAATTCCACCCTAACCACAAAACTAATAAATCTCAGCAACCAGTTAATGCTAACTTACCTGCCCCGGTATATTAGTGGTGATATCAAACCTCACAACCAACCTCACCCCAACCGCGCTACCTATTCCACTAAGTTGACGAAAGCCGACGGTATCATAGACTGGAGTAAACCCGCTGCAAAAATCGAACGTGAAATACGCGCCTATCTAGGTTGGCCCGGTAGTGTCGCTCAACTTGCCGACAAAAGGGTGATTATAAAAAGCGCCAGAATAACTGACACAAAAGAGGATTTGCTAGACATGAAATGTGGTGATGGTAGGTATTTATCAATCGAAGAACTAGTCGCGCCTAGCGGACGCCTAATGAACGCCAAAGAATTCATTAACGGCTACGGCCGTCTACTGTCCTAAAATTGCAGCTTTATTGCTGATAACTTCTTGCTTTAATGCAGCCATAACATCAGCCACTACGCCACGATAATCGGGTCGATTAACTTCTAGCCACTTTGTAGCAGCATACTCGTCGCGCAAATTTCTATCATCAACGCTCAGACCAGTTGCTTTTTGCATCTGCAAAAAACTAGGGTCAGCTTGAAAATTTGGCGCAAACCTATTCAACCAAGCTGATATAGTTTCGTCTTTCCGATCTATGATAGATTCAAACTCTTCCAGTTGGGCGTCACTCATACCCTCCGATAATTTAGTGCCAACGCGCAACTCTAACTCATCATAAATATGCTGCAAAAAGGGTTTCTTTTGCTCTTCTGGCAACTGGTCTAGGCCCACATCGGCTAAAAATTTATCATCAAGTTGAAACATAACGAAACCTTTCCTGTTAGGTGATATCTGCTCAAACTCATTATAACACTATAAAAGACCGAGGCGTTTTTGCTTATCAACGAATTCGTCGATATAACTTGACAGTACATCGTCGTACAACGTGCCGATGTCGGCTAATTGACCACTTAAGTAATTAAACATCTCTTCGCGCGACTGGCCAGCCTTTTCCATGTCTTCTAAATGTGCGATTTGTTCATCAGACAACAACTCGCTTACGGTACTCATTAAACGCATTTCAACTGTACTTTTAATTGTATCTAGCGTTGCTTGTTTGGTGGTATCATCAGCATTTTGCATACCGATTTTTTCTAGAATTGATTCATCGCTCATATTTATTTTTCCTTGTTTTATTAATGCTTATTTATATTTTACCACTAGCTATTAATTGTTTAGCAAGTGTAACGGCTTCTTTTGTTAAGCCTGAGGTGTCACCACCGGGATTCTGAATCCAGACATTACCTGGTGAATGTAGGGTCAAGTTAACATCACTAAACACACCGTCACCTAGACGGGAGTATAGCTGATTAATCAATCTATAAGCCTGATCACCGCTCAAGTTTTGACCTAACTGATCGTGAGCAACTTGGCGTAGTAGATTCTCGGGCGCAGCACCGTATCCATAATGATACACTTCAGCTGCGGCCTTACCGGCTTCACCAGCAGCTTCGCCACCACCGGTTGTTGCGCCAGTGCCGCCACCAGATTCAGCGCCAGTAGTTGTGCCACCGCCATTTGAACCAGCTTCCGTTCCAGACCCATGCCTATTCTTGAATTGACCTGAGGTAGTGTCTGCTCCATTACTTCCGCCGCCATGAACCGCATTACCGACAATATTTCCAGCGATAGCGCCACCTATTGAACCACCAGCAGCAGCAATTGAGGCCATTCGCCTAACTCGACGGCGATTCCTATACGCGTCTTCGTCGGTTATGTTTTCGTTTTCATTAACTAGGTCAGATGCCATAAAATCAGCACGACTTTCTTCTAGTCCAACTTCATCGTAAAGTTCTGCACTTTCGCGAACAACTTCTGATTTACGCTCGTGGTGAGCTTCGGAGTCAGCCTCAGCTACAGTAGTCTCGTTATTATCAATAAATGAGTTCGCACGACGATTAGTGACGTGCACACCAGTGCCTACGCCAAATGCAGCACCAGCTGCCAGGCCAGCATAACTAGCAGCCGCGCCGGCACCAAATAGTAGTCCAACGCCAGAACCGGCAGCCGCGCCGGCAATTAAACCACCACCAAATACTACAGCTGCTTTTTTAAGATTACCTTTTAGGCCTTTTTGCCTTACCCACCAATCGGTAAACCGATCACCAGGCCGGCCAGTTTCATGCTGGAATTCAACTATTTCTGCCTCTAGCCTTTGGTCTTCACATAACAGCGCCGACGTTAACAGTTGTCGACTTTTCTCTTCATCTATGAAGGCTTCCTCATCAAGTCTAGCCTCTAATGCATTTAACCAGTCGCGTAGATTATTTTCGTAGGTTGATCTTGCCTGCTCAACCTCTTGTGCCCAATCAGTATCGTTGTTGAACCTATCAATTGCCGATTGGACAAATGGGACTTTTTTAACTAGTTTTGATAACCAAGTATCATTTTTATCCAACATGACACGACGCAAGACGCTCTCGCGCTCCGTAGCAGTGATTTCTGCGTATTCACGACGTGACATTTGTAATACCTCTAGGCACTCGCGTTCAGCATCACTTAAATCAGACCAGGCTTCGATAGTTTCCTCGCTATCCTCGCCTTCATCGGTTTTTTCTGTATCTGAACCGTCATTTGATTCACCGCCAGTAGGGCCATCACCTTCGGGTCCGGTGTCGCCACCCGTCTCGCCCTCATCATCTGAGTCGGTTTCGACTGAATCCACATCATCAACCTCGGCACCACCGGCACTCGGACCGCTTTCTGAATCGGTTCCATCAGGTCCATCAACATCAGGAGAATCAGTTTCGTCGGCCTCACTAGGATTAGCCTCGCCGTT
>Ga0209798_10000943_pt1 | contig 17735 bp, 16 predicted proteins | sample DOMMetBare3Fresh_FD_187475 | JGI IMG/M metagenome (GOLD analysis project Ga0209798, IMG submission 187475) | Wetland sediment microbial communities from St. Louis River estuary, USA, under dissolved organic matter induced mercury methylation -... | ecosystem: Environmental > Aquatic >...
GCATCTTCTCGCGCTTCGACAAGCTCGACGTCGTGTTCATCGGCTTCATCAGCTTCTCGCTAATCGCCGACGGACTGCGTTTGTGTTAACAGGCCCTAGTCCACTGAACCAGATGAATTGCACCTGATTCGGTTGGCTGTGTTGTCGTACTTCCACTTCAACGGCTTGGCGTTCCTGTTGTACTGGCGGATGTAGCGCATGAGCTTCTTGTCGAGGTCTTTGGTACTGGTGAAGACGCCGCGCGCGATCACGTCGCGCTGGATGCGGGCGAACCAGTTCTCGACCTGGTTGAGCCACGACGAATAGGTGGGCGTGTAGTGGATCGCGACGTTCGCATGCTCGGCCAAGAAGTCCTCGACCTTGTCGGTCTTGTGCGCGCTGACGTTGTCGCAGATGACGTGAATGGCCTTGCCCGCACTCTGGCTGGCGACGATGTCAGCGAGGAAGGCCACGAACTGCGCGCTGGTGTGGCGTGGCGCGGTCTGGCCCAGCACCTCGCCGGTGGCGGTGTTCAGCGCGGCGAACAGACTCAAGGTGCCGTTGCGCTTGTATTCGAAGCCGTGGCTCTGGGCGCGCCCCGGCGACAGCGGCAGCATGCGGTCCTTGCGGTCCAGCGCCTGAATCGCAGTCTTCTCATCCACGCAGAACACGGCCGCGTGCGCCGGCGGGTTCAGGTACAGCCCGATCACGTCCGCGGCCTTGGCCTCGAAGTCCGGGTCGTTGGAAATCATGTGCCGCTCGATGCGGTGCGGCTGCACGTTGTGCTTGCGCCAGATGCGTTGCACCGTCATGAACGGCAACTTCATCTCCGCGGCCAGTTTGCGGCTGCTCCAGTGCGTGGAGCCGTCGCGCGGCTTGTGCTTGAGCGTGCGCTCCAGCACGCGAGCTTCCAGCTTGGCCGGATCGCGCAGCGGCGCACGCCCCGGATGGCGCCCGAACAGGCCGGCCAGTCGTTGCTCAACGAAGCGATTGCCCCACGTGGCAATGAAGCGCGAGTCGCAGCGCAACTCCCGCTTGATCGACGACCACGTTGCCCCTTCATCCAGCAGCAGGATCAGCCGCGCGCGTCGAACCTGCGCCACCGCCGCCGTGCGGCTTCGCTGCAGCAGCGCCAGTTCGCCTCGCTCCGATACGCTCAAGTTCATCGATTCCATGCACCTTAGAGTAGGTGCAATTTCATTGGTTCAATCGACTAGTGGACTGTAACGTTTAAATAGGAAGTATCATCGAGCCTGTGGAGGGCGCGATGGAACTGAGCAAGACCGAACTCATGGAGCTGCAGCGACAAGCCAGTGCGAGGAACGGTCGAGCCGATTCGGCCCGGCACGCTCGACTGATCCTGCTGCTGTCCGAGGGTCTGACGTGGGCCGAGATCCGCGCCAAGCTCGATTGCAGCGACAGCTACATCGATCGCTGGAGCAAGCGCTTTGCCACCGATCGGCTGGCTGGACTGTTTGCTCGCCATGCGGGGCGCGAGCGCTACAAGGTGACCGATCGCATCGAGGCACGCGTGCTTGCTCGCACGACCAAGCACAAGCCCGCCGACGGCTCGACGCACTGGTCCACGCGCAAGCTCGCTGCTGAACTCGGTGGCGACATCTCGCACATGACCGTGGCACGCATCTGGGCCAAGCACGGCATCAAGCCGCATCGGCTCGAAGGCTATCTGGCCTCCAACGACCCGGACTTCGAGGCCAAGGCCGCCGACGTCATCGGGCTGTACCTGAACCCACCGCAACACGCCGCGGTGTTCAGCGTCGACGAGAAGACGGCGATCCAGGCACTGGACCGCAAGGACCCGGTGCTGCCGTTGTCGCCCGGACGCGCCGAGCGTCATGGGTTCGAATACTTCAGACACGGCACGCTGTCGCTGTACGCCGCCTTCAATACCAAGACCGGCGAAGTTCTCGGCAAGACGGCCAGCCGCCACACCTCGGCCGAGTTCGTGGCCTTCCTCACCGCCATCGTGGCCAACCAGCCTCGCGGCAAGGAGATCCACGTCATCGCCGACAACCTCTCGGCTCACAAGACCAAACAGGTCGATGCATTCTTGGCCGAGCATCCGCGGGTTCATATGCACTTCACCCCGACCTACTCGTCTTGGCTCAACCAGGTCGAACTGTGGTTCGCCAAGATCGAGCGCGACGTGATCGCACGAGGTGTGTTCACCTCGGTGCCCGACCTGAAGAGAAAACTCATGCGCTACATCCGCAAGTACAACGAACAACCAAAACCCGTGAAGTGGAAATACTTCGATCCCACACGGCGCATTACTCCCGATTCAATCGTTACGGCCCACTAGCTGCTGGGCGTCGCGTGCGCATCGTGCGTGATCGCGAACGCGCCGAGGACGTGCTGCAGGAGGCCTCTCTGCGGGTCTGGCAGCACGCCGCGACCTTCCAGCCCGCACCGCGCTCGGCGCGCGGCTGGCTCCAAACGATCGTGCGCCACCGGGCGTTGAAGGAGGTGCGCGACCCGGGGCGTCTGCAGGCGCTCGATCCGGCGGAGCTGGCGACGCTGTCCGACGCGCAGCAGGTCGCCGACGCGGGTGTCGACGGTCATGCGCTCGACACCGAAAGCTTCGAACGCTGCCTCCAGCGGCTGGACGTGGCGCGCGTTCGCGAGGCTTGGTGCGGCCCCAGAACTCGACAGGGGCCGCCTGAGCGTCGACGACCTCGATGAATTGCAGCGGTCACCTACACCGGCCACGGATCTCCCTTGTCATGCGTGCAGCTGTCCCCGCGTCACCCAGGGTGCTGCGCCGCCAGAACGCGCGGAGTGACTTTGGGCTCAATGAAAATCCCTCGAACTCGTCGCCAGCGCGCCCAGCCACGGCGTCATGTCCACCAGCCGCCGCGCAATCAGGTGCGTGGTGCCGTCCTTGGCCTGCCACTGGCCGGCCACCGCGAGCAGACGCGAGCGCAAGAGGGCCGGGCGCTGGCGTTCGCGCACATGGCGCCAGACGATCACGTTGACGCTGCCGGTCTCGTCTTCGAGCGTGACGAAGATGACGCCCTTGGCGGTCTCGGGCTGTTGGCGCATCGTGACGATGCCGCAGGCCCAGGCGGCAGCGCCGTCCTTGAGTTGCGCGAGTTGCTCCGAACTCTTCCAGCCGCGCCGGGCCAGCCGTTCGCGAAGCAGCGCCAGCGGATGGCGGCGCAGCGTGAGTCCGGTGGCCTGGTAGTCGAGCGCGATGGCCTCGCCTTCGGGGGCTTCGAACAGGTCGGGCTGTTCGTGCGTTTGCTCGACGATCGGCGCATCGGCCAGCAGCGCCTTTTCTGGGCGGCCCTGGCCGGCGGCGCTCCACAGTTGCCGGCGGCGGTGGCCGGCGAGGGACTGCAGCGCATCGGCGTGCGCGAGGGTCTGCAGGTCACGTGCATCGAGTTGCGCGCGGCGCGCGAGATCATCGACGCTCGTGAAGCCGCTCATGCGTCGTGCGGCCATCACGCGCTCGGCGCCCGCCTGCGCCAAGCCGCTGACCTGGCGCAGGCCCAGGCGCACGGCGGGCTGTGGGCCGCCATCGCTGCGCCGTTCCAGCGTGCAATCCCAGTCGCTCGCGCACACGTCCACCGGGCGCACCTCGACGCCGTGGCGGCGCGCGTCCTGGACGAGTTGCGAGGGCGCGTAGAAACCCATCGGCTGCGAGTTCAACAAGGCGGCGACGAAGATCGCGCTCTCGTGGCACTTGAGCCAGGCGCTGACGTAGGCGAGCAGCGCGAAGCTGTAGGCGTGGCTTTCCGGGAAGCCGTATTCGCCGAAGCCGCAGATCTGCTTGAAGATCGCATCGGCGAACTCGGCGTCGTAGCCGCGTGCGGCCATGCCGTCCTTGATGCGCGCTTCGAATGCATGCACATGGCCGTCACGCCGCCAAGCGGCCATCGCGCGGCGCAGCTGGTCGGCCTCGCCGGGCGTGAAGCCGGCGGCGATCGAGCAGATCTGCATCACCTGCTCCTGGAAGATCGGCACACCCAGCGTGCGGCCGAGTGCGGCGTCGAGCGCGGGGTACTTCGACGGCTCGAGCGTTCCCGCCGCCTGCGCATCGCGGCGCTTGAGGTACGGGTGCACCATGCCGCCCTGGATGGGGCCCGGACGCACGATCGCCACTTCGATCACCAGGTCGTACAGGCGGCGCGGCTTCAGGCGCGGCAGCATGCTCATCTGCGCGCGGCTCTCGATCTGGAACATGCCCACGGTGTCGGCGCGGCAGACCATGTCGTAGGTGGCTGGGTCTTCGCGCGGGATGTCCTGCATGCGCCACGGCCGGCCGTGCCACAACGTCATGAAGGCCAGCGCGCGGCGGATGCACGAGAGCATGCCCAGCGCGAGCACGTCGACCTTGAGCAGGCCGAGCGATTCGAGATCGTCCTTGTCCCACTGGATGACGCGGCGGTTTTCCATCGCGGCGTTCTCGATCGGTACCAGGCGGCTGAGCTTGTCGCGCGCGATCACGAAGCCGCCGACGTGTTGCGACAGGTGGCGCGGAAAGCCGTGCAGCGTGGTCACGAGCGCCATCCACTGCTGCACCACGAGCGACGCCGGGTCGAGCCCGGCCTCGATGAGGCCGCGCTGCAGGCGCTCGGCATCGTCGAACCAGTGCACCGAGCGGGCGACCGTGTCGATCGCACCGCCCGGGTTGTCATCCAGGCCCAGTGCCTTGCCGACGTCGCGCACCGCGCCGCGCGTGCGGTAGGTGGCGAGCGCCGCGGCCAGTGCGCAGCGCTCGATGCCGTACTTGGCGTAGATGTACTGGATCACCTCCTCGCGCCGCTCGTGCTCGAAGTCGACGTCGATGTCCGGCGGCTCGTTGCGCTCGCGGCTGATGAAGCGCTCGAACAGCAGCGTGGTCTGCGTCGGGTCGACCTCGGTGATGCCCAGGCAGTAGCACACCGCCGAGTTGGCGGCCGAGCCGCGGCCCTGGCACAGGATGCCCTTGGCACGCGCGAAGCGCACCACGTCGTGCACGGTAAGGAAGAAGGGCTCGTAGCGCAGTTCCTCGACGAGCGCCAGTTCGCGCTCGATCTGTGTTCGCACCGATGCCGGCACGCCCTGCGGGTACCGCTCTCGCGCGGCGCCCTGCTCGGTGAGCAGGCGCAGCCACGAGATCGGCGTGTGCCCCGCGGGCACCAGTTCGGCCGGGTACTCGTAGCGCAGTTCGTCGAGCGAGAAGGTGCAGCGCGCGGCGATCTCGACGGCGGCGGCCAGCCATTCGGGGCGATGCAGCTGCGCCAGGCGCAGGCGCGAGCGCAGGTGCTGCTCGGCATTGCGCGCCAGCGCATAGCCGCAGTCGGCCACTGGGGTCTTCAGGCGGATCGCGGTCAGCGTGTCCTGCGCCGCCTTGCGCGAGCGCAGGTGCATCAGCACGTCGCCGGCAGCGGCCAGAGGCACGCCGGTGCGCTGCGCGATCTCGTCGAGGCGTTCGGCGAGCAGCGTGTCGTCGGCATGCAGCAGCAGCTCGACCGCGACCGCGGCGCGCTGGCCGAACGTGGCGTGCAGCCAGCGCGCCTGCGCAAGCAGCGCCTCGGGTGGATCGTCGCGGCGCGGAATCAGCAGCGCGGTGCACTGCGCCATGCCGTCCTGCACGTCGGCCGTGGTGGCGCGGTACGCGCCCTTCGCGCTGCGCAGCCGCGCGCGCGTGATGAGCTCGCACAGGTTCGCGTAGCCCTGGCGGTCGTGCGCGAGCAGCACGAGGCGGCAGCCGGGGTCGCCACCGTCGCCCTCGAGCGTGAACTCGCTGCCGACGATCAGTTTCAGCGAGCTGCCGGCTTCGGCCTGGCGCCGCGCCTCCTCGTGCGCGCGCACCACCCCGGCCACCGAGCATTCATCGGTGAGGGCGATCGCCGTGTAGCCGAGTTGTGCCGCGCGCGCGACGAGTTCCTGCGGATGCGAGGCGCCGACCAGGAAGCTGAAGTTGGAACGGCAATGCAGCTCGGCATAGGCCGGCATCGGATCGGCGTCGGTTCGCGGTGCCGCGAGCGGCGGGCGCGGACGGGCGGCCTTGAAGTACGGGGCCTGCGGCATGCCACCTCCTCCGGCCTCAGCCGAACAAACCGTGCAGGAACCATCGCGACTGCGCGCCGCGCCGTTCGCGAAACACCCACAGCCAGCGATGGTCGCGCGCCTGCGCCACGTGGTAGTCGCGGCTGACCAGTTCGCCGTCGAACCAGCCGGCCTCGATGCGCTCCGCGCGGCTCGCCAGCGTGAGCGGCATGCCCTGGTAGAGCGGCTGGCCGCTGCCGTCGTCCTCGGCCAAGTACACAGGCACGTCCAGCAGCCAGGTCGGGCGCGGGGCGCGGGGCACGGGGTCCTCGCGCGGCACGGCGGGCGCGTGCTGCACGGGGCTCATGCGCATCGCGCGCTCGGGCCGGTGGTCGGCCACCAGCGCCGGGCGCTGCACGCGCTCGGGGCCCAGGCGTGCCGCAAGGCGGTCGAACAGCGCGCGCGCGTCTTCGCCGCTGCCGGATGCGGCGCCGCGCTCGCGCCACAGCGGCGCTTCGCGGCCGGCATGGCGCACCGCCTGGTCCAGCTGCAACCGGATCGCGTACACCGGCGCCGGCAGCACGGTGCGCTGGAGGCGTTCGCGCAACAGCAGCATCAGCTGTGCGGCCTCGCGCGTGGGGTCACCCAGCGCGAGCGTGACCACGGTGTCGGACCGGGCGCGGCGCATGCTGGTCTCGTGGCGCAGCACGAGTGTGAGCCGTGCTGCCGCGAGCCATTGCTGCGCGAGCCAGCCCGCGAGCGGCTGTATCAGGCGCTGGGCCGCGAACACGAGCATCGCTGCATCGTCGGCGCGATGCAGCAGTTCGAGCCCGAGCTCGAAGCGGCGCGGCGGCTCGTACCAAGGCTGCGGATCGGGCGCTTGGCCATGCGCGCGCGCAAGGGCATCGAGCAGCGCCGCCGCGCCGCGCCGCTGCAGCCCCGTGCGCGGCAGACGGCGCACATCACCCAGCGTGCGGCAGCCGACGCCGTGCAGCAGTTCGGCCAGCCGCGGTTCGAGCCCCCAGGCAGTGAGTGCGCCGGTCAGCGGCAGGGCGTCAAGGCGCTGATGCAAGGGCAACCGCCTCGATGCGGGTGACGGCGGCTCGACGCGCGCCAGTACTGCCGCCGCCGTCGCGGTGGGCGCTGCGGCCATACGCAGTGAGCGCACGCCTGCAGCATGAGCCTCGGCGCGCGCTGCGTGCCACAGCGGCCGCGCGCCGCCAAACAGGCGCTGCGAGGCGGCCACTTCGAGCAGCACGCCGTCGGGTTGGCAAACCACCGCGGGCGTGAAGCGCGAGAGTGTCAGCGCCAGACGTTCGACCTGTGCAGACTCGCGCGCCGAATCGCGCGCGAAGACCTGCAGGCCCGACACGAGCGAGGCCGCAGTGGCTGCGCTCATGCCCGGCTCGATGCCGGCCGCAGCGGCACGCTCGCAGGCCTGCACGACACGCCGGGCCTCGACCACGCAGCAGGGTCGCGCGGTGGACCCGCCGGTGCTGCCGGCCACGGCCGTGGCCAGCCAGGCTTCAAGCGGCAACCCGTTCAGGTGCAAGGCAAACCACAGCATGGTCTTCTCGCCTCACCAGGGTCCGCGCATGCGATGCCGCACGGCGCTCACCCCGCAGCGCGAGCCCTGGCAGCCTGAGCACCAGCGGTGTGCCCATCGGCGGGCCGCGGCGCTTGAACACCTCGACCGCCAAGCGCGAGGGGCCGACGGCTTCGAGCGCCAGGCGCAGCGGCGCGGGGGACGACTGCGCGCGCGCGGCTGCGGGCCGCAACGCGAACAGCGGCGTGCGCCCCTCCTCGGCCGCCAGGTGCAGTCGACGCAGGGTGGCCGGCAGCGTGGCCGCGCGCGTCTGCCCCTGCCACCACAGCACGGCGCCGAGTGCGCCCGAGCGCAGCGCCTGCTCGGCCGCCCAGGCGGCATCGGCCGCGTCGTCGGGCGTGGCCACGGTGAGCCGGGCGGGCGCAAGGCCGAGAACGGCCAGCGCCGGGACGTAGGGGACGAATGGCGGCGCCACCCACAGCAGCGGCAGCGGCGCCAGGGCCGGCGCCAGCAGCCGCAGTTCGCCGCAACCCGGCGTCGCGAGCAGCAGCTCGATCAGGCCCGCGACCGGCCAGCCGCCGCTTGGCAGTTCAGCGTCGAGCGCGGCGTGGCCGGTGGGACGGGCTGCATCGGCCGGGTCGCCGCCGTGCACCGCCGGCGCGCAGATCCGATCGGCGCGCCACACCGGCAGCGGTCGACCCGAGGGCGCTGTGACGGGGAAAGCGAAGGCTGCGCTGCGCATGACGGCAGACGGCGAGGGTGAGATCGGAAGGGTGGGAGGGCTCTGCGAAGCTGTATGTTTATACAGTTATTTTGCAGGCCTGCAAGCCCCTCGAAACCGTGTTCCGGGTTCTGCGGGAACCCTCGGCCGCCGCAGGCAGTACGGCTTCAGCGCGCGCCGTGCGGATGTGTCTGCAGCTTGGCGAGGTCGAAGCCCAGAGCCTGGAGCTTGGCACGGATCGCGGCTTCGTCTGCCGGTGTGAGCGCCGGCTGTCTGGCAAGAACCCACAGGTACTCGCGTGAAGCTTCGCTGACGATGGCATAGCGGCCGTCGGGCGCCAGGTCCACCACCCAGTAGGCCCCCCAGCCGAGACCTGTCCAGCGCAGCCAGGCGGGCAGGAAGCTCACCTCCAAGCGGGCCGGCTTGAGCTGCCCGCCCTCGATGCGCGCCACGCCGCGCGGCGGGCGAGCCATCCCCAGCACCGTGTCGACACTGCCGTCGGCCCGGCGACAACGGTTGAGCACCTCGACCGTGCCGTTGCCCAGATCGCGGTAGGTGGCTGCCGTGTCGGCCACGCACTGCTTCTGAAAAAAGTTGGGAAACCAAAGCACTTGGTACCAGGTACCCATGTAGGGCGCGACGTCCAGGCTGGGCAGCGGTCGCAGCGGAGCCGCTCCATCGGGCTGAGCTGGCGCAGGGAGGGCCGTGACGGAGAGAAGCGCAGCAGCCAGGATTTTCTTCAGGTTCATCGGGGTCGCATCCAGATCAGACAGCGTTCGGCACCGAGGCCGGGTACATCGAGGTGTTCCACGTGGAACACCTCGATGTCGGAGGGCAATGCGGCGATCTCGTCGTCGGGAATTTTGCCCTTCATCGCCATCCAGACCCCGCCGGGGGCCAGCAGCAGTCGGGTCAGGCGAACGAAGTGCGCGAGCGAGCCGAAGGCGCGCGAGGTGATCACGTCGAACGGTTTGGCGTTCAAGGCCTCGACGCGGGAGTGCTCGCCATGCAGATTCGGCAGGCCGATTTCGCCCGCGACCTGGCGGATGAAGGCGGCCTTCTTGCCGACCGCGTCGACGCATGTCACGTCCCAGGCCGGCTCGGCCGCGGCCAGCACGACCCCCGGCAGACCGCCGCCGCTGCCCACATCGAGAATGCGGGCCGGACGCCCGACGCCGAGACGGCCGCGCAGCGGCGCCACCACCGCCTGACAGTCGGCCAGGTGCTGGGTGCGCATCAGCACCGGGTCGCGCACGGCGGTCAGGTTGTAGGCAGCGTTCCACTTCGCCAGCAGGCCGAGGTAGGCGTCGAGCCGCGGGTCGGGCGCGGCCGGTGAATCCGGAGCGGCGCTCAAGCCGCTTCGCCGGACGGGGCGGGCTCGTTGGCTGCCGTAGCGAACCCCTTGGCGCGGCCCTTCTTCAGGTGCACCAGCAACAACGAAACTGCCGCCGGCGTGACCCCCGAGATGCGCGAGGCCTGCCCGAGCGTCGCCGGACGGTGGTGGCTGAGTTTCTGCCGCACTTCGTGGCTGAGGGCGGTCACCTGCGCGTAGTCCAGATCATCGGGCAGGCGCAGGTGCTCGTAGTGGGCCGCACGCTGGACCTCTTCGACCTGCTTGTCGATATAGCCGGCGTACTTGGTGGCAACCTCCACCTGTTCGATCACGGCCGTGGCGAGCGCCTCGCCGAGATCGGCCGCCAGCGTTTCACGTGAAACACCGGCCTCGGGCCTGGCGATGCGGGCCACTTCGGCCACGGCATCGAAGCCGACTCCCGGACGGCGCAGCAGGTCGATCAGGTTGTGCTCATGCTCGAGCGCCTTGCCCACGAGCCGCTCGGCGTCGGCTACCGGCAGCAGGCCCGGCTGGACCCATGTCGTCCTGAGCCTCTCGGTTTCACGTGAAACCGCGTCGCGCTTGCGGTTGAAGGCCTCCCAGCGCGCATCGTCCACCAGGCCCATCCGGCGGCCGGCCTCGGTGAGCCGGGCGTCGGCGTTGTCCTCGCGCAGTTGCAGCCGGTACTCGGCCCGGCTCGTGAACATGCGGTACGGCTCCGACACACCCTGCGTCACCAGGTCGTCGACCAGCACACCCAGGTAGGCCTGGTCGCGCCCGGGCGTCCACGGCGCTTCGCCCTGGACCTGCAAGGCGGCGTTGATGCCGGCGTACAGGCCCTGGGCGGCTGCCTCTTCGTACCCAGTGGTGCCGTTGATCTGCCCGGCGAAGAACAGGCCCTGGATCGCGCGCGTCTCAAAACTCGTCTTGAGCTCGCGCGGGTCGAAGTAGTCGTACTCGATCGCATACCCCGGGCGCAGGATATGCGCGTGCTCCAGCCCTGGCATCGACCGAACCGCGGCGATTTGGATGTCGAAGGGCAGCGAGGTGGAGATGCCGTTGGGATAGATCTCGTGCGTCGTCAGGCCCTCGGGCTCGAGAAAGATCTGGTGGCTCGTCTTGTCGGCGAATCGGTTGATCTTGTCCTCGATGCTCGGGCAATAACGCGGGCCCACGCCTTCGATCACGCCCGTGAACATCGGGCTGCGGTCGAAGCCGGCGCGCACGATCTCGTGCGTGCGCTCGGTCGTGTGGGTGATCCAGCAAGGCACCTGCCGCGGGTGCATCCCCCGGTCGCCCATGAAGCTGAACACGGGCACCGGGTCGGGGTCACCCGGCTGCTCCTGGAGCTTGCCGAAATCGATCGACCGGCCATCGATGCGCGGCGGTGTGCCGGTCTTCAGCCGCCCCTGCGGCAGCCTCAGCTCCTTGAGCCGCGCCGACAGGCTGACGGCCGGCGGATCGCCCGCGCGACCGGCACTGTAGTTCTGCAAACCGATGTGGATCCGGCCATCCAGGAAAGTGCCCGCCGTCAGCACAACGGCCCTCCCGCGAAAGCGTACGCCCACTTGGGTGACGGCGCCGACAACCCGATCGCCTTCGAGCATCAGATCGTCCACCGCTTGCTGGAACAGCCACAGGCCCGCCTGGCCCTCCAGCCGTTGCCGGATTGCCGCCTTGTAGAGCACCCGGTCGGCCTGCGCCCGCGTTGCGCGCACGGCTGGCCCCTTGCTCGAATTGAGGATGCGGAACTGAATGCCCGCCATGTCCGTGGCCAGCGCCATCGCGCCACCCAGCGCGTCGACTTCCTTGACGAGATGCCCTTTGCCGATGCCGCCGATCGACGGGTTGCAACTCATCTGCCCGAGCGTCTCAATGTTGTGCGTGAGCAGCAGCGTGTTGCAGCCCATGCGCGCCGCAGCGAGGGCTGCCTCGGTGCCGGCATGGCCGCCACCGATCACGATGACATCGAACTCTTGGGGATGCAGCACGGCAACAACAGCGCCGCGCGGCAAGCACGCACGCAGCCTCAGGCGTTGGAATGCCTCAATTTTAGGCGGGCGATCTGCAAAACCGCGACCGCTTTCGGATGCCCCCACCAGCGGTCGAAGAAGTAGTGAGCGACGGTATTCACCGAGGGTTCGACCAGCGTGATGGCGCCGGCAACGGCAATGCTGCCGGTCAGCGCGTAGCTCACGCCGAAAGCGATGCCCAAATGGAGGACGCCGAAGGCCGCAGACTTAGCCATTTGCCCTATCTATCTATAATGCGACTTGGATAGTTTAATGACTATCTCCAGCCCGGACCATCGGACTTGGCAATCGCCGCCATGGCCAGTGACGCGACGCTTCACATGTGGACTCTCCCCGCTCCCGATCGCCACCTACCCATCGCTGGCACGGGTTGATCCGATGCCGTGAGTTGGTGACTGTGGTCACCAACTCATGCCTTCCTCAGGGCCAGACTGTCAGGCAGCGGCGCAACGTGCGCCGACCTTGCCAGGAGATGAACCATGAAGACCAACGTAGGAACACTCGACCGCATCGCCCGCGTCGTGCTCGGCCTCCTGCTGATCGCCTTGACGTTGAGCGGCGTCATCGGGGTGTGGGGCTGGATCGGCGTCTTGCCGCTGGCCACTGCCGCGATGGGCTATTGCCCCGCCTACACGCTGCTCGGCGTGTCAACCTGCCCGATGAAGAGAGCTTGAGCGTCGCGCCAGCCGCGGTTCAGACGCGGCGGCCCGCGCCCGGCACCGAGCGCAAGTCCTGCGTCACGCGCCCGTGGTGCAGGACCACGACACGCGACGCCGTGGCGATCGTCTCGGGCCGGTGCGCGACGATCACCCGAATCAGGTCGAGCTTGCGGATCTGTTGATTGACCAGCCGCTCGCGATCGACGTCCAGTGCGCTGGTCGCCTCGTCGAGCAACAGCACGCGCGGTCGCTTGTAGAGCGCGCGCGCGAGCAGCAGGCGTTGCTTCTGCCCGCCCGACAGGCTCGCCCCCATGTCGCCCACGAGCGTGTGGTAGCCCATCGGCATCGCCTCGATCTCTTCGTGCACCGAGGCCAGGCGTGCGCACTCGACCATCCAGTCCAGATCCGGCGCGGCGTCGAAGAAGCAGATGTTGTCCGCCACCGAGCCGGTGAGAAGCGCGTCGTCCTGCATCACCGTGCCGACCATGGTGCGCCATTGCGACAGCCCGAGCTGGGGCAGCGGCATGCCGCCGATCCGCACCTCGCCGGCATGCGGCGCATGGATGCCCAGCATGACCTTCAGCAGCGTGGTCTTGCCACCGCCCGAGGCGCCGACGATGGCGACCGACTCGCCAGGATCGATCGTCAGGTCGACATTGCGCAGCACATCGGCCTCGTTATCGGCGTAGCGGAAGCTCACGCCGCGCAGTTCGATGCGCGCCACCGGCTCTCGCGCGCCAGGCCGCGGCACCCCCTCTTCTTCCGGCGCGGCGAGCACGATGTCAGCCAGCCGTTCCCCCTGCAGACGCAGCATGCGCAGCTCCACGCCCTTGTCGATCAATGCACTCACGCGCAGCGCGAACTGCTCCTTGAAGGCGATGAAGGCGAACAGCATGCCCACCGAGAAGTGCTGATCCATCACCAGCAGCGCGCCGACCCAGACGACCGCCACGCGCTCGAGGCCGAACAGCAGCCGGTGCAGCACCGAGAACAGCAGCTCGAGCTTGCGCACCGCGAGACCGGCATTCATCGCGTCGACGACGCGGTTCATGAAACGTGCCTGGCGATCGGCCTGGCGATTGAACAGCTTGATCGCCTGCACCGCGCGCAGCGACTCGAGGAAATGGCTCGCCTGCTGTGCCTCGTGCGACAGCGCCTCCTCGGTGGCCTGGCGCTGCGGATCGAAGAACGCCCAGCGCAGCAGCGCGTAGGCGGCCACGGCGGCGAGCGCGATCGCGGTCAAGGTGCCGCTGTACAAGGCCATCATCGCCAGCGTGGCCACCACCAGCAGGCCGTCGAGCACGGCCTCGATGAAGTGCGTCGTCAGCGTCTTCTGAATCGTCTGCACCGCGGTGAAGCGCGACCACACGTCGCCGGCGTGGCGCTTCTCGAACCAGGACACCGGCAAGCGCATCAGGTGCGCGAACACATTGGCCAGCCACTGCAGGTTCAACGTCGCCGACAGATGCAGCACCGCCCATGAGCGCAGCGCGGCCGTGCCTGCCTGCAGCAGCACCAACAGCCCGAAGCCCAGGCCGAGCGTCAGCAGCAGGTCGCGATCGACGCTGACGATCACGTCGTCGACCACCCACTGCAGCATGAATGGACCGCCGAGCACGAGCACCTCGAGCGCGACGGCCAGCAACAGGATCTGCCCGAGCGAACGCTTGAGCCCGTGCACCGAGCCGATCAGGTTTTTCAGCGACACCGATTGCCGCTCGACCCTGGGCGCGAAGTCGGCCGCGGGCGTCAGCTCCAGCGCCACGCCGGTGAAGTGGCGCGACAGTTCGTCCAGCTTCATGCGGCGCACGCCGCGCGCCGGGTCGTGCAGCGTCACGACGCGGCCGCGCACCTCGGCCAGCACGACGAAGTGGTTCAGGTCCCAATGCAGCACGCAGGGCAACGCCAGCTGTTCCAGCTGATCGGGCTCCACGCGCAACGCGCGTGGATTGAAACGCAGTTCGCCGGCCATGCGCACCAGGTCGGCCATCGTCGCGCCCTTGAGCGACAACGAGAACCGCTGCCGCAGCGTGGCCAGGTCGGTACGGTGCCCGTGGGTGGCCACGACCATCGCCAGGCAAGCCAGTGCGCACTCGGCCGCCTCGGACTGCAGCAGCACCGGCACCCGGCGTCCACCGAGCCCGAACAAAGAGAGGTTGAGCCGGCCGACCGACATGGCCGCTGCCCTAGACGCGGCCCAGCACGCCCTGCACCGGCGCGAACAGCCACTCGATCAGGCGCCGGCGCTCGATCGGCACGTCAGCCTCGAGCTGCATGCCGGGCACGAGCGATCGTTGTTCGTGGCCCGTCTGCACCTGCTGGCGCTCGAGCGCCACCGCGATGCGGTACATCGGCTCGTGCGAAGGTGCTGCCCCCGGCGCCTGGCCCGCAAGCTCCGAGGCCGCCAGCGGCGCCAGCGACACCTGTTCGATGCGGCCACGCTGCGCGCCGTACTTCTGGTGCGGAAAGGCGTCGTAGCGCAGCAGCACCGGTTGGTCCGCACGCAGGAACCCCACCGCACTGGACGGCGCGTACAGGTGCGCCTGCAGAGTGGCCCCTGCGGGAACCAGACTGGCCAGCGCGACCGACGGTGTGACCGCCTGTCCCGGCTGCGCCAGCACGCCGCTGACCACGCCGTCCTGCGGGGCACGCACGACCAGGCTGCGCCGGGCCTCGCTCTCGGCCTGCTGCTGGACCAGCTCGGTTCGCTCTCGGTCGATCTCACCGAGCTTGGTCGCATGTTGCAGAGGCAACTCGCGACGCTGCGCCTCCAGCGTGGCGACCTCGCGCTCATGTGCGCTGCGCTGACGTTCCAGCGCCTGCCGCTGCGCCTGCAGCCCGAGCAGCTCGTCGGACTTGCTCTGCGCCTGGGCAGACGAGACGAAGTTGTCGTTGCGCAGCGACTCCCAGCGCGCCTTGGTCTCCTCGGCCAGCTTGATCCGCTGCGCCAGCAGGGCCGCCTCGCCGTCGAGCGCCTCACGCTCGCGGCGCATGTCGGCCAGCCGCCGGTCCAGCGCCGCGACCTGGCTGTGCAGCAGCGACTGCTGTTGCGACGCGGCATCGCGCAGGCTCTTCTCGCGCGCGACCAAGCTGCGCTGCACCAGCTCCTGCGTGTCGCCGCCGAGCCCGGAGCGCTCGAGCGACAGCACGAACAGCACGTCGCCCGCGTGCACGCGCGCGCCCTCGGCGACGCGGCGCTCGACGAGAACGCCCTCCTGGGGCGCGACCAGGCGGATCACGCCGCGATCAGGCACCAGCACGCCCGACACCCGCACCTTGCGCGTGTACTCGCCCAGGACCAGGAACGCACCCAGGATCAAGACCGCTGCGACGACGGCACCCGTGAGCACCGTCAGCGACAGCGGACGGATCAGCCGGATCTCACCGACCCACGAGGTGCGCTGGGATTCCAGGACCTCGGGCCGGAACAGGCTCACCACCCTTTGTTGGGCGACTGTTCTGAACCGCCACCGCCACCACCGCCGACCTGGCGCAAGTGGTCTGCATCCAGCACGCGCAGGTTCGCCGCGCGGACCTGCGGCACCTGCCGGGGCGGCTCCTTGGCAACCAGCTTGGAGACCCAACGAACGAGAGACGATTGACCGAGTTTCATGTGCGCTCCTGTTTGCGAGAGACGGAGGACTTCCGCTCTGCCCATTCAAGCAGCGCGCCGCTCGGCGCGTAATCGTCAACTCTTACAGGGTGTCAGTGGATCAGCCCCAACCGCAACGCCTTCAGCACCGCCTGATGCTTCGAGTTGCACTTGAGCTTCTTCATGGCGTTCTGCAGGTGCTGGACCGCCGTGCGCTCGGATATGTTCAGTAACACTCCGGTCTCCCAGGCCGTCTTGCCGTCCATCGTCCAGCGCAGCACCTCGAGTTCCCTCGGTGTGAGCGCCGGTTGCTCGGGCCGCAGCGTCTCGGGCACCAGGACGCGAAGTGCGGTGTCCTGTGCATGGACGGCAAACAGCTGCAGATCTGCCACCACACGGGTCAGCTCGCCGGGCTCCGACGGCAGTGCCTGGTCGCGATCCACGCCCAGCATGAAATGTCGCCCCTCGGGCATGTGCAGGGCCATCGCGATCCCGTTACGGTAGCCGTATTGCGCCTGGATGTCCCAAAGGTCGATCGCGCCTTGCTCGAGGTAGGTCTTCTGGCCCCAGACGATCGGCATGGTGTTGCGCCGGCAGTGCTGCATCACCGGGTCACGCCTGCCGATCGAGATGTCCTCGAAAGTCTGCTCGAATGCCATCGGAGTGTTGTGCACGGCCACGAACTCCGGCCCGCATTCGGGCCGATCCACGGCGAGCATGGCCGTCACCGTGTCGAAACCCAGTTGCTGCGCGAAGCGGACCACGACCGACCTGAATTGGTCCTGGTCCTTCGCCTCCAACACCGACAAGTAGTCGCCTTGCAGCATTTCTTAACGAACCGCCCCCGCACCCCCGCAACCTTTACAGCTAGCGCCGCCGCACGGTGTTGCCCACACTGCGCGCCACCGGAGCCCGTTCGGCTCCGCCCTACTGTTCAAGGAGTCGCACATGAACCCCTCGTGGACCATCCGCGCCTGGCCGGCCCGATTGTGGCAGGCCGACGGCGCCTCGGAACTTCACTTCCATCACCTCGACACCCAGGTATTCCCGGTCACCGACGACGAGGCCCCGGTGAGTGGCCAGACCGTCTGGCGCGGCGCGGCCGCCGATGGCGAGGTCGGCGTCGCGTGGGACTGGGTGATGCTGTCTCGCGACGTCGTGGCCATGGCCGACCCGATGTCTGTCGTCACGAACCTGCAGTTGCTCGGCGACAGCGGCGAGGTGCTCACGTCCTGGGAAGCGGCCCGCCACCTCAGCCGAATCGTCTACGGCCTGCCTTGGCAGACAGAGGTCAAGCGCGTGGTCCGGCACCAGCTCGACGACTGACCCGCCGGGCGGCTAACGCACCGCCGCGGTCCGCAACTGCCGTGCGACCAGCGCGATGCCGCCCGCCGCGATCAGTGCGCACACCCCCATCGGTATCGCGACATCCAGCGCACTCACCGCTTCGCCCTTGAGCACGCGGTTCATCAGCGCGACCTGACCCAGTGCCGGCACCCACAGGTGCCACGGCGCCTCGCCGCTCTGGTTGAACACGGTCACCAGTGGCAGAAGCGAGACGCCGAGGACCACCACCGTGTTGTTGGCCTGCGCTTCCTTGAAGGTCTTGCAGCGGATCGCGATGGCCATCATCAGCGCGGCCAACGCGGCTGCCAGCGGCGCCAGCAGCACGAGGAACAGCGCCACCTCGCGCAGACCGAACTGGAACATTGCAGCCAGTGTCTCGCTCTTCAGCAGCCCCTGCGCGGGCAGGAACGAGAAGCACGACAGCAGCGCGATCAGCATGCCCACCGCCGCCACCGCGCCCCACTTGCCGAGCACGAGCGACACGCGCGAGGCGGGGTTCATCAGCAACGGCTCGAGCGAGCCGCGCTC
>Ga0209798_10000944_pt1 | contig 17728 bp, 14 predicted proteins | sample DOMMetBare3Fresh_FD_187475 | JGI IMG/M metagenome (GOLD analysis project Ga0209798, IMG submission 187475) | Wetland sediment microbial communities from St. Louis River estuary, USA, under dissolved organic matter induced mercury methylation -... | ecosystem: Environmental > Aquatic >...
TCAGTGCCAGGACGTACACACCCCGCCCGCTCTCGAGGGCCAGGTCCAGTGCCGGACGCAGCGACTCGAACCCGAGGAAGGGGTTGACCGTGATGGCGTCCGCACGCAGCGGGCTCTCCGACGAGAGGTACGTGTGAGCGTAGGCGGTCATGGTCGAGCCGATGTCGCCCCGCTTCACGTCCAGCAGGGACAGGGTGCCTGACTCGCGAAGACCGCTCAGCGTCCGCTCCAGCACGGCGACCCCTGCGGAGCCGAACCGCTCGAAGAAGGCCGACTGGGGCTTGACCACCGCCACGGTCCCGGCGAACGCCTCGACGCAGGTCATCGCGAACACCTCCAGGCCCTGGACGTTCTCCGCCAGGCCCCAGTGCGCCAGCAGCCCCGGGTGGGGGTCGATGCCGGCGCACAGCGGGCCGAGCTCGTCCATGGCGATGCGTAGCCTGGCCCCGTAGGACTCGCCAGCCTCAGGTTCAACCCGTCGGGTCATCATCTCTGGTCCATTCTCAGGTGCGACCTCTGGTCCATGCTCAGGTGCGCTATTCCCACGGCATCGCTGAACCGGGCGAATCCCTTGTCCTGCAGGGCCGCTGACAGCTCGCGGTTGACCCGCAGCGGGGCGGTGGGGTCGTTGAACGTCGCCGTTCCGACCTGGACGGCGCTCGCGCCGGCCGCCACAAGCTGCAACGCGTCGTCGCCGGTCCGCACCCCGCCGACCCCGATGATCGGGACGGTGGCGACGCGGCCCGCGATCATCGCCGCGCGGACCTGCCAGATGGCACGGACGGCCACCGGACGGATGCCCGGCCCGGACAGGCCACCGGTCACCCCTGCGACACGGGGACGCAGCAGGTCGGTGTCGATGACCATCGCCAGGAGGGTGTTGATCATCGTCAGCCCGTCGGCGCCGGCCCGCACACAGGCTTCGGCGATCTGCACGATGTCGGTCACATCGGGACTGAGCTTGGCGAAGATGGGGATGTCGGGCGGGAGCTTCGCGCGCACCAGGGCGATGACCTCAGCCGACGCCACCGGGTCGCAGGCGAAGACGAGACCCCGGTTGGCAACGTTGGGACAGGAGATGTTGACCTCGACGCCGACGACGGCGTCAAACGCCGGCGCCTGGTGCAGCGCGGCGGCCACGTCGGCATACTCTGCGGCGGTGTTCCCTGCGATGGACACGAGCACCCGTGCCCCGACCGACTTCAGCCACGCCAGGTCGGCGCGGGCGAAGTCGGCTATCCCCGGCCCCTGAAGGCCGATCGAGTTGAGCATCCCGCTGGGCGTCTCGGCCATCCGTGGGGTACCGCGGCCCGATCGGGGGTCGGCCATCACGGTCTTGGTGACGAAGGCGCCCAGCTGCGCGATGTCGAAGAACCGGTGCAGCTCCCGGCCGTTGGCCGCGCAGCCCGAGGCCGTCATCAGGGGGTTGGGCAACCGCATCCCGGCCAGGTCGACGCCCATGTCGATGGCACCTGCCGTCTCGGCCATCAGTGGCCCTCCATACCGGCCGCGCCATAGGCATCCTCGGGGACCCGGCACGATCCGTCCTCGAACGCCTCCCAGCGAATCCGGTCGCCGCGGAAGACGGGGCCCTCGACGCAGGAGCGCGCCATCCGGGTCACCCCGTCCTCGCCCCTGACCGGCATCACGCAGGTCATGCAGACGCCGATGCCGCACGCCATGGACTCCTCGACCGCAACCTGGGCCGTGGCGCCGTGGGCGGTGGCGACGTCGGTGACGGACCGCAGCATCGCCATCGGCCCGCAGCCGTAGACGACCTCGGCGTCGCTACGTCGGATCACGTCGGGCAGGACATCGCTGACCCAGCCCCTGACCCCCTCCGAGCCGTCATCGGTGGTCACCGTGACCCCTTCCCCGTTCCGACGGGCGTCCCGGGCCTGCGCCACACCGAAGAGCCGGTCCCTGGTGGCCGCGCCGAGAACCATCTCCACGTGGCAGCCACGCTCACGCAGCGCTGCTCCCAGCCAGAACAGCGGCGCGCTGCCATAGCCGCCACCGACGAGAACACAGGCCACCGGCTCGGTCGGCAGCGGGAAGCCGCGCCCCAGCGGGCCGATGATGCTGACCTCGTCATGGGTGCTCAGGCCGGTCAGCCACCGGGTTCCCGGCCCGCGCGCGGCCACCACGACGTCGACCGTGCCGCCACGGCCTGCCCTGCCGGTCGACCCCGCCTCAGGTGTCGGGCTGACCTGATAGATCGAGAAGCAGCGGCGCAGGAGGGTGGCCGCGCTGTCGCCGCCGACCGCCAGCGCGACGAACTGACCCGGCTCGGCCGGCTCGGCCACCCCCGGCGCCGCAAAGGTCAGGTGATGGTAGGCGCCGACCCTTCGGGTGGCGATCAGCTCACCGGTCACCTGGCGCGCGGGCCCCGGCTGGGCCGGCTCGTCGGATGCTCTCTCAACGGGCACCTGGCTCACCCCCGGTCGTCCTTGCTGGCATAGAAGTTCAGCTCGCGGGTGTGGTCCTGCAGGGACTTCACCCGGACCGTCTCGGTCAGCTGCGACTCGATCCCCTGGACGGCGGCGCCGAGCTGCTGCACCGTGGTGATGATCGGCCGGTCCATGCTGGTGGCTGCCGCGCGGATCGCGTAACCGTCAGCCCGGGCACCACTGCCCGAGGGGGTGTTGATCACCATCCCCACCTCGCCGGCCACGATGCGCTCGATGATCGTCGGCTCGCCCTCGGGGCCTGGTCCCGCACTGTGCTTGCGCACCACCGAGGCATGGATGCCGTTGCGCGACAGGACATCCGCGGTTCCCTTGGTGGCGATGATCTCGAAGCCGAGGTCGGCCAGGCGCTTCATCGGAAAGATCATGGCGCGCTTGTCCCGGTTGGCCACCGAGACGAAGACCGTGCCCTCGCGCGGCAGGCCCGGGCCGAAGCCGAGCTGGCTCTTGGCGAACGCCGCGCCGAAGTCCGAGTCGATACCCATGACCTCGCCGGTAGAGCGCATCTCGGGGCCGAGCAGGCTGTCGACCACCTGGCCGTCGTGGGTGCGGAACCGCTTGAAGGGCAGTACCGCCTCCTTGACCGAGACGTGGGCGTGGGCCGGCATCGCGCCGCCGTCACCCTCCGGCGGCAGGATCCCCTCCGCGCGCAGCTGGGCGATCGTGGCGCCGAGCATGACCCGGGCCGCGGCCTTGGCCAGGGGCACGCCGGTCGCCTTGGCCACGAAGGGGATGGTGCGGCTGGCTCGCGGGTTGGCCTCCAGCACGTAGAGGATGTCCTGGGCCAGGGCGAACTGCACGTTCATCAGGCCCTTGACACCGATTCCCTTGGCAAGCTTGAGCGTCGACTCGCGGACCCGCACGAGCTCCTCGCGTCCCAGCGTCACCGGCGGGAGCACGCAGGCCGAGTCGCCGGAGTGGATGCCGGCCTCCTCGATGTGCTCCATGATGCCGCCCAGGTACATCTCGTGACCGTCGAAGATCGCGTCGACGTCGATCTCGATGGCGTCGTCCAGGAACCGGTCCACCAGCACCGGGTGCTGGGGGGCGGCCTCGGTGGCCCGGGTGACGTAGCCGATCAGGGTCTCGTCGTCGTAGACGATCTCCATGCCTCGTCCGCCAAGAACGTACGAGGGGCGGACCAGCACCGGGTAGCCGATCTCGTGGGCCACCTCCACCGCCTCCGCGCCGCTGTATGCCGTGCCGTGCCGTGGCGCCGTCAGCCTGGCCTCGGCCAGCACTCTGGAGAAGGCGCCGCGATCCTCGGCGAGGTGGATCGCCTCCGGGGTGGTGCCCACGATCGGCACGCCCTCAGCCTTGAGCGCCTGGGCCAGGCCCAGCGGCGTCTGCCCGCCGAGCTGGACGATCACGCCGGCCACCGGCCCCGCCTGCCGCTCGGCGTGGACCACCTCCAGGACGTCCTCGAGGGTCAGCGGCTCGAAGTAGAGCCGACTCGAGGTGTCGTAGTCGGTGGACACCGTCTCGGGGTTGCAGTTGACCATGACCGTGTCGAAACCGTGGTCCCGCAGGGCGAAGCTGGCGTGGACGCAGGAGTAGTCGAACTCGATGCCCTGCCCGATCCGGTTCGGCCCCGACCCCAGGATGATGACGGCCGGCCGCGTCCGCGGCGCGACCTCGGTCTCCTCGTCGTAGGTCGAGTAGTGGTAGGGCGTCAGCGCCGCGAACTCGGCCGCGCAGGTGTCGACGGTCTTGTAGACCGGGCGCACACCGAGGGCGTGGCGCACCCCCCGGACGACCGCCTCCGGCATACCGGAGAGGTCGGAGATCTGGGCATCGGAGAACCCGTGACGTTTGGCCAGCCGCAGCACCTCGGGGGTGAGCTGCGGGCTGGCTGCCACCAGCTCGGCCACCCGGTTGATGAGCGAGATCTGATCCAGGAACCAGGGGTCGATGCCGGTGGCCTCGTGCACCGTCTCGACCGACAGCCCACCGCGGAGAACCTGCTGCACCAGCACGATCCGGCCGTCGGTCGGTATTCGCGCCTGATCGAGCAGAGCGCGCGCCTGCTCCTCGCCGGGAGTCTCGCCCCGGCGCCAGTGGAAGCTCGAACCCGCACGTTCCAGCGAGCGAAGTGCCTTCTGGAGGGCCTCGGTGAAGTTGCGCCCGATGGCCATGGCCTCACCGACGCTCTTCATCGTCGTGGTCAGCGTCGGGTCCGCGGCGGGGAACTTCTCGAACGCGAACCGCGGCACCTTGACGACGATGTAGTCCAGGGCCGGCTCGAAGCTGGACGGGGTGACCTTGGTGATGTCGTTGGGGATCTCGTCCAGGGTGTAGCCGATCGCCAGCTTCGCCGCGATCTTGGCGATCGGGAAGCCCGTCGCCTTCGAGGCCAGCGCCGAGGACCGGGAGACGCGCGGGTTCATCTCGATGACGATGACGCGGCCGTCCCGCGGGTTGACCGCGAACTGGATGTTGCAGCCGCCGGTGTCGACCCCGACCTCGCGGATGATGGCGATCCCGAGATCTCGCAGCCGCTGGTACTCGCGGTCGGTCAGGGTCAGCGCGGGGGCCACCGTGATGGAGTCGCCGGTGTGCACCCCCATCGGGTCGAGGTTCTCGATCGAGCAGACGACCACCACGTTGTCGGCCCGGTCGCGCATGACCTCCAGCTCGTACTCCTTCCACCCCTTGATGGACTCCTCCAGGAGCACCTCGGTGGTCGGCGAGTCATGCAGACCCGAGCCGGCCATCCGGCGGAGGTCTGCCTCGTCATCGGCAAAACCCGAGCCCAGACCGCCCATGGTGAAGGACGGGCGCAGGACCAGCGGATAACCGAGCTGCTCGGCTGCACTCAGGCACTCGTCCATCGTGTGCGCGATGAAGCTGCGCGCCGTCTCTCCGCCACATCGCTGGACGACACCCTTGAACAGCTGGCGGTCCTCACCGAGCCGGATCGCCTCGACGCTGGCACCGATCAGCGGGCAGCCGTACTTCTCCAGGATGCCCCGCTCCTGCAGGGCTACTGCGGCGTTGAGCGCCGTCTGGCCGCCCAGGGTCGCCAGGACCGCGTCGGGACGCTCTCTGGCGATGATCGCCTCGATGACCTCAGGGGTGATCGGCTCGACGTAGGTCGCGTCGGCGAACTCCGGATCGGTCATGATCGTGGCGGGGTTGGAGTTGACCAGGATGACCCGCAGGCCCTCCTCACGCAGGACCCGGCAGGCCTGGGTCCCGGAGTAGTCGAACTCGCAGGCCTGACCGATGACGATCGGCCCGGACCCGATGACCAGGATGCTGTTGAGGTCGGTGCGACGGGGCATCAGGGGCGACCTTCGGGAGTTGAGGGGGTGCCTGGGGCCGAAGGGTTGGCCCTCGCGGACATGAGATCGACGAAGCGGTCGAAGAGGTGCTCCGAGTCATGCGGACCTGCCGCGGCCTCGGGGTGGTACTGGACCGAGAAGGCCGGGACGTCAAGGCACTCCAGACCCTCCACGACGTTGTCGTTCAGTCCCAGGTGGGAGACCCGGACCCGCCCGTACGCCGTGCTGGCCTCGCCCTCCACTGGTGCGTCCACGGCGAAGCCATGGTTATGTGCAGTGACCTCGACCCTGCCCGTGCGCCGGTCCAGGACCGGCTGGTTGATGCCACGATGGCCGTACCTGAGCTTGTAGGTGCCGAAGCCGAGCGCCCGGCCCAGAAGCTGGTTGCCGAAGCAGATGCCGAAGAAGGGCAGGCCGGCGCCAAGAACCTCGCGAAGCAGGGCCACCTCGTGCTCTGCGGTGGCCGGGTCCCCGGGACCGTTGGAGAAGAAGACACCGTCGGCGCCCAGGGCCGTGATGTCGGCGAAGGTGGACGTGGCCGCAAGCACGTGCACCTCGATGCCCCGCTGGGCCAGGTGCGCCGGCGTGCGGGCCTTGATGCCGAGGTCGAGGGCTGCGACGGTGAACCGCCTGCGGCCGACCGCCGGCACGACGTAGGTCTGCGCGGTGGTGACCTCACCGGCGAGCGCGGCACCGCTCATCGACGGAGCAGCAAGCACCCGCTCCAGCAGCGCGGAGTGCGACTCGCGGACCAGGTCACCCGAGAACACGCCGACGCGCATGGCGCCGCGTTCGCGCAGGTGCCGGGTGAGGGCCCGGGTGTCGATGCCGCTGATACCCACCACGCCTGCTTCGACGAGCTCATCCTCAAGGGATCGCTGCGAGCGCCAGCTGGAGGGCCGCACGGCAGGGTCACGCACGACGAAGCCGGCAACCCAGATCCGGGCAGACTCGCCGTCCTGGTCGTTGACGCCGGTGTTGCCGATGTGCGGCGCGGTCATGACGACGACCTGGCGGTGATAGCTGGGGTCGGTCAGGGTCTCCTGGTAACCGCTCATGCCGGTGGAGAACACGGCTTCGCCAACGGTCTGCCCGACCGCTCCGTAGGAGTCACCGTGAAAGACGCGGCCATCCTCCAGGATCAGGATCGCGGGCTCCCGGCGCTGAAACGCCGAGGGCGCGGACGGCCGCTGCGCAGCGGCGGCTCCGGACGACTCCTCGACGACGCTCACACCAGCTGTCCCTTCAGGACCGTGGGGAGGCCATGCAGGACCGTGCCATGCACCGTGCCGGTGAGCCGGCGGCCGTGCCAGGGGTTGTTGCGGGACAACGACACTGAGGCTTCCCGGTCCACGGTCACCGTGGACGAGGGGTCCACCAGGGTGAGGTTGGCCGGCTCCCCCACCGCGATCGGCCGGCCATGGCCTGCGAGGCCCGCGATGGCGGCCGGTCTCTCGGACATGACCCGGGCAACCCCGGCCCAGTCGAGCAGGCCGGACCCGACCATGACCTCGCTGACGACCGAGAGCGCTGTCTCCAGGCCGAGCATCCCGAAGGCGGCATCGATGAAGGCGTGTTCCTTGTCGTGGCGGGCGTGCGGCGCATGGTCGGTCGCGACGACGTCGATCGTGCCGTCCGCCAGCGCTGCCCGCAGCATCTCGACGTCCTCGCCGGGACGCAGCGGAGGGTTGACCTTGAACGTCGGGTCGTAGCCCGAGACGAGGTCGGTGGTCAGCATCAGGTGGTGCGGCGTGACCTCGGCGGTCACGGCGATGCCCTGTGCCTTTGCCCAGCGGATGACCTCGACCGAGCCGGCCGTGGACACGTGCGCGATGTGCACCCGTGAGCCGGTATGCCGTGCCAGCATCACATCGCGGGCGACGATGATCTCCTCGGCGACTCCCGGCCAGCCCGGCAGGCCGAGGCGGCCCGAGAGCTCGCCCTCGTGACAGCAGGCACGGTGGTCGGCCAGCTTGGGGTCCTGGGCGTGCTGGGACACCACCCCCCCGAAGGCTTTGACGTACTCCAGCGCACGGCGCATCACCCGCGCGTCGGCAACGCACCGGCCGTCGTCGGAGAACACCCGTACCTGGGCGCGCGAGCGGGCCATCAGCCCGAGCTCGGCAAGCTCCTCGCCGGCGAGCCCCTTGGTGACCGCGCCGACCGGCTGCACGTCGACCAGGGCGGCCAGCCTGCCGAGGTCGAGCACGCGTTCGGCTGCCTCTGCGGTGTCGGTCACCGGCGTCGTGTTGGCCATGGCCAGGATCGCGGTGAACCCGCCGACCGCCGCGGCAGCCGAACCGCTGGCAATGGTCTCGGCATCCTCACGGCCCGGCTCACGAAGGTGGGTGTGCAGGTCGACCAGGCCCGGCAACGCGACCAGTCCGTCGGCCTCGATGGTCTGGTCGATGGTCCGGGCGCCGGGATCCAGAGAGCCGATCTCGATGATCACGCCGCCCGAGATCAGCAGGTCCTGGCGGCCGGCGCCGAGCAGGTCGGCGCTCTTGATGAGGAGGTTCATGACAGGGACCCTTCGCCGGCGAACAGGTGGTAGAGCACGGACATCCGGACCGCGACGCCGGCGGAGACCTGGTCCAGCACCAGGGACTGAGCGGCGTCGGCGGCATCCGCGGCGATCTCGAGCCCGCGGTTCATCGGCCCGGGGTGGCAGATCACCGTGTGCTTCTGCAGCGCTCCGAGCCGCGCCCGGGTCAGGCCGTAGCCGACCGTGTACTCGCGCTCGGTGGGAAAGAACCCGCCGCTCATCCGCTCGCGCTGCACGCGCAGCATCATCACCGCGTCAACGGCTGGCAGGACCGCGTCGAGGTCGTACGACGTGTCGAAGCCCTCGCTGCTCGCCCAGGTCTGGATACCAGCGGGCATCAGGGTCGGTGGCGCCACCACGGTGACCCGGGCGCCGAGGGTCTTCAGGCAGATCAGGTTCGAGCGCAGCACCCGGGAGTGCGTGAGGTCACCGACCAGGGCCACGTGCAGCCCCTCGAGATCACCGAGGCGCTGACGCATCGAGTACGCGTCGAGCAGGGCCTGGGTGGGGTGCTCGTGCATTCCGTCACCGGCGTTGATGACGACCGCGTCGACCCACTGGGACACCTGCTGGGCGGCGCCGCTGGCGCCGTGGCGGATGACGAACCCGTCGACACCCATGGCCGCGACGGTGCGGACCGTGTCGCGCAGGGACTCGCCCTTGCTGGTCGAGGACCCCTTGGCGGAGATGTTGATCATGTCGGCCGAGAGCCACTTGCCGGCGATCTCGAAAGAGGAGCGGGTGCGGGTGGAGTCCTCGAAGAACATGTTCACCACGGTCCGTCCCCGCAGGGTCGGGAGCTTCTTGACCTCGCGACGCTGAACGTCGTGCATGGACTGCGCCGTGTCCAGAATCGTCAGGATGTCTTGCCTGTCAAGGTCGTTCATCGACAACAGGTGGCGCTTCACCGGTCTCCTCCGCTGATTCGGACCTCGTCAAGGCCATCGTGTTCGGCCAGGCGGACCTGGACCCGCTCGCTGCTGGAGGTGGGCAGGTTCTTGCCCACGTAGTCGGCCCGAATCGGCAGGTCCCGGTGTCCGCGGTCCACGAGGACGGCCAGACGCACCGCACGAGGACGGCCGATCTCGGACAGGGCATCCATCGCGGCGCGCACCGTGCGGCCGGAGAAGAGCACGTCGTCCACGAGCACGACCGTCTTGTCGTCGATCCCCGTTGCCGGGATGTGGGTGTGCTCGATGGGCCTGATCGGGTTCCGACGCAGGTCATCGCGATGCATCGTGATGTCCAGGGCGCCGCACGGAACCTCGCGTCCCTCGACCTCGGACATCACGTGAACGAGGCGACGGGCGAGCGACACGCCACGGGTGGGGATACCAAGGACGACAAGGTCCTGCGAGCCCTTGTTTCGTTCGAGGATCTCGTGGGCCACGCGTCGTAGTGCCCGGGAGACGTCACCGGAGCTCATCACGACCCGGGCGGGCTGGTCGGCCGGCCAGTCAGCTGAGCGGTCTGGAAGGGAGCCATCGGATGGTAGAGCAGATTCTGGACGCGTCACAGCGCCGAACCTCCTTCCCCGCCTCACCGGACGGGTCGTTAAAGGATGTTGTCGCCCGTGACTCTACCCTGCCCGATGGCGCTGTGACGCCAGGCAGCTCAGACCAGTGTCGGCTTGACCTCTGAGAGCCTGCCCAGCAACCCGTTGACGAAGGTGGGCGAGTCGTCGGTCGACAGCGACGTCGCCAGCGCAACCGCCTCGGAGATCGCGACCCCGTCGGGGATCTCGTCGCTGAAGACGACCTCCCAGGCGCCGATCCGCAGGATGGCCCGGTCGACGGCCGGCATCCGCTCGACCGTCCAGCCCTGGCTATAGGTCGCCAGAAGCTCGTCGATCTGGACCCACTTGTCCACCACGCCCCGGACGATCTCGACCGTGTACGCATGGAGGTCGTGCTGGGTAGCCGGCTTCGCCAGCCGCTCGGTCAGCAGCGCGTCGGCGTTGACACCGCGCTGCTCGGCCTCGAACAGCAGGTCAAGTGCCCGCTTGCGCGCCTTGGATCGTGCGGACACGTCAGTTGACCCGGCCCAGGTAGGAGCCGTCACGGGTGTCCACCTTGATCTTGGTGCCCTGCTCTATGAACAGCGGGACCGCGATCTCGGCGCCCGTCTCCAGCGTTGCCGGCTTGGTGCCACCGGTGGAGCGGTCACCCTGAAGTCCGGGCTCGGTGTAGGCGATCTCGAGGACCACGGAGGCGGGCAGCTCGACGTACAGGGGGGCGCCGTCATGGGTGGCGACCATCACATCCTGGTTCTCGAGCATGAACGTGGCGACATCGCCCACCACGGCGTCGGACACGTGCATCTGGTCGAACGTGTCACCGTCCATGAAGACGTAGTCGTCGCCGTCCTTGTAGAGGTACTGCATGGTCCGCTTGTCGACATTGGCCGTCTCGACCTTGGTCCCCGCGTTGAAGGTCTTGTCGACGACCTTGCCGGACAGGACCGCCTTGAGCTTTGTCCGCACGAAGGCCGGACCCTTGCCGGGCTTGACGTGCTGGAACTCCACGACGGACCACAGCTGGTTGCCGATGTTGAGGACCATGCCGTTTTTCAGGTCGTTGGTCGAAGCCAAGAGAATGTCACTTTCGTAGGACGGACGGACGGCTTGCGCGCCGGGGCGCCGAGACCGCGTTTCTGCCCGTGGGAGGCCTTCTGGGATCGCTGCCCATTCTAGCCGCTGCGAGCGCCCCGGCCCGCACCTGCGGACCACGGGCGAGCACGGGGAGCTAGGCCGAGACGGCCCCGGAGACCCGTACCGCCAGCGAGCGGGGGTCCCCGGTGACGTCCTCGGTCTGGCTCTCGGCCGGGCCGCCCCCCAGAGCCGGCGGCCCGCCCTGCCCATCGTCCGGTCCCAGCTCAAGGTCCTGGGCCACGCCGTGCGCGCTCAGCCACAGCTCCAGCGCCGAGACGTCGTTCTCGTTCGCCAGCGCGGTGTCGACCAGCAACGGCAGGTCGTCCGGCGCGCCCTGTTCGTCGACCAGCTGGGCGGGGGCCGCCCAGCTGAACCGGTAGCTGGCCGTGCCGGACTCGATTGCGGCGGTTGCCAGGAACCCGGTCACCCGGCGGCGCGCCATCTGCCGCACCGCGTCAGGGGACGCGCCCCTGGCGAGCATCGGTCGCACCATCTCGTCGGCCAGGCCGAAGCCCAGGAGCTCCAGCAGTGTCGCGACCGACAGCGCCGGACCCAGCCCACCCTCCTGGGCCAGTCGGGCCAGCTCCAGCGCGTCGTCGCACGCGGCGGCGCGAGCTGCCTCCGGCACGATCTCCTCCCAGTCCGCGAGAGCATAGGAGCTCGCGGGGAACAGCGACTCCTGAACGCGGCTGATGACGTGGTCGGGATACCGCATCAGGCTCAGCGCGGGCCCGGACCTGTCGAGGATGGCGTCGTCGGGCAGCGAGGCTATGGCGGCCAGCCGGTCCCCCACAGACACCTGGCTGTGACCACTCATCGGCCGCCGTGACACGTGCGCGCCGGCAGACTCGGCCAGCTGTGCGCGACGGCCCGGTTCCTGCAGGAAGCACGCGAAGCTGGCAAAGACGTCATGGGGGCGCAGGCCCACCGCCCTGGCCGGCTCGACGTACCCGTCGACGAAGGCTGCCCACCCCTGGTCCAGCACGGCGACCTCCCGCACAGCGGCCGCGATCGCGGCGTTCCCGGCGAAGTCGGCACACAGCGCGTCCGTCGCCAGCTCCTGTCGGCGGGTGACGGGCAACGAGACGGCACGATAGGCGCGGTCGTACCGTCCGACGATCCTGGCGACCTTCGAGCCCTCGCCCAGGCGGTCGGCGGCATGTCCGATGATCTCCTGGCCACGACGGATGACGCCGGCAAGCGAGATGCGTCGCCAGGAACGACAGAACGCCAGGGCAATCACCGCACGCAGCTCCCGCTCGCTCAGACCCGTCAGCACCGGCAGGCCCAGGTGCAGGCGGCGAACTCCCGGGCGAAAGCCCAGCCAGGTCCGGTGTCCCGAAGCCGCGACGGTGGTGTCAGGGAACAGCAGCACCTCGTCCGGCGGTCTGGCACCCAGCCCCTCGGCGACGCGGTAGATCTCCACCCAGAACAGGGGCTGCTCCTGCGTCGTGACGGACACGCCCATCCCTGCGCCGCCCTGGCGGCGTCGACGTCGCGACAACAGCGCCACCCCGGCGGCGGCGAGCGTCCCGCCGGCGAGAACGCCCGCCGCCGTCGCCCACCCGAGCGCGCTGACGAAGACCCTGGCCACGGTCACCGCGACCGCCAGGGCGACCAGGGCCACCGGCCCGACGACGAGCAACCCCAGCAGGAGCATGAGGACGGAGGCGACCAAGCACAGGACGTACCTCACCGCGCCTCCTTCCTGGACAGGATCATCTCTATCCAGCGTGCGGGCCACGAGTCGCGACGGGGCAGAGCCGAACGGTCCTTCTTCGGCCCCCGAAAGGACTGAAGGTCGATGCGTACCCGCGCCACCGGCGCGGCTTCTGTGGCGCGGCGCGTCACCGCGTCAGGGCACGGAGTGCAAGCAGGTACGAGTCAGAGCCGAATCCGGCGATCGTGCCGGTGGCGACGCCGGCGATGACAGAGGTGTGCCGGAACTCCTCGCGCGTGGCCGGGTTGGACAGGTGGATCTCGATCAGCCTCGCCCCGCTGGCGGTGACCATCGCGCAGGCGTCGCGGACGGCATACGAGTAGTGCGTGAAGGCGGCCGGGTTGAGCACCACATCGGCCCCACGGTCGACCGCCTCGTGTATCCAGCCGATGAGCTCCGCCTCGTCATTCGTCTGGCGGAAGTCCACGACAAGGCCGAGGGACTCCGCCTCGCGCAGCACGAGGTCGGCGACGTTCTCCAGGCTCTGGGAGCCGTAGATCTCGGGCTCACGGCTGCCCAGACGGTTGAGGTTAGGGCCGTTGAGCACGTACACCACCGATGCAGTCATGTCGCCAAGTCTATGAAGAGGCCGGCCATGACTTCCATGTGCAGACTTCCATTTGGTAACGCTGCTGACACCTTTCGGTAACGCAGTCCGCCTTCGACGCGCGTACCCGACAAACGGTGCCTATGCTGCGAAAGCAAACTTAGGAATCCTGAGGAGGATCTATGCGTGGCAATACAGTTCGTGCTGGCTGGGTGACGGTCGCCGCTGGCGCGGCATCCCTTGCCCTCGTGCTCTCTGCCTGTGGCGGTGGCACCAGTGACAAGACCGCTACCCCCGTAGCCGGCGGCGGCACCATCCTTGTCTACGGCAGTGAGCCACAGAACACGCTTCTGCCGGCCAACACCAATGAGACCGGTGGCGGCCGCATCATGAAGCTGCTGTTCGAGGGCCTCATCAACTATGACGGTGCAGGCAAGCCGATCAACGAGGTTGCCGAGTCGATCGACACCACGGACGCCCAGAACTTCACCATCAAGCTCAAGCCGGGCTGGAAGTTCACCAACGGCGAGCCCGTCAACGCCAAGTCCTTCGTGGACGCCTGGAACTACGGCGCGCTCCTGGACAACGCCCAGCTCAACGCATACTTCTTCGAGCCCATCGACGGCTACAAGGAGGTCCACCCCGACGCGGAGGGCGCCAAGGCCACGGCCAAGACCCTCAAGGGCCTCAAGGTCGTCGACGAGACCACCTTCACCGTCAGGCTGGCATCGCCGCAGGCGGCGTTCCCGCTGCGTCTCGGCTACACCGCGTTCTACCCGATGCCGCAGTCCGCCTACAAGGACATGAAGGCGCAGGGTGAGAACCCCGTCGGCAACGGCTCCTACATGCTGGACGGCAAGTGGGTGCACAACGTCAACATCAAGGTGAAGAAGAACCCCGACTACAAGGGCACCTATGTGGCCAAGAACGCCGGCGTCGACGTGAAGGTCTACACCGACCCGAACGCCGGGTACACCGACCTGCTCGCCAACAACCTCGACGTCCTGGACCAGGTCCCGGACAACGCGCTGGCCAGCTTCAAGGCCGACCTGGGAAGCCGGGCGATCAACCAGCCGTATGGTGGCAACCAGACCTTCTCCTTCCCGCTCTACCAGCCTGAGTGGAAGACTGCCAACTCCGCGAAGGTCCGGCAGGCGATCTCCATGGCGATCAACCGCAAGGCGATCACCGACACGATCTTCCAGGGCACCCGCACGCCGGCCACGGACTTCTCCTCGCCGGTCGTGCAGGGCTACTCCAAGGACATCTGCGGCCAGTTCTGCACGTTCGACGCAGCCAAGGCCAAGGCGCTGCTCAAGGAGGCCGGTGGCTTCACCGGCAAGCTGGAGATCGCGTACAACGCGGACGGTGGGCACAAGGCGTGGGTCGACGCGGTCTGCAACAGCGTCAAGAACACCCTCGCGATCGACTGCACCGGCAAGTCCTACCCGGACTTCAAGTCCCTGCGTGACCCGATCACCAAGGGCACCATGAAGACCGCCTTCCGCACCGGTTGGCAGATGGACTACCCGGCCCTGGAGAACTTCCTGGCACCGATCTTCGCCAAGGGCGCCGGCTCGAACGACTCGCGCTACGACAACCCGAAGTTCGACGCCATGCTCAAGGTGGGTGACAAGGCCAAGACGCTGGAGGAGAGCATCAAGTACTTCCAGGATGCTGAGAAGCTCCTGGTCGCGGACATGCCTGCCGTCCCCCTGTGGAACTCCAACGCCACGGGCGGCTACTCCGAGAAGGTGTCGGACGTGAAGTTCGACGTCTTCGGGGTGCCGGTCTACACCAACATCACCAGGAAGTAACCGGCGGGCAACTACCCTCCGCAGCTGTATCGGCCCGGAGGGGCGCACATCGCGCCCCTCCGGTTCACCGAGCACGCACGCAAGCGCGACTGGCCGGGCCGATGAGGGCATCCGCCGGAGGGCACCCCCAGTGACCAGCAAGCCACGATCGGGTCGTAATGTTTTTTCATGACTCGGGCCGGTCGGGCAACCGCGGGCCGGCACCACCCCGTGAGGGGCGACGAGATCCGTTTCACTGGCTCGAGACAAGGAGGTCCGGGTGGGCACTTACGTCCTGCGGCGTCTGCTACAGATGATCCCGGTGTTCTTAGGCGCAACGTTCCTCATCTTCTACCTGGTCCTGGGCATGCCCGGCGACCCGCTGGCCTCCATGTGCGGCGAGCGGGGATGCGACCCGGCGACCGCGGTGGCACTGCGTGCGCAGTTCCACATCGGCGAGCCGCTGTACATCCAGTACTACGAGTACATGAAGGGCATCGTCACCTTCGACTTCGGTGAGACGTTCAGTCGTCGACCGGTCCTGGAGGTCATGCGTGATGCCTTCCCGATCACGATCCGGCTGGCCGTCGTGGCTTTTGTCATCGAGATCTGCATCGGCATCCCCCTGGGTCTGCTGGCCGGCCTGCGTCGGGGCAAGTTCTTCGACAGCAGCATCCTGGCGTCAACCCTGCTGATCATCTCCGTCCCCATCTTCGTCGTCGGCTTCCTGATGCAGTACTACCTGGGCATCAAGCTCGGGTGGTTCAGGCCCACGGTCAGTGGCGAAGCGCCCTGGAACGAGCTGCTGCTGCCCGGGATCGTCCTCGGGACGGTGTCCCTGGCCTACATCATGAGGCTGACCCGCACCTCGGTGGTGGAGAACTTCCACGCCGACTACGTGCGCACGGCCACGGCGAAGGGCCTTCCCCGACGCCGGGTCGTCACGGTGCACCTGCTGCGCAACTCGATGATCCCGGTGGTGACCTACCTCGGCGCGGACATCGGCGCCCTGATGGGCGGCGCGATCGTGACCGAGCGGATCTTCAACATCAAGGGTGTCGGCGGCACGCTCTTCCAGGCGATCACCCGTGGCGAGGCGCCGACCGTCGTGTCGTTCGTGGTCATCCTGGTCATCGTCTATCTCGTCTTCAACCTGCTCGTGGACCTCCTGTACGCCGTTCTCGACCCGAGGATCCGATATGCCTAACCCCACCAACCCCGCCAAAGACGTGCTGCCGTCAGGTGACTACGGCCCGGCGACCCTGGCCCTGGATGTCGGGTCCGTCCCCGGCGGGGCTCCCACGCCGGATGGCATCGGGAAGCCCCGGAGCCTGTGGACAGACGCCTGGCACGACCTGCGCCGGAACCCGATGTTCCTCGTCTCGGCCCTGCTCATCCTGTTCCTTGTCGCCGTAGCTGCCTTCCCGGGGTTGTTCACCGGCACCGACCCCAAGTTCTGCGACCTGGGCAACTCCGCCAAGGGCGCCGGGCCGGGGCACCCGCTCGGGTTCAACCGTCAGGGCTGTGACATCTACTCAAGAGTGATCTTCGGTGCGCGGGCATCGGTCACGGTGGGCATCCTGGTCACCACCGGCGTGGTCATCATCGGCGGCCTCGTCGGCGCCCTCGCGGCGTTCTACGGCGGCGTCCTCGACTCGCTGCTGTCCCGGCTCGTCGACGTCTTCTTCGCCATCCCGCTGCTGCTCGGCGCGATCGTGTTCCTGCAGGCCTTCCCCTTCCGCAACATCTGGACGGTGGTGGCCGCCATCATGCTGCTCGGCTGGCCACAGATGTCCCGCATCATGAGAGGGTCCGTCATCTCGGTGAAGGAGTCAGACTTCGTCACCGCAGCCAGAGCCCTTGGCGCCAGCGACATGCGAATCCTGACGCGGCACATCCTGCCCAACGCCATCGCGCCGGTGATTGTCGTGGCGACGATCTCACTCGGCATCTTCATCGTCCTCGAGGCGACGCTGTCCTTCCTCGGCATCGGGCTTCCGGACTCGACAGTCTCCTGGGGCGGCGACATCAGTGACGCTCAGTCGTCGCTGCGGTCCGCCCCGCACATCCTGCTCTTCCCCTCAGTGGCGCTGTCGATCACCGTGCTGGCCTTCATGCTGCTCGGCGACGCGGTCCGTGACGCCCTCGACCCGAAGCTCAGGTGACCACGCGATGACCCAGGACACGATCAACACTCCCACCCCCGACCACGTCCGGGACGGCAAGGACCCCACCGCGCCGGTGCTCGAGGTCGAGGACCTGCACGTCGAGTTCCGCACCCGCGACGGTGTGGCCAAGGCCATCAACGGCATCAGCTTTGACCTGCTTCCCGGCCAGACCCTCGCGATTCTGGGTGAGTCCGGCTCCGGCAAGTCGGTGACCGCGCAGGCAATCATGGGCATTCTCGACACCCCGCCCGGCTATGTCACCCAGGGGTCTGTCCGTTTCCGGGGCACAGAGCTGCTGACCCTCCCGGAGAAGGAACGGCGCCGCTACCGCGGTGAGAAGATCTCGATGATCTTCCAGGACGCACTGTCCTCGCTGAACCCGGTCTACAGCGTCGGTTTCCAGATCGGCGAGATGTTCCGGGTGCACCGGGGCGCCTCACGGGCAGACGCCAAGAAGAAGGCCATCGAGCTCATGGACCGGGTCCACATCCCGGCTGCCCGCGACCGCGTCAACGACTACCCGCACCAGTTCTCCGGCGGGATGCGGCAA
>Ga0209798_10000945_pt1 | contig 17680 bp, 34 predicted proteins | sample DOMMetBare3Fresh_FD_187475 | JGI IMG/M metagenome (GOLD analysis project Ga0209798, IMG submission 187475) | Wetland sediment microbial communities from St. Louis River estuary, USA, under dissolved organic matter induced mercury methylation -... | ecosystem: Environmental > Aquatic >...
ATAATCATTACTGCTCTTGATGAGTGTGTGAATATGGATGAGGTGCTAAAGTCAGTATGTAGTTCTGTTGTAGTCGGAGATATGCTGAACTATGGGCTTATTCAGGTTGATATAGTCAGCCAATCGGCTGACTACTCGCCAAAGGCGAGTATGTATGAGCCTAGAGAGTGCTCTAAGACTGAGTATTGCGGAGATTATCGCGTTGGGATAAATATAGTATCAAAGGAAGATATAAAGATTCCTGTCCCAGATAGGTATGAGACATTTTAGCATAAAAATAGAGCAACCCTCTAGGTTCATAATAAAATCATATGAACTGTCTAAACTGTCTGAGAGGGGTGCCCCATACCTCTAGCCTATAGCTTTTTATTTTTATCGTATTCGTTTTCGTAATTGAGAGGAGGTTTAATGAACCATGCAGAAGTTTTATCTTGCTCATGCTATGGTTCTTGATAACGACAACAATGTGGTTTCATATATCTATTGTGGTGCTTTCTTCAATAGATGCAATGCTTACAAAAATATTAAGAACTTAATGGACACATGTCCTGATATACGATACTTACCATCAGTTAAGCTTGGAGAAATCCTAGACGCTGAAAGTAACAATGTCTGGGATTGGCGCATGGTCGATATTGACCTGCTTTCAGTTATAGACAACACTTGCGTTGATACTGATGAATAGATATATATTCAATTAACCCTATACTTGTAGAGTATAGGGTTATTTGCATTTTAGGGATATTCCAGAAAAAAAATTTTTTTTCTAAAATTGAAGAAAAAACTTGACAATTGGTTGCTTTTGTGGTATAATCGAGGGCTAGACCGTGAGCTTCGAAGACTCACGGTCTTAACAGCAAGAAGGACTCGAACCTCCACCTCCGCACTCCTGCGGCGTTCTTCCCATTAAACTATTACCGAACCCTGTTAGGCTAGACTGTCCTTGCGCAAAGACAATCAAGAAAGCTAAGGTTTGATTTTGCGGGCTAGGTTTCACTCCTAGTCTCCCACCGTAACCTGTGGACTCTGTTTAAAGCACCTAGTCATGAGTGCTCCTTGTAAGTCATTCCTTTCACCCCATATAAGTGACCGACCTTTTATACTCTTTGCGGCACCTGAGTCGGGTGTACAGCGACAACGGTTGAGACTCTCCCGTCCGGACACTGACCCAATCTGGAAGCGTAACCAGACAGTCTCGCAATGAGACGCGCTTTTTATGCAGTTCCAAGTTTATGCGTTACCGCAATTTATAGTATACTGCCAACCCTTCTGTTCGCTATGTGTGGCGTCCACGGGCTCTTCTCGCCTCTTTTTCCGTACACTATGCTAGCAACAATAACTAATGGTAGATGTTGCCTATCCCTACCAGCACACAGTTAGATATGGTATCTCTACCACTGCGCGACTTCCCTGTCACGACCAGGCTTATCGTCCCCATGCCTTGCGGATTAAGAGGTGAAAATCCTCCCGCCGCGTACTCACCAGCATGTTAGGTGGTTTGGACATTCTTGGCTGTCGGGGCTGCTCCGCCCGCATTTAACGCTGACCACACCCGTCGCGCACCAAGCTTGCAGACTGTCCTATCTGTACGTGGCTGCGGTTTTCATAGCTGCGAAGCTATCCAATGTCCGCACTTAGCGCAAAGTCGGTTTTAACTTTATCCTGCGCACCATCTATTACATTCCGTTCTTACATTCCCATCCACGCTCGAACCAATCGAACGACTTGTCATATGCGGCATTAGCCTTCTCTTGCCAGCCAAGCCTGTCGTAGATGAGGAACAGAAACTCGTACCAATCACGCATCAGGAGAGCCTTCCGCATGAACCAACGGTCTCGCCAATCATAACGACTTGTCATTCAACTCTCCTTTTTCTCTTGTAAGAATGTTCATATGGTAACTGCATCTTTTTTCGTCGGCCTTAATCCTATTGCGGGTCATGACTCCCGCTCAACTAAGGTGTAGGAATGTTACAGAGGGTGGATGTTTACTGCTATCTCCTATGAAGATAGCCTTCATGCCACGTTATGAGACGTGTACTTTGTCTCTCCAGAAACCGAAGTTTCCTTGTCTGCCCACTGCCATTCAAACACAGTTGCCATATGAAGATTCTCATATGTTTTTTTCACTATAAACATTATAACACAATTTTATTCTATTGTCAAGTAGGAACTTTTAAGATAGCTTTCAGCGGCTCATACCGTTGGAATTACGGGCTTATTGCACGTGGCGCGGCTTACTGCCAACCTTCCTGCGGGAACAGGCGAGGAACCAACGTCCCGTTGTATGAACCTCTGAAAACTATCTTTTAATGTAGAGGATTGCGGGTGACCTATGTTTTGGTCTTTTGTTCTGGAGGCATCCTCCCACTCTATCCCAACAACAGTGTTGTCCGCGCAGAGATTACAAGAGTGTTTCGTGTTCCTCTTGTAAGATGTTTGGAGCGCTGGGCCACTATACATGGGAACCCCTCGATGGTACCAGCACCGAGTGATGTGTGCAATCCTTTACATTAAAAGATGTTCAGTGCGGCTGGGGCGTTAAGGCCTTCCCCGACTTAGTCTATCTGCCTGTATAGATAGATACCACGTGAACTTCTTACTCCTTGGGCTTGCGCTTCTTGGTGAGAGTAATCTCGAAGCGGTCGCCACCCAATGCGAAGGCAATCATACGCTCGATGTTGGTAACTTCAACATCGGTCACGTGCTCAGTGCCCTCAATGAACTCTGCGAGGGCAGCAATAACTGCACGCTTGACTTCGTCGGGCTTGCGCTCAGGAGCCTTGCGCGCCTTCTTCTCGCCAGTAGCCTTAGCACCCGCACCTGCGGTCTTGGCCTTCTCGGTCAGCTCAAGGACAATCTCGTTCTCAAGCAGACCCTCGTCGCTCAGGTAAAGCTCGATAGCTTCCTTGCGGTCGATATCAAGGTTACGCATATTGGTTTCGATGAACTCGTCCGGGATGTTAATACGCTTACCCTCGTTCGGGCCTTCAGTGATGGTGTAACGCATCGGCGTCTCCTTTTGTTGTTTTTCTTTTTTTCTATAACTTATTATAACATGAAAACGAACCCATTGTCAAGAAGAATCTTTTTGTCTGCCCTATTGCTCTTTCATACCGGTCACTTAGCCCTTATTTCGTCTCTGCCGGAATCCCTATGATGTATAGAGTTTAGTCATAGGTTAGGGGGCACAATAGAGCAGGCAAAAAGATGGGGTAGTTTATACACATACCCCAGGTGTGCCGATTAGGCTAGGGCAAACTTAGCCTTCTCCTTGCCCTTGGCCTCGGTCTTAGCGACCACACCAGCGGCGACCAGCTGACGAAGCAGCTGTGCGGCCTTCTGGACGGTCACGTCCTCGCCCAGCGCCTTGGCGACGTCGGTTGCGGTAGCGTCCTCGACGCCAGCCAGCACCTCAACGATAACGCCCTTCAGCACCTCGTTGTCCTTCTGAGTCTTGGTCAGACCGCGAGCCTTGCCGTTACGCTTGGCAAGCAGCTCCAGCTCGTTGTCAACGAACTCGACCAGCTCAAACTCGCCCTTAGCCTCAAGGACTGCCTTTACCTGCTCGAAACGCTCACGCTTGGTAACCTTCATTACATCAACCCTTTCTTCTTTGTCTTGGGGCTTCCTTACCCCTTTTTCCTTATATCTTATTATAACACACTCGCAAAAGAATGTCAACAAAAATCTTTTGCGCTAGTCGGTGGTGCCCCTCCTGGGAGTCGAACCCAGAGACTCAGGCTTCTAAGGCCTGCCCATATACCAATTCTGGTAGAGGGGCGAAATGTAGAGCTTTTTTGCAATTTGCAATTTTCTTTTTTCTTACTTCGTAAGTATATCACAAAAAAAGAAAAATGTCAAGAAGAATCTTTGGTTCCAGAAAGAGGATTCGAACCCCATTTCCTGATTCAGAGTCAGGCGTCCTACCATTAGACGATTCTGGAATGGCTCTCAGAGCAGGGGTCGAACCCGCGCTTCTCGATTAACAGTCGAGCGTGCTACCCTTAACACTATCCGAGAATGGTGGAGAAAGAGAGAATCGAACTCTCAACTTCTGCTTGCAAGGCAGATGTTATCCCGTTTAACTATATCCCCATGGTGGCAACAGGAGGTATCGATACTCCGACCTGCGGTGTTTCAAGCCGCCGCTCTTCCTCTGAGCTACGTTGCCGAATTGGTGTCCCCACTAGGATTCAAACCTAGATTTCAGGTTTCGTAGACCTGCGTGCTCTTCATTCTACTATGGAGACGAATATGGTACTCAGGGTCGGGGTCGAACCGACGCCACCCACTTTGTAAGAGTGGTGCACTCCCATTATGCTACCCGAGTAATTCACTTTGGAGTCGCTGACGGGAGTTGAACCCGCACCTACAGATTGAGAGTCTGTCCACCTGCCATTAGTAAGACAGCGACATGGTGCTAGCCAGGAGAGTCGAACTCCCATCACCTCGGTTAAGAGCCGAGCATAATACCATTATACGAAGCTAGCGTTTGTTATTTCCTTTTTCCTTACTTCGTAAGTATATCACAAAAAAAAAGGAATGTCAACAAGAATCTTTTCGGGTAGACCATGAGCAATATTAAATTTCGTTCCAACTATTGAAAAATTGGTATAGGGATTGCTGGGTCTAGGTTTCAGGTCGCAAGCGACCCGTCAAGTTTAATTATTATTGGGAAAAATTAACTCATACAGAAATTTCCATTAACCAATCAAAAAATTGGTATAGTGTGTTTTGGGTCCAGGTTCCGGCTCGCCTGCGAGCCGTCAACCTTAAGTAGAGGTTGAGGGTTCAGAGAATACAGAACGACCCCGCCGAGTTACCTCAGCGGGGTCGCCTAGCGGGTAGCCTTTCTAGCCCTTCTGTCCAACCACGCAGGTTCGGACAGTCACACACTCGCAAACCACAGGGGTCGGCTGGGGCGGAGCGACGGAGTAGACTTCCAGCGGGATACACATCACGACGGTGTAAGGTTCGTCGTACATACCATCTGCCGCGTAGTCCTCGGCATACTCCTTTGCGGTTGCCCGCGCCTGGTCGAGGGTCAGACCCTCGGAAATGACCTCGCCGTACTGGTTGCGAACCTCAAACTCCATTGACTTCATTGTGATTCTCCTTGTCTGCCCCTTGGGGCGGTTCGTTGTTGTGTTCAGTATAACGCATTGGTGCGGATAGTGCAAGCGGTTGGGGGGATTTCTCCCCCCCTTATTACTCGCTCTCGACGAGGGAGAAGAAAGTCTCCTTCTTATCCTCGCGGCGCACAACCTGCTTATCGGCAACCATCTGACGGAGAAGCGCGCTAACCTGCTGAACGCTCTTATCCACAGCCTTGCCAATCGGAGTCGCCTTCATCTCACCGTTGGCGGCGAGAACCTCGGCAATCTTCACCTTCAGAGCCGCCTGCTCTGCCTTCTTCTTGGCATCGCCCTTGCTGGACTTCTTGCGATTGTCCAGAAGGTCAATCTCGTGCTGGAGTCCGTTGATAACCCAATCCTCAGCCTCAGCCGCCATAGCGAAGATGAGCAAGGACTGGAACAACTCCCGCTTCGTGTGCTTGTCTGCCATTTCCGTTCCTTTCTTCAGGGGCTACCCGCCCCGCTTGTTGACTTCCTTACTTACAAACACATCTTACCACGGGGCTCTGACACGCGCAAGGGGTTTTGGGAGTTAATTTAAATTAATTTTTGCCCAGTTTTTGATGCAAAAAAGTGCAGAAAGGGGTTGTTTTATGCATTTTCGGCGCGTTTTCGCGCCGCGCTGGCAAGAAATATGCCAAAAGTGAGGATTTTAGTCCTCACATTCGCAGTTTTCGTACTTTAACCCACAATCTCCGCAGGTTGTGTCCTCGGGCGCATACTCATCACACCCATCGTTGTACTCATCGTCACAAAGCCCTTCTTCGTCACACCCCGCAGGGTTATCATCGAAGTCACGACTTTCATCGAAACACATACAGAACCCATCGCGGTAGGATTCACAGCATTCAGCCATGTTACTCACACTCGCATTCGCTCATCGGTTCGCCGCACTCGTCACACTCTTCCTCTTCCGTGGAAAAGAAATAATCGCAATCTTCTGTCCAGTCATCTGTGGGATAGCAAGTCCCATCTTCGGGGTCACACCCGCTCGGCAGGTTAAAGTTATCACTGGGGTCATCCTCATTCCAGTAATCACATTTTCCCGAACCGAGTCCGTACTGTCTACACTGTCGTGCCATGATGCCTCCTTAAAGTTCGATAGGGTAGGTGCGGTTAGCCCAATAGCCGCACTCTCTTGGGTCTTGCAAACAGTCGTCTATGTGACGACATTCGATGCCCGTAGTAAAGTCATAGCAGAGGTCGAAAATCTCTTGGAGATTCCTGCCGCCTGAACAATCAACAGGACACATACGGTCTTGGAAATTGTCAGACTCAAGACACTTGAGGCACTGGTCTGACATTTGCACTCTTGGCATTTCTTTCCTCTTTCTCTTGGCTTCACTTCTGTGAGGTTCGTCTCTGCGCGTCGGATTTGTTGGCGGTTCGCGGTACTTCCTCACTTGCAAAAACATCTTACCATGCGGGAATGACATTAGCAAGGGGTAATCTACATTTTCTTTTGAGAAATTTCCCCTAGCAAATACCATGCCAATTTTCGGCCCGCGTGCGGGCCGCGCCCTCAACCTAAGGTCGAGGGTTAGAGTAGCCGCTTGCGTCGGGCTGATTCCTTCTCGCGGCGTCGGATTCGCCACCGCAAGAAGAAGCGTGCTACCCGCCACATTAGAACAGCGTCGCAGGGATAGCGGTTTCCATTTCCATTTGCTTCCTCACGACTTGCGGAATCTTCCACGGCATCGCGGTCAGTCCCTCATCAACCGCACCGCGACGGATACGCATAACCTTAGCCAAAATTTCAGCTTCGATTATCACATCTTCCAAGCCAGTGTGAGATTCCTCAAAATGCGGATTCTTCGTCATGTAGGCATAGCAGACTTCCGCGCTAGTGCGGATATTACCAGCGTCCGACACAAAGCCGTGACGATAACAGAACTTCACAAAGTTACGCTGGCTCATAATCGTCTGGCAAGCCATATGCCAAATGTCGCAGAATTCAGTTCCCTTGCGGAAAAAGTGCGTCCACTTGCCCGCCGTGAGTGCTTGCATAGTCTGCGACAGCGCACCCTTATCGAAGCCGCAATTATAGGCATACACCTTGCGGATACCATACTTGCGCATGGTATTATTGACCAGATTCCACGCCGACCAAAACGACATGACCTTCCAAGTACCCGCTTCGATACCAGCGACATACTGGGGCAACTTCCAAGCGTAATACGCGGTTTCCATCTCCCGCGCCATACCGTAGAATACCTCGGGAATGATTAGTGAGTGGGCTTCGACAACCTCACAATCATTCTTAAGGTCAACAACGGCAAAGCCGAGGTCGTAAACATGGCTTGCGCCGAACTTGCCGCAAGTTTCCACATCGACAACCAAAGCCAGATTCTTCTTGCTCTTGCTCACAGTCAGACCTTTCTAGCAGGTGGACTTTCTTCGTGGGTTCATTGTAGCACAGGGGCGGCGATTGTGGGAAGGGGTTTTGACGATTAATTTTGATTAATTTGCGTTAAGAAAAGTGCTCTACAAAAACCGTGCCAAAAAACGCCCCGCGCACGGGGCGGCGACCTCAGCCTAAGGTTGAGGGTTACCCTCGTGCATTTCTTGGTTCGCTTTGGCGTGAACCGCTTCCCGCAAAGCATCACACAAGACAGAGTAGGCATTGTGGATTTCCAAAACCCCTTCATACATTTGCCGCAAGACATAATCCTCGGGGGCAATGTTGCGCTCGAAGGTTTCTTCTAGCCCGATAACATCGAAGTAATCTTCTTCTAGTTCTGTTGCAGTAACGTGCCGCATAAGAACCTCCTTAGAGAAACTTGACAATTAGGATTGTCACCGTGATGCCCATGCAACCAAGGTCTTTAATCTTGTCTGCAAGTGGGCGGTTCAGAGCGAACACTCGCCAAGTCGCCAAGACATTACAGGCAAGGTAGCAAAGTGTCCCTGCTAGCACATTCACCACAGTCAGGGCTTGCCCTGCCATAATGAAGATGAATACCAAGTAACCGATGAAGTTCCAGAACTTAGTGTCCTCGGGCGCGGGCATGTCGAACAGGTTGTTAGTGCCAGTAGTCATTTCTCTCCTTTGTCGTTTTCTCTTGTTGCTAGTGTAGCACAATCCTAACGGACTGACAAGAGAATACCACAACTTTTCGCGTGTGTGCTCTAGGCTGCATTTCTAAGCAGGATTGGTCGTCCTACCGCAGGCAGGTTAAACACTTCGTGCTAACCACTCGGGTGTGTGCGTTTCGGGCGTAAAAGGCTACCTAGGTGCCACCAAGGTACCGGAGAGGGCTAATCTCCTGCCCCACTTTACCGTACTAGACACAGCGAGAGTACCAATCTCTCACCCTTTAGATTCTCGTTGTGATATTCTCTTGTCAATCCGCAGGTGAGAATGTTTTTCCGACGGAATGGGAACCTCAATAACTCTCACCTGCAAAAACATCATACCATGTGGGACTGACATTGCGCAAGGGGTTTTCCCAAAATAGTTTGAGAAAATCAGCCTAGCAAAAACCATGCCAAAATTCGCACCGGCCACGGTGCGCCGACCTAACCTTCAGGTTGAGGTCGAGGGTCGAGCCAGAAGTATGAATAGCAGCCGATGATTTCTGCATCTTCCTCATAGTCCTCGGCAATTTGCAAAGCCTTTTCTGCGGCTTCTTCTAGGGTTTCGCAATATTCGGGGCGAATCAGGGCGAAACTGTCTACGAGATAAAACTCTGGCTTTGTCATTGCAGTAGCCCCCTTAGCTGTTCGATGAGATTGTCAGCGGGGTCGATTACCCTGTCGCCCCATGCTTCCCGCACCTCGGCGTTATCATCAACCAGTATGCCGTCCCTATCGAGGGCGACCTGGTGCTTGGGAGTGCCGCACTGAACGATGTGGATTTCGGTCGCCATTGGCAGGAACCGCCTTACCCACACCTTCTTGACCGAGCGCACCGCGTTCTTAAACTCGCGGGTGGGCTGAAGCGGATTCTTCTCATAGTACCGACCAGCGGCGGGCAACCATGAGATAACGCCTATTGTCCAACCAGCGTGTACGAGGTCGATAAGCACTTCCATGAGAGCCGCCATATCGTGCATGACAGCATCGACATTACCGTACACCGTTGCATCTTTGTCCGTGGTGATACGAGCCAGCCAGTCAGGTTGGGCGTAAAGGTCATACACTGTTCCGTCGAGGTCGAAGTAAATGGTCTTGCCGTTCATGTGTGGCTCCTTGTTGTTTGGCTTCTCTGTGTGTAGATTGTACCACAACCCTGCGACATTTGGGAAGGGGAGAAAGCGTTAATTCTAAATAATTTTCGTTAAGAAAAACTGCCTAGCAAGAATCGTGCCAAAATTTCGTGCCGCGCGCGGCACGCCAAGGCTAACCCTCGACTTGAGAGTTAGCCTTGACGATTTGGCAACGCTTGCGCGCTACGCGAGGGTGAAGAAGGTTTCCTTACCCTTCTCCTCGCGAGTCACGCGACCCACAGCGACCATCTGGCGCAGAAGAGCGGAAATCTTCTGCACAGGGTAGTCACCCGCAACGACCTTGGAGATAGCGGTCGCCTTCATCGGCGCACCCGCGTCCTCAAGAGCGATAGCGATATCGTCCTTGATGACGTCATTGAGAAGCTGGTTCTTGGTCTTGCCACCCGACTTGGAGTGCTTGCGGTCGAGAAGCGAAATCTCGTTGTGGCAAAACGCGATAGCATCGTTCAGGAAGTCCTCGGGGTCAAGACCCTCGGGGGTTGCGTCCATGTTCGCAGGGGCAACCTCAAGGTAGCCGATGAGAGCCGTGAACATCTCGCGCTTGGTCATCTTCTTGTCAGCCATTTCCGTTCCTTTCACCTTGCGGCTACCCGCCGCCTTGTCTTTGTGGATACATCATAACATGACGGTGTGACATTTGGGAAGGGCTTTTCGCAATTAATTCTAATTAATTTGCGGCGGAAAAACTGCCTAGCAAATACTGTGCCAAAATTCGCGCCGTGGGCGGCGCGCCGACCTAACCCTCAGGTTGAGGGTTAGATGGCAGATAACCGAAGTCATCGAACTCCGCAAGGAGTTTCTGCGCCTTCCCGACCGGGCAATCGTCTTTGTGAGTCAAAGCCCACCCGCGACCATTGCCACCCCAGTTCTGTTCTTGGTGACAGATGCGGCATCGGTCGAGGTCATGCTGCCCCTGATTGTGAGCGATGCTCTCTTGGAACACTTCGATTATTGCTTCTGCGATAGCGGTTTCTTTGTCCATCGCGTGAAGGATTTCGTCTGTGCCTCTCATAGTTCTCTCCTAACCGACGTGGGGGCATTCATCGTCTACGAATTCGCAGAAATCGCACTCCGTAGACCAGCAGTTCAGATGACCTTCATAGCCGTCTGCGAACAACTTGCGACGAGCCGCTTCCCGAGGGGTCAGACCCTCAAAGAACATTTCGTCCAGAGCGTTCTCACCATCTGAAAAGTCAGTGAGCATCATCAGTTCGATAGTGCCGTTGGTGAGCTTCGAGATTGCCGCGTCCACTTGCTTGATGTAGGTCTCAAATGTCTTGCTCATGTAACTCTCTCCTTCCGTCTGCATACATTGTACCGCGATGCTCTGACATTGGCAAGGCAAATTAGGATTAATTCTAATTAATGTTCATGTTACATTTGTCTCTTGCAAAAACTGTGCCATTAATGTTGCTTAATTTTTCGGGCCGCGCGCGGTCCGCGAAATCATGTGCCAGCACTCACTTTCCGTAGATGTGCGGCTGATGCTCCCGCGTCTGCTCGATGGTCAAGTTGCGATAGGGCTTGATGTTCGGCATCTCAATAATGGGACGCCCCAACATCTTGGCGAATGCGATTTCCCGCACACATCCTGCGCCAATCTTGTTGTCAACTTCGAAAGCACGGAAGGCGAGAGCATCGCTCATGCCAACAAGTTCCTCGAAATACACCATCACGTCAGCATACTCTTGGCAATTTGCCTGATGCTGTGGCTCATTCGGATTCAGAACCTCAAAGCCGAGAGCCTCAAGGGTCGCAATGTCTTGCGCCTCAAGAACTGTATTGTAAGTGCCGCGCGGGTGCGCGTAGTAGATGCGCATTAGTCCCACCCCTGCCCTTTGTGCTTCTTGTTGCGGTCATACTTGTTCTTACCATGTGCGCCACACTTCGCCTGATGCGCGTTATAGCGCGGCTTCTGTGCGTCGAAAATTTCATCGGCGGGGATAACGCCAATGACCTCGCGCTTGTTCTTACGTCCCATTTAAGCCACCAGCGCAATCGCCATGATAGCGGCAGGGCTTGCGGCTTCGACAGAGACAGTCACGACCTCATCAACCGAGGTGGCGACACGACGGGCGCAGAACGCGGCATCGATAAGAGCCTGTCCCATGTTGTCGGCTTTGGTGTCAAAGACTGTGGTGACAGTCTCGCCACGGAAGCGGCTGGTGATTGTGATTTCGTAAGTGCTCATGCTCTTACCTTTCGTTGTGGTCTGTAGATAGATTGTAGCACCCTGCTCTGACAATGGGAAGGGGAATTCCGATTAATTCTAATTAATTCTGATTCAGAAAATACCCCTAGCAAGAACTGTGCCAAAATTCGCGCCGCCAACGGCGCGCCAAAGTCTAACCCTAAGCTCTAGGGTTAGACCTTGACCGTTGGGAGGTCTAAATCTCCCTGATGCCAACCTCGACACCTTCGGGGTAGTGCCGACGGTAATCCTCAACATGGGGGTCAAGAACCTCGAAGAGATTGGGCAAGTTAGCCTCATCAATCTGCCAAAACGGCGTGTTGCCAAAGAGGTTGTAAAGAGCGACAGCCTCTTCCATGGTCAAAGTTATCTCGACCTGCGGCTCTGCGGCTACTGTCCTTGCGATTGCCATTTATGTTCCTCCTACTTCTTGTTGGAGCCAGGGCGAACGAAGCCCTTGCTGGTGTCGATGCCGCCGCCGTAGCCGCGACCCTTGACAGAACCCATGTTGTCAAACGCCTTCTGGCGCTTCTCCAACTTGGCAACGCGCTTGCTCTGCTTCATGCCTACTTTCCCTTCTGTCCAACGCGAACCTTGCGGTCAGCGCACTTCTGCTGGAGACGAACGAGGTCAGCCTTCATGGCTTCCTCGGCGGTCATGACGACGGTGGCGGACTTGGTGTTCTTCATGGTGACTCCCTCTTTCCGTGTGGCTTGCTTCGATAGGTACATACTACGCTCTTGCTCTGACATTGGCAAGGGTTTCGGGACAGAAATCCAATTAATTCTAATTAATTTTTCCTCTACAAAAAGTGTGCCAAGTCTGCTCTTCCTGAAAATTCGCGCCGTGGGCGGCGCGCCCAACTCTCAAGTAGAGGTTGAGGGTCTCTCTGGCGTCTTAGACCTTCCCTCATCCCCTCAACCCCTGCTTGAGGGTTAGCCGCGATAGCCCGAGTAGTCGCAAAACATGATGTTACCGTCAAAAGTCATGCCAAAGTTTCCATAATGCCAGTCTGTCCCGACATTCATCTGCTTACAGAAGCGTGCGAATTTCTGACAGGCGCGGTAGCCGTAGGCAGAAATCATCGGCACAAGGACAGTAGGGAAGAAACCCGTTTTGTCGTTAATTGGCGACTGTGAGAATTTGTCGGCTTGGTTGACTACTTTTTGGGGCGCGGCATAGTAGATATCGTCCCAAACATAGAAGTGACCAATTTCCGTTATTCTCTCTTGCGCGTAGACAGGGTGATTGTTGATTTCACCAACGCGCCATGTGCGAGCGAGGAACTGCGATACCCCAAACTTCTCGGCGGCAATATACAGTTCTTCTTCCCGCTCGCAATAGTCCCAACCACTTGCGCTCTCGGAGTTTGTGAAGGGGTCCTTGTATCCACGATAAGGCACCTTGATAACGAAGTCAGCGTCAGTGAAGATGAATACGCCTTTGGTGCAACCACTGGCAACCTGCACCGAGGGGATAAGACCTGCAAGGCTGGCGGTGAGGAGCGCGTCAACTTCCACGCTAAAGTTTCGCTCATGAAGAATTTCGACACGGACATACTGCTCGACATAGCCAATTGCTTCCTGAATCGAAATCATCTTGCGCTCCTTCGTGGCGACTTCTGACAAGAGAATCGTACCATGCGGCGATGACATTTGGGAACCCCATTTGCGATTAATTCTAATTAATTCTCAGTTAACAAATGTCCTTAGCAAGTATTATGCCAAAATGCGGCCCGCGCACGGGCCGCGCCAAATTTCATGCCAAGTCTGTCCTAATCCTCAACAAACCAGACAGCAGGACTGTCGTAAAGGTTCGCGGTTTCATGCCATGGCTTGGTGACTGGCGACCGCATTTCTACGATATCAGACCGACCAGGCTTGTGATACCATACACCACCTTCGCGGACGATGAAGTGGAAGTCCCGACCCCAAGGGCGGCGACACTCTGTCATTGCCCGCAAGCCGATGACTTTGCGACTCTTGTGAATACCGCGAGGGGATTTCACGCGGCGAAGATGTGGATGGCAACGCAGGGTTTCTGCGGCGAGTCCTTCGATGCAAGTCGCAGGGTCGAAGTTGGGCGCATCAAGATAACTGTCGAAACTCCGAGGACAAAGCCAGGCGAGGACGCCGATGGCGAAGCCCATACAGTTAAACTCTCTCTTGCGATAGTTCATGCTGAGCAGGGTTGCCGTGGACATTACTCCCACCCTTCATACTCATCACGGTCGGCGCACTCGTCCTGAAAGACTTGCTCATTCTCCCAGTCCATGAGGTCGTCGCAGTCGTGAGTTGCGAAGAAGTCATCACAGTCGAAGTCGAAGTCATCCATTGCCGTTCCCTTCATTCGTTGACCTTGTAGATGTAGAATAGCAGATGGGTCTGACATTGGGAAGCCCATTTCGCAATTAATTCTAATTAATTTGCGTTAAGAAATACCCTGTTAATGTATCTTAAGCCAATTTGGCCCGCGCGCGGGCCACGCAAAAGCCGTGCCAATTAGCAGCGGCTTTTGGTCAAGCGCATTCCCCGCACCCAAAACTCGTGGAACTTCACGCCAGACGCCTTAAAGTTGGCGATTGCGTTGTCGGTGGCCTGCCCATAGAAGAAGCCCTTGCACGGCACCTCAAGAGTATGATACTCTTCACCGAGGCGGAAGTTGATGGTGGCGATGTAGTCGTTCATGTGCTACTCCTTATCCCACGGGGCCTGGTCGATTTCGACCGAGCATATGACTTCGGGGTGAAGCTCGGACTTCATGGCGGCGAAGACCACGCCCGCCGCGTCGTCCATCTGGAGGCCGTCAACATCGACGGTCATGATGAGCATTTGAGAGTAGTAGTTGTAGACCCGAGCTTCACCTTGCGCGAGGTCGCGAGGGGCGAAGGTGTCGATGTGAGTGGTGGTTGCCATGTGGGGCTCCTTAGTTCTCGTGGTCTGTAAGACCAGTTTACACCCCGGCTCTGACAATAGCAAGGGTTTTCGGATATTAATTCTAGTTAATGTTGACGCGGATCCGGTTCTCAAAATGCCCCTTAGCAAGAGCTGTGCCAAATGAGGCCCGCGCGCGGGCCTGCAAATAGCGTGCCAACGCTAATCGCCGTACACCCAGCGCCACCATATGCGACAGTAGCGCTTACATATGCGGCGACACTCGCACCTTGCGCAAGGAACCGGGGTTGATGCCATATGCTTACACCCCTTCCAGTATGCAAGACCAGTTAAAGGTCTCAAGGTCGAAGCCCTGTGCGGCAAGCTCATCAGCCAGAAGCTGGCTGTTACGCTCACGGATAGACGCAAGCTCATCACCGTTGCTGACTGACCAGATTAGGTACTCGATGTAGAGGCTCATGTCGTTCCCTTCGTTCGTTGTTCTGTAAGTAGATTGTACCCTAAAGGTCTGACATCGTAAACACATTTCGCAATTAATTCTAATTAATTCTTCTCCACATTCGGGCACACATAACCTTCACACAATCTCCACAATTGGCTTCACAAAAACTCCACAGTATCTCCACAACTAAAATTCGCGCCGCAGACGGCGCGAGCAATCTCCATGCCAACTTTGACATGGAGATTATGTGGAGATTGTATGGAGAGAGTTGTGGAGATTAGGTAACGCTTACAACCACAACCAAATAGCGTAAGTGATAAGCATCACCATTGCCATTGTGATAGTCGCGGCTGTGACACTGGCTTCGAGCCAGGACATATTGTCCTGCCAGTAGAAGTACACATAGTCCACGGTGTATGGCATTGCTACCATACCCACGAACGACAGAGACATGAAGAGCCAGAAGATATGCGCTCCCATGCTTACACCTCCTTCTTGAGCGCGAGCACCTCGCGCATTGCGTCCGAGTAGATATCGTACAGGCGCGCCCATCCGCAGATATGGCAGGGCTTGGTGGTGCGGCACTGCGAGCACTGCTCCTTGCGGATATTGCCACGCTTGCGAGAGAGTTCCTCAGCTTCTTGTGTGAGCGTATCGTACAGGGTCATTGGTCTATCCCTTCCCTACTCGGCGGCGAGGTTGTCGCGGCGGTTGGTGAGCGTCCAAATGATGCTGTCGAGGTGGTCAATGTCCTGCCCGATACCGCAGGAACCGCACATGAGAGCGCGGCAGGGAGAGCAGAAGTCACTCTCTATGGCATCACGCTCGGCGGTCTTGGCGGCAATCTGCTCACCAAGAGCCGCCGCGTCGCGCTTGCGGGAGAGCCGACCATATGCCGCCGCGACTTCGCAGGACTGGCACGCGCTGGCACCCTTCACCTTGCAAGTGGCGCAGTGAGCGGCGGCGATTGCGTTGAGCATTGCGATTGCGTTGGTCATGACTGGCTCCTTAGTTCGTTGTTGCTTACATACAGAAGATACCACGACGGGGTGACACTGTAACCACCAAATCCAGCGTTTAACAGAATCTCCACAACTCCACCTGGGTGGAGTGGAATACCCCCGGGGGTGTTTTCGGGACTCTGCTTAATCTTTCTTAAGAATTCGCCCTTGTCACCCCACAAAAATCTCCCCGAGCATTTTTCAATCGACCGCCTTACGATTTCTTTATACATATATTGTACCATAAATAAAAAATATCGTCAACATATGGTATTTTTTAGCAATCGCCGCATATTTTCATTTGACTCCCGAAAAATTTTATGTTATACTAGTATCAGTCAGAAGAAAGGAGAAAATATGACTATCAAATTAGATTACTCTCTTGAGCGCCCTGAAGATAGAGTGGCTCTTGTAGAGACAATCGTAAACAGCATTCCTTCTTCACAGTTAACCAGTAGATATAAAGAAATCTTAGCCAATTATATTATATTCGCAGCAGACAAAGAAGAGAGAAAGCAAAGAAAAATTTTAACCGATGGCCGCATGGTCACTGTGAACAAGAGAGAGACTTCATACGAAGCTCTTGTAGAAAAACTAGAGAATGGCGAAGATGGAGTTTACAACTTAATGCGCGAGGACAAGAATATGCTTCTCTCGCCTAAGAGCCCCATCACCGCACAAGATATTGAAGACCTACCAGCCCTTAAAACTCTAGTAGACGCTATTGCGGTTGTAGAGCCAATGGCCAAAGCAGCAGTAGGACATGGCAAAAAAGCATTTTTATTAAAAAAGCAAGTTATCCAGATGCGACAGGACCAATATGTTATCCGCAATGGAGCGAAGGAGCCATCAAGAGCAAATTCTTTAATTAAAAGTTTGGTCAAGATGGCAATACCAGAAGAAGTTTATCTTGATGAAAATCAAGAGGTTGTAAGTACAGGTTTTGTTAATTTGTACAACCCCGACCATGTAGAAGCACTCTTGACCCATTATTCACAATTAAAACAGGAGATTTGGGATAGCTTAGATTTAGATATCCACTACCTATTAATGGACTTAGATGAGCTTGTAATGCGGGCGTTACATGAAGACCACCCTATGTTACTTGACCTCTTGATATATAAGATTGATGGAAGAACCAATCTTGAAATTCAAGACCTTCTTGACCGTGAGTATGGAGTGCGGCACTCGCCTGAATATCTCTCTTCTCTTTGGCGTAATAAGATTCCAAAACTTATTGTAGAGAAGGCAAAAGAAGAATGGTTAGTCTATCACTTCACTTTCGAGGAAACTGGAAAGTGGAAGAAATGCAGCCGTTGCGGCGAAGTAAAGCTAGCGCATAATATATTCTTTTCTAAGAATAAGACTTCTAAAGATGGATATTATAGCATTTGCAAGTGCTGCCGTAACTCGAAATCAAAGTAGGTGAAATAATGGGAGAAAAAGTAATTACTCTCACATCTTCTATGGCAACTATTAATTTGCCAAAGAATCCAAGTCAAGGCAGCAATCCTTTTATTGGGACAGATGTTTATTGGACTGAACCACATCCTCCTAATTTTCAGGGAGATGCAAATCCAGCAACATGTAAGCATGAGTGGTATAGAGATACTTCCGTAGTATACACTTCTAACCCTCCTCAATATAAGCATATGTGTCGTCTATGCGGGATTACTAAGTTTGTATCCGCTCAACCCGCAACCACAAGTAAATGGCAGAGGGTGGTTTAATGTCAACAAGATTTTGCCCTAAATGTAAAAAGACTATGGATGAAGGCCAATACTAC
>Ga0209798_10000946_pt1 | contig 17671 bp, 14 predicted proteins | sample DOMMetBare3Fresh_FD_187475 | JGI IMG/M metagenome (GOLD analysis project Ga0209798, IMG submission 187475) | Wetland sediment microbial communities from St. Louis River estuary, USA, under dissolved organic matter induced mercury methylation -... | ecosystem: Environmental > Aquatic >...
TAGGATCATTAATAATTAACGGTATGGCTGTTTGGGTATCATTAATGGCATGTCCATGACCAAGAAACCCGTCATCAAACAAAGATTCACCATGATCCCCCAAAATAACAATTGTTACTTGGTCAATCAGGTTTCGTGCATTAAAGGTTTCAATGACTTTGCCAACTGCCCAATCAGCATTGGCTATGGCATTCCAATAGGTTGCCGCAACCCAGCTTTTATTTTCCTCTGTTATGTCGGAGCGAGGAATTAAATTATTAAAAATCCGTTGGGCCATTTTTGGATGTGAATAAGGAAAATGAGCAGCTTGAAAGTTCAGGTAAAAAAACTGGGGCTTAGTAAAATCTACCTGGTTGATTCGTAATTGAAATTGTTTAACGATACGTTCTTCACTCAGGCGTAAACTGCCTTGTTCCTTGCTGGGAAAAACCCGGTCATCAAGTGCAGTTCTTGCATCAAAATAAGAAATGCCCTCGTTTTTCATGCCCGTTTCTGACGCTACATCGCCGAATGACTCATCTTGGCCCGATATGATAGACACTTGATAACCTGCAGCTTGCAGGAATTTAAGTAGAGTGATTTTATCCTTGTTTTTTACCAGGGCTCTGTTAAATATGGCTTTAATGGAAGTAGTCGTATAGCCTGTGTGACTATAAGCATGTTTTATTGAGATTCCTGTCTTTGCGATGTTTCTCATAACGGGTGTCACATAATCTTCGTTTAACTTCTGCTCAAGTAAATCAGCGCGCGCACTTTCCAGGACAATAAGAATGATATGCTTTCCGCTTTGAGGAGTTATTTCAGCAAGAGGGTCAATATCAGCATGGCCCGCAACGGCATCACCCAAAAAGCCATCTTCATCGACACCGTTTCCAGGAATATCCAATGCCCCTGGATAAATATTGGCATTAAAAACAGCTGTATCCTTTGGATATGAAAAGCTGCCAAAGCCGTCGACATCAATATCTGATAGCTTGTCTAAGCCAATGCTAACGAGTCGATAGGTTGTTTTCTTTTCCAGTCCATATCTTAAAAAATCATTATTTGACACAAAAAAAGTAATGACAGGTGTCAACAAAATAGCAATTGTCACTAGCTCGATATAAGTTCTATGTTCTATAGTATTTGTAGTGAACCGCTGAACAATCGTTCTCTTTTTTAAGAAGGTCATAAGAAAAATTAGACAGCCTGTAATGATGCCCAGCATTCCAAGAAACAACAGGATTTCATTACTGACATAGAGCAAGGCTTCCTTTAAGCTTCCTCCACCTAAATTTTTTATGATTTGAAGATTTAGCGTGTCACTAAAGTATGATAAAACCTTAAATTTAAGAGATAGCCAAATACTGATCAAAAACACCACGACAACAGTAAAGCTGTAATAAATGATCAGGCCATATTTATTGAGTTTGTCAGCGATAAAAAACCAGAGACTGGCCAATAGCCCGACAAATGACAAATCAAACCATAATGAAACCAGGGTGAATGTTAAGCGTTCAGGAATTGTTTTGTATGAAAACGGCTGTAAGAAACCGCCTGTAAATAGATTGTATTTATAATGTAGAAGTATTGATTCGAAAATCTGGATAATAATAACAGCAATAAATACAACGAGTAGTCGACGATATCGAGCGATTAAGTTTTCTAATTTAAGAAAAAACACTTTCTAAAGTCCCACTTTTATTGTTTAGTAAATAGAGGCGAGTTCATGTCATGAAAGTAATGGCTCTACAATTGTTTAGCGTTTTTCTAACGCTGAAGATCATGAAGTTTTATATTTTTCTTGGTTGTGAATGAGAGAAAGTTTTTTATATATTTGTTAAACGACTAATGCTTATCTGCTTACTAAGCGAATGAAGTCGCCTTTGTTTTGGTAGACGGAAACTATACCATCTAACCTTTTTAAGCGGCGTTGCATTTATTATATGAATTCAAGTACCTGGATTCCGGCCATCCATGCCGGGATGACGAACTTGGAAAGAATAAATCATGTAATCTGACAAAGTAGACCCAAGTTATTTTAAGAGCCTTCCAACATATCTTTTAACAAATGATTTTGTTCAGAAGCCTCCATCAATTTCCTGAACTCATTGACTGCGTTCATAAAAAGGCGCTCCTGATTGATATCCGGTAAATGATTTTGTCCACACTGCTCCAGGGCGTTTATAACATAAGCAATAGTGAGTATATTGATATCAACTGCAGGCAGATAAACCTCATCATCTTCATCCTGATTTTTAAACTCGATAATGATATGACTTGCCATTAACTCTGCTAGAACGGGCTGAATAATGGCTATAGGAATAACCAGTCTTGTCGCTATTTCGGCTGCGGATAATGGATTATTCAATTTGATGAAATTCTTGATAATCAAATGGGTTATTTGTAGGGAAATGACTTTTATCAAGGAGAAACTTAAATCTGAAAATCGGTTATTACTTCGATAAATCTCATAATTCTGTAGAAAAAAAGCCACCTCACAACCAAATAAGACAATCATCCAGCCAGTTTGCAACCAGACGACAAATAAGGGCAAGGCCGCAAAACTGCCGTAAATGGCATTATAACTTGATACGCCAATCTGTAGGCTTAGATAAGCCCACTGGGAAAGATGATACAAAATCCCGGTAACTATACCGGCAATTATGCCTGCCCTGTAGTTTATTTTATGATTAGGCATAAAAATAAAGGTAAAGGTAAATAACGCTATCATGAGCACCAAAGGCGATAATCCCAGCGCTCTAAGCACCAGCCAGGTGCCGAATTCTGGTAATTGAATCAAAGTTATTAACCAGGTTATCTTTGTTTTCAGGAATACCGTAATACTGCTGGAAGCGATTAACAATACTGGAGCCAACAGCATTAGAGATAAATAATCGCTAAATTTACGGCTTATTGATCGGCCTTTGCCTATTTTCCAGATGTAGTTAAATGATTCTTCGATATTGCCAATCACATTGATAATGGTCCAAAACAGGACAACAATGCCAATCCCGGCAACAACCTCGCCTTTTGTGCTGTCCAGCAGGTTTTGCGCAAAACTGATGAGTTGTAGCATCATAGTATCTTGATCCGGTGCGTGCTCAAGTAATTGTTGTTCGAGCATTGTTTCAAAACCGAAACCCTTGGCGATACCAAACAGCATGGCTATGACAGGCACGATCGATAATATGCTATAAAGCGTTAATGCGGATGCCCTCAGCGGACACAGATCGCGAGAGAAACCCTGGGCAGACAAGATAATTATTTTTAGTGACTTGATTAGTGTCGATTGAAATACGGGGAGCCTTTGCTCCTGTAACAACCAAATATCTTCTTTAACAAAATTGATTATGTTGAGTCCCATCGGCTGATCTTTTGCTTTTTTATGAAGGATAGTTAGTTTTACACAGGCGAGTTACTATAAAAATACGCCAATATCTCACAATAATGCAAGATGTAGTTTAGTTTTGTTGGATACGCAACGCCTGTCCTATATAAATGCCGCTCTTCTGGCTCGTTTCGAGTCGAAATATGAAATAGCTGGTTCGGGACTGCCGGGAGTAGCAAGAAATGAACAGTGGGCATTTTAAACATTGAGATGCCTCTCTATCGATGCTTTATTTGTCAAGTTTTGCATATTAACACAAGACATTTTAAGCTAAATACATTGTGTAAATTAAAAGTAGAGCGCTGATGCAAGTTTTAATGCATTTAATTCCGGCAACTGTAAGGGCAGCCCTATTAATAGTGTCGTTGTGTTTAATTGCGCCGATGGCTACCGCGGAAGTTTCCATTTCCGGGCTTGAAGGAAAGGCTATGGAAAATGTTCGACTCATGCTATCCATTGAAAAACAACCATGCACTGCACAGGAATGGAAAATTCGCGGTTTGTATGCAAAAGCAGATGAGGAAATTGATCAGGGGTTGCGGGCGCTAGGCTATTACCACGCTATTATCAATAAAACATTAGCCTTCGGCAAAGCGTGCTGGAGAGCAGATTTCGATATCACTCCAGGGCCGCAGGTTTACGTCAATGACGTCAGCATTATCTTCAATGGCGTCGCTGATGATGATCCTGAATTTCAAAAATTGCGGGGCAAACTGCTTAAAACCACGGGCAGCTCTCTTGATCACGGTCAATACGAAAAAATGAAAAGCCGAATTGAATCGTTGGCGCTGGAGAGAGGCTATTTGAAAGGGACATTTACAGAAAAAAAGCTGTTGATTGATAAAGAACAAAATAAAGCATATATCAAGTTAGTGTATGCAGCCGGTAAGCGCATGGTATTTGGCAAGGTTGTCGTAAACCAGGATATTCTGGATCCTGAATTTGTGGAAAAATACATCTCGATAAAAAGCGGAGATTTTTATAGCAGCGACCAACTGGCTAAAACCTATAACGAGCTTTCGAAAAGCGGCTATTTCGAGATGATAGACATCTATCCCGACGCTGAAAAGTATGATCAAGGGGTTCCTGTCACGATTAAATTGCAACCCAAAAAGAAGCATCATTACGCGTTTGGCGTGGGCTTTGATACCGACATAGGGCCGCTACTGAGTGCGGCTTATACCAATCGCCGCTTGAATCGCAAGGGGCACTTTCTGACTTCAGAGCTTGATCTATCGCCGGTATTATCAACCGCCGGCGTAGAATACAATGTGCCGTTGAACAATCCGATCAGTGACTTTTTCAGTTTTGGCGGTGGATTTAAATACGAAGATACCGACAGTTTCAAGACCACTTCGGCGAAGCTTTCCGGGCGTTTAAAACATGCGCTGGACAGTGGCTGGAAACAAACGCTTTTTCTCGATCTTGATTATGAAGACTTTCTGATAGGTTCAACACGTACCAAAACGCTATTACTGGTGCCGGGTGGCAGTTGGTATAAGTCGGTCTCCAATAACGCGTTGCGCCCCACCAAAGGTTATCGGGCAAAAATTGACGTCAGCGGCAGCTACCAGAATCCACTCTCTGATGTCAGCTTTCTTCAAGGCGCTTTGTCTGCAACTTGGATGCATCCATTACCCTGGAACAGTAAATTTATTGGACGGACAGAACTGGGTGCAACGCTGGTTGATCAGTTTGATAAATTGCCGACATCGTACCGGTTTTATGCGGGTGGTATTAACAGCATTCGCGGGTATGCCTATAAAGAACTAGGGCCCAAGGATAGTGAGGGAAATGTTATCGGCGGCAAGTTTTTAACGGTGCTCAGTCTGGAATACGAAAAGGCTGTTTTTGATGACTGGGGCGTTTCTGTATTTGTTGACAGTGGTGACGCTTTTAATCCCGATAATATCCTTTTAAAAACCGGTGTAGGCTTGGGTGTCCGCTGGTATTCGCCATTCGGCCCGGTCCGGATTGATTTCGCAGTCCCCTTGAATGAGGCAGATTCAGCATTTCAGATCCATTTTGCCGCAGGCGCACGGATATGAAGAAACGCAATATTTTTATGGTAATCGTGCTGATGGTGCTCATTATTCCTGTCGGCTTATTCGGGTTGGTCAGCACTGAAGCGGGAAGTCACTGGCTGTTGCGTACAGTTTTTTCAGCTTTACCGGCAAAGGTTTCGGTCGCCTCAATAGATGGCCGGCTGCTAGATCGTATTGCGTTGGCCGATTTTCATTACCAGACTGAAACCGAAACAATCGTCATTGATAATTTTGCTTTTTCCTGGCAACCTTACGGACTTTTATCAGGCACTTTAAAAATTGCTGATGTGGTCATCAATGGTTTAAATGTAAGTGTTATTGATACAAAAGAGCCGCAAGAAAAGAGCAATTTTGATCTGACTGCCGAACTGAAGTTGCCTGTGCAGATTGTTATTGAAAACTTTCTGCTGACGGATATGCAGTTTCAAAAAGGTGATTTTGTACAAAAACTTGAAAAACTGCAAATAGCGCTAGCCACTGAAGGTGATCAGCTTAAAATCAATACACTGAACGTTAAAGCTCAACCTATCGTTGCAACCGTTCAAGGAAAGATGACTTTGGGCAAAGACTTTCCTTTCAGTCTGAAATTGGATTGGCAGGTAAATGCTCAACAAAACGGCTTATGGCAAGGTTCAACAACAATCGCTGGGGACATCAATAAATTAATTTTCGATAACCAATCATCTTCGCCTTTCAAAGTGATTTTGAAAGGTAATTTGGATGATTTGCAGACTAGGCCACGCATAACCATGCGTGCCGATTGGAGTAAGGCGGTGTGGCCGGTTCCCGGCCCGGCACCCCGGGTAAAAAGTGAGCAAGGCACGATTGAGCTGGCCGGTTTGCTTGACGATTATAAAATTAAACTTAATGCGCAGCTAAGCCAGCAGTATTTACCGGAAGCCAGCTTGTCTTTTAATGGCAAAGGCAGTCAGAATGCCCTTTCCATTGAAAAACTGGAGCTTAAATCAAAGACCGGATTGTTTCAGATAAACGGGAAGGTATCCTGGCAGGATGCCCCCGCTTTTGATTTGACAGCAACCGGTCAGAATTTTAATCCGGCCATACTGGTACCCGAGATGCCGGGCAACCTCACTTTCAGCAGCCGTCTTAAGGGAAAACTGGATGCAAAGGCTTTACAACTTGACGCTGATATTAACAAGCTGTCTGGTCAATTACGTGGTTATTTCGTTAGTGCCAACGGCAAACTGGTTTTAAATGGTGATCAGCTCAAGGTTGATGCGCTACATATCAATTCGGGCGCCAATAAAATTGCGGTTAACGGCACCATGGGACAAGAGCAGGCGGCCCTTGACGTGTCAATCGATACACCGGCATTGGATGAACTATGGCCAACGTTGGGGGGCAGCCTGAAAGGGCAAGGGCAGCTGCAGGGAGCATGGAAAAACCCGGTAGTAAAGTTCCAGGCCAAGGGTAAGCGCTTGCATTTTGTTGAATATAGCGCCGGTCAATTAGCCGTAAACATCGATTATTCCCCGGATACGAAAAAAACCTCCAGGATAATTTTGTCAGCAAACACTATTAAAAGTGGTGCGGTGCAAATTGATTCTGTGCAGGTTGAAGGTCTGGGTACACTTCCACAGCATAGCTTTAAAGCCGATATCAATTCCGCAGACGGGGATTTATCGACGGTATTTATTGGCAGTCTTAAAGCGGATAGCTGGAAAGGCGATGTTTCCAAACTGGGTATTAATTCCCGGAATTTGGGCCTTTGGCAGCTTAAAAAAAATACGGCTGTCAGAGTAACTCAACGCCCTTTTGGAGTTGATGTGGCTTTGGAAGAAGCCTGTCTGGTTCAAAAAGCCGCCTCAATTTGCACAGAAGGGCGTTTTTTAGCTAATGGTGATCTTAACGTTGCCCTAAAGGCGTCGGAATTTCCTACAAAACTGATGAATGCCTATTTACCAGAGCAAATGCAGCTAAACGGCACACTTCATGCCGATACTGAAATACAAAAACAAAAGGGTTTGTTTAACGGGCGTTATCAACTTGCACTGTCACCGTCAACACTTTTATTCCAGGGCAAGGAAGTCTCTCTGGGCAGATCGTCTCTGTCAGGCAAAATTATAGGCGATACACTCTCGGCAGATATTGATATTGCATTAGCTGGTCAGGATTATTTGCGTGGGCAGCTGCAAATGGATACCGGAAAAAGTCAGGCTATTAGTGGTCAGATATTAGCCTCACTGCGGGAATTTGCTATAGTTGAAGCGTTTGTTCCACCGTTATCCGGGGCTAAAGGGCTGCTAACAGCAGATTTAAAGGTGAAAGGAACTTTAAAGAAACCCGTTGTAACGGGGCAACTAGACCTTGCCAAAGGCGCTGTCGATATTACCAAAGAAGGTTTTGGTCTTCGTGATATCAATCTTCATGCTGATGCCTCTGGTGGCCAGGTCAATCGCATTCAAATTAACGGCTCTTTATTACCAACGATGCTCAAACCAGCGAAAGCAACTGAACAGTTGAACTTAAAAGGTTCGATTAACATCAATGCTGACTTTCAGCAGCAAGAGGGTCAGCTAGCCGGAAATTATCGAATCAATAGTCCCCCTTTAGCTATTTTAATACAGAGCCATGAAGGAACAACAAAAATTCCATTTGGCGCATCCTCTCTATCGGGCACTATTAAAGGCGATGTTGTTTCAGCAGATCTTGATTTTAGATTGGCCGGTAAGGATTTTTTGCGCGCCCAGTTGCAAATGGATATCGGCGAGACGCAAAGCCTTTCAGGCCAGATTGCCGCATCAGTGGTTGAATTTGCATCGCTAAATCCATTGGTACCCCGGTTATCGAACATAAAAGGACAGCTGAATGCAGACATGACCTTACAAGGCACCCTTGAAAAGCCGGTTGTCAGCGGGGCTATCCGCTTTACCGGTGGTGCTGCCGACGTTAATGAACTGGGTCTTGCTCTTCATGAAATCAAATTGCAGGCATTGGCTTCAGGCGGTGGTACGAGACGCATTCAAATGACAGGTTCAGCAAAATCAGGGCAAGGTGCTGTCTATCTCGATGGTTTTGCAAGTTTGCAGGCGCAAGCGGGCTGGCCTGTTGAATTAATGCTGAAAGGTGAAAATTGCGAAGTTGCCAAACTGCCGGAAGCCCAAATAGCGATTTCGCCAGACTTGAAATTCGTGTTTGCTGAAAAAAAAGGAACAGTGACCGGAGTATTAAAAGTACCCAAAGCGATAATGACGCTCGCGGAACTTCCGGAGAATGCTGTCAAAGTGAGTCAGGATGAAATCATACTCGGGCAAGAAAAGGTTGAGGAAAATGCTACCGCAGTTCCCGGTATTGATGCCGATATAGATGTTGAACTGGGCAAGCATATCAGCTTTTCAGGACAAGGTTTGGCAACCAATCTGACAGGCAAGTTAAAGATCATCAAGACAGGGGAGAAAATGGCCATGCACGGCAATGTTGATATGTTGAAGGCACGGTACAAAAGCTATGGTCAGGATCTTACTGTACGCAAGGGACGTTTCGTGTTTAGCGGTCCTGTTGATAATCCCTGGCTGGATGTTGAAGCCATACGTGTATCAAAAAACAAAAAAGTTACTGCAATTCTTAGTCTTACCGGCTCACTGGAAAAGCCACAGACCCGCATATCGTCAGAGCCAGCATTACCGGAGGCGGAAGCTCTTGCTTACCTGATTACCGGTGGGCCATTAAACCAGGTGAGTAAATCAGAAGGTAATATGCTTGCCAGTGCAGCGCTCTCTTATGGTGGCGGGCAGGCAGCCTGGCTTACCGATAAACTGGGGATAGATGAATTTGAAGTTCAAGAGGGGGAAACGCTGCAGGATTCACTGGTTGCGGTGGGCCAATACCTGACTCCCGATTTCTATGTGGGCGCCAAAGTGGGCTTGTTCAATAAACAGGCCGCAGTGGTATTAAAACATAAAATTACCGATGCAATAAATGTTGAAACCCAAGCGGGCACGTCACATCGAGTCAAATTGAATTATGAAATTGATACGGATTAGGCTAGGTAGGCTGGTTAGAGATACGATAAACCCATCGAATCAGTGACCAATCATGATGGGTTTTGGCTATTGCCTCTACCCATTCTAAGAGATACACTGTTGTGTCCTGTCTCGTTATACCCGATGGAATACATGACCTTGCCAAGCCATGTTGCCCACATTTTCTCTGAATAATATTATGGATTAACATAATATCAATTTACTGTTACAGTAGACCCCGAAACCTAAAGCTGTCAGGGGTCAAACTAAAAAACTATAACGGGGAAATTACATGTCAATCAATTTACTAGAATTAATCAACGAAAATATCACACCGGATATTGTCTCAAAGTTGTCTGGATTTTTGGGAGAGTCGCCCAATAATACAACGACAGCTTTAAGTAGCGCCATTCCCTCGCTTCTTGCAGGTTTAGTGAATAAAAGCACTGAATCTCAAGGCGCAAGCACAATTTTAAATCTGTTGAACCAAGGCAATCATGAGGGGGGCATTCTCAATAATCTTGGTGCCGCATTTACAAGTGGAGAAGGAACGAGCAACCTTTTATCTACTGGTGCCTCACTTCTGAACGCAATCTTGGGTAATAAAACGGATGGAGTTGCAAGTTTAGTTGCCAACGCGAGCGGTATTAGCAAAACTTCATCGAATTCTCTGCTGGGGATATTGATGCCGATAGTTTTTGGCGCACTTGGAAAAACAGTTAAAGCACAGGGCATAACCAGCGCTGCTGGCTTGGCTGATCTCTTGGGTAGTCAGAGTGGTTTTTTGAAGAATTTCTTACCCGCTGGACTCAGTAGCACTCTCGGTATGGCTAATTTAACCGATTTCGGAAAAACGGCTTCAGCGGCTACAGCCCAAATTGTTGAGGAAAATTCGGGGAGCTTTGGTAAATTATTGCCGTGGTTATTACTGCCCATTCTTCTTGCTGTGGGGTGGGGCGTATTTAAAACTCTTAAGCAACCCGAGCCTACGGTGCCTGAACCAATTGTCCAACAACCGACCCCAGCCCCTGTGCCGGTTCTGCCAGTGCCTGAAGTTGTCGCACCTGTCGTCGAAAAAGTCAGTGATTTTTTCGAAAAAACACTTTCTTCCGGTTTTGCTATCAAAGCCGCCAAAGACGGCTTCGAGAGCAAGTTAATTGGATTTATTGAAGACACTGGTAAAGCCGTTGATAAAGATACTTGGTTTACCATGAACGGTATCGTTTTTGACACCGGTAAAGCGACGCTTAAGCCGGAATCCAATACTCAAATGACAAATATTGCCGAAATATTGAAAGCTTATCCTAATGTCAAAATTAAAATTGGTGGCTACACCGATAATAAGGGTAATGCAAAATCCAATTTGGCGTTGTCTGCGAAACGTGCAAATGCTGTTAAAAATGCATTAGTCGCTGTCGGTATTGATACATCGCGTTTGGATGCTGAAGGGTTTGGTAGCGAGCACCCCGTGGCAGATAATGGAACGGAAGCAGGGCGCCAACAAAATCGTCGTATTGATGTTCTGGTAACTGCAAAGTAATAATATCTTAGTGGAACTCCTTAAAAAAGGAGTTCCACTGAAAAGAAGTTTGCTGGATCTTACTAATGCAGGATGTTTTATCTTCTAAACAATGTCTAATATCGCGCTTACTTAATAAAGAAATTTGCGAGACATTTGTGTTGCTATTCCAATAATCGTACGATTACGCTTTAATATTACTTTCTAGTTGGGCGACAAGATCCGGTGCTAAACCCAGTTCTTTGGCCAGTTGCTCCATGTAAGCGCGCTCCTGTTCGTTATTAATATCAACAATTACGCGCGAAATTAAATAAATTTCAGTAGCGGCCGCAGGCGAATCGGCACCAGCAGCTACAGCCTTGATATCCAGAGGTTTATTGAGTTCTTCCAGAAACAGATTTGCTGAATCACCCAAATTAAGTTTTGCCAGCTGTTGGGTAATCATCTCCTTTTCTTTATCATCAACATTCCCGTCCGCTTTGGCTGCAGCAATCATCGCTTTGAGCAAAACTTTACCGCGCTGATCACCGTCTTGGCCGGATAGCTCAGTGAGCGGTTTACCTGTATCAGCAATTGGCGTCGCTTGTTGGCTTTGCCATTTTTGAAACGCGTTATAAGCGACGCCCCCAATGGCGGCTATACTTCCTAGTTTTAGGCCTGCACCAGTCAGTTTACGTCCGACCTGAGTTCCAAACAATATCGCTAACGCACCTGCCGCTAGAGCACCCTTGCTTGCCCCATCAAGCATTGCTTTTCGATCTTCCGGATTGTCGGGAATGTTTAATTTCTCTTCGGCAAGCGATTTTCCTTTGTTAACGAGCTCCTGACCTGAATTTAATAACATATCTAAAATTTGTTGTGCATCCATCAGTGTTTACCTCTAAGTTAAAGTGCAGGGCAATTATGCCTCTGAATTGTATAAGCTTTTATTAGTCTTTAGTATAACTCGTGGGCAGGCTCTTTAAACTGAGGCCTTAATTTTTTAAGCAATAATAATGGCCTATTCCGGACTAAAGATTCCACCCCTGCCATTTTAAAGCTGCCATTGAATCCTGTGAAAATGGCAGCCTCTTGACGATAATGCTTTCGCGTTTTGATGCGGGATGGCTAAACGATATTTTGCAGCCTATTTTTATCCTCATTTAAGAGGAGGCATAAACCAAACAAAAAAATGACACCGTTCGAAGGCATCCCGCGAGCGACACAACTGCTGTTATTGGCACATCCTAATGGCTCTGTCTTCATCAACCCGCCTACGTTGCTGAGTTTTATCAAAGCTTTCGGTCTTTAAATGGGAATATCATCTACCCCGTCGGCTGCTGTATCGATCGCATCATGGGCACTATTACCCACCCCGGGCACTATGGATACAACTGCTCCGCCTAAGCGCATCGGTACGGAGGCAATTTTTGTTAAAACGCAACCTTGTAGAATAATGATAGCGAAGACAAATAAAAATAAATTTTTTAATTTCATCTTTAACCTCTTTTAGCAAATAGTCAGTATGCTTAATGGATAAAAGCCCTAAATTTAGGAAAGGGCATCGTAGTGTATTATACCAAATAAAAATGCACCCCAAGAATCCATTCGGTTCCATGAGCATCCATCTTCCGGGTTTAATAGACACTACTACGAAGTCCATTGTTTCAATAACAGCACGTTGAAGGTAAGGCAAAGATCCCCAGCACTTGATGTCCCTATGTTGGGATTCCTTACATTCATTATGCCAATGGGCTATAAGGCTTCAAGCAGCACCATCATAAGTTAGAAGCCAAAAAGTGCAACCTTCATTTTCCGTAATTTTGCGCTAAATAATCGATGATGATCTGTTTGTCGTAATCATTGATGGGTGCTCCCATAATATTGATCATTTTGCCGACGGTTTTCTCCCACCCGGCGCGATCCAGAATCGTGGCGTGCTGGGTGATATAGTCTGGACTGTGGCATATTGCGCATTGCGCAATGACCTGGTTTTTGCCCGGCCGGTCCTTCAAAATTATCTGGTTTTCCCCGGCTGTTGCCGTGGCGGCAAAAAGCGATGACAAGACTAATAGCGTTCGCATCATGTTCTCCTCAAGCTAGCTTAATAGTTATCTTCTGCACGGCGTTGTGGTGGTAACCCGAAGGGTTAGGGATTGGCTCTAATGGTTGGCTGGCACCCGATTGGCTGGTCGCTCTCGCCATGATTAGGTATGCTCCGAGACGTTTGGGTTCAAATGAAAAGTGCCATTGGCGCCATGAAAAGCGTCCGTAATCCTGCTTCAGTGTAGCTTGATGCCAAGTGACGCCGCCATTCGTGGACACCTCCACTTGTGCAATGCCATTGCCGCCATCCCAGGCTACGCCCTTAATTTCCATGGCTTTGTTCGCCGGCAAGGACTGTCCATCTTCCACGTTGGTGATCAATGAATTGACTAGCATCTCCGTGATCGGCATAGCCGACCCGGTTTCCTGTGAGCTAAATTGTCCGCTGGTGAAGCGATCCTTCGGTATGCGGTAGGCGGTTTTCATCCAGAAGCCGTCGAAGGCTTTGGACATGACATTGACCGCAGTCAGATGCTTCATCCAATAAGTGGCGGTCCAGCCGGGAATGATCAGGCGGGCGGGAAAGCCGTTCCAGTGGGGTAAAGGTTCGCCGTTCATCTCGAAGGCGATGAGGGTGTTTTCATCCAGCGCTTTCGCCAGCGGCAGGCTTTTGATAAAGTCCGGCGTTGTTTTTAGGACACCAGAATCGGCACCATCCAGACTAACTTCCAGGGCAGACTTGCCGATTCCCGCCGCCGCAAGTACATCTTTCAGGCGAACGCCGCGCCAGCGCGCATTGCCCATGGCGCCGGAACCCCACTGTATGCCCGGTACCTTCGGCTCAAAAAAGCTGCGGCGATTTCCGGAGCACAGACACAATGCGGCGATTTCAACCGGTTTGAAATCCCTGCGCATTTGTTCGAGGGTCAGTTCCAACGGACTGCGAAGGGCATCGCCACCGATGCGTAGTCGCCACTCACCAGCCTTAACTTCGGGAATCACGGCATTATGATAGCGCACAAAGAAGCGGTTATTGGGGGTAAACGGCGCGTCGAAATAATTGACCGGAGTTTCGTAATTGGGTGGCCGGTAGGTTTTTTTAATCAGCGCTTCCTTGCCGGGGAGCGCATCCATGATCGTTGCTTCCTCCTCCCCTGTAGCAACTGCCAGGCCCGATCGATGCAACAGGGATAGTCCGCCGAGCGCAGCCAAACTGCCTGCGGCTTTCTTGATAAAGTGTCTTCTTTCGTTCATAAAATACCTCCTGGTTTGTATGCTTAGCTTACTGCCATTAAGTTATACCATTTAGTTCATTCTCCCTTGAGGGAGTTTTCATCCCATGTAGAAAACGATACAGGTGATATATTCGCATCTACATACTGCTTGATTTGGCTTATATGGAAAATTCAGCTTCCAAATCCACAAGATCAAAACTACTTATCTGCCGGTGTTCCGCTTGTGGATCAATTGAGCTATCCCTGGTTAGCCATAACGTCTGAAAACCCTCTGCTTTGGCGGCATCCAGCTCTTCTTTTATATCGGATAAAAACAATATCTGATCAGCAGGGATGTTAATCTGCCGGGCTATTTTGTAATACGATCCCTGATCTTTCTTGCCGCCAATATGCGTATCAAAGTAACCGGAAAAAAGCGGCGTTAAATCCCCAAATTCGGTATGTGCGAATAATAGCTTTTGCGCGAAAACGGAACCGGACGAATAGATGTATAAATCCAGACCATTTGCTTTCCACGTTTTTAGACTTTCTGCGGCATCCTGGTATATGTGGCCCTTGAAGTCACCTTGCTGGTAGCCTGCAGCCCATATCAAACCTTGCAAAGACTTTAAAGGTGTCACTTTTTTATCATCATCCAGCCACTGGATTAGCTGTGCGATTGATTGCTCGGTATCAAGTATTGCCCCCACTTCTTTACAGGTATCGTCCAGTAATATTTTAATCTGTGGTTGATCTGCATGACGGCGGACGTAATCAGCCAGATTTGCCCGAGCGTAAGGAAACAATATCTCTTTAACAAATGAAAGTGAAGATGTTGTGCCTTCAATATCGGTGACGATAGCTTTAATCATGACAGTTCGGCAACGTATTGATCAAATGTTGGAAAAGATTTTGCAATTTCACTGCCGGTAAAATCAGCGACCCAGCCATCGGGGGTAGTAAACAGGCGAATACAGGTAAATTCGGGGTTTTCACCCATATCAAACCAATGCGTGGTGTTGGCAGGAACGCTTATTAAATCGCCTTGTTCACACAATACCGCATAGACTTTATCGTTGACATGCAAATAAAACAGGCCACGGCCTTCGACAAAAAAGCGCACTTCAAAATCATCGTGAATGTGTTCAGCCAGAAACTTTTGCCGGAAGGCGGTTTTTTCCGGGTGATCCGACTTTAATTTAATTACATCAACGGACTGAAATCCGTATTGTTGCTTTAATTTTTCTATGGAATCAGCGTAAGCGGCAAGCACCGAGTCCTGGTTGGCCTCAGCGGACAGTTCACAATTAGCCGTCCAGCGTTCAAACTGCACACCTATGTTATTAAGCTGGTTCTGGATAGCAGTTAAAGCGGTGAATCGCTCGCCGTGTCGAGGTTGATCGTCAGCGTAAACAGATAATGCGCTCATTAGTTTTTGACTCCATACAGTCGTAATTCACAATCAAAGATAAAGTCCAACGCCTCAAGATGACGCAAGGTTTCCTGTACCGAACTGCCCCAGGTATAAAGCCCGTGTCCGGCAATGATATAGGCATAGCAGACCGGGTGCTTATCCAGATACTGTTCTACTTGCTCGGCCAGCCGGGGAATATGTTGGTCATTGGCAAAAATCGGCACCACAACCCGGCTTTCATGGGTGGTAATGCCGCATAGGGCTTTTAATAGCTCATAGTCTTCCAATACGACTTCAGACTTGAAAATTCTTGAAATCAACGTCGCATTAAGCGAATGCGGGTGCAAAATTGACTGAATGTCCGGAAAGCGTTTATATAAGGAGGTATGCAACACAGTTTCCGCTGACGGTTTTTTGCCATCCAGAGAATGGGCATCGGCATCAATCAGCATAATATCATCCAATTGCAACTGTCCTTTATGTTTTCCGGAAACGGTAATGGCAATATTACCCTCCGGCAGCCGCGCGGAAAAATTACCGCTGGTTGCCGGAACCCAGCCTTTGCTGTCAATAAAACGCCCGGCGTCAATCAATTGACGTGCGGCGATAAGAAAAGCTTCACTATAGTTCATAAGGCCAGAAAGTTATCTTTTATAAAGTTACGATGGCAAGCAATACGTTTAAATGCCTTTAAGGAACGAAAACCGCGTAGTTTGAGTATCCAGACAATCGTAATCCGGAAACATTTTAACTTAATGAGCTTAAAAAAGGCTACAAGCTGCGCCTAAACAAGAAAATAGTAGTCGATTGCGCTTTTCTTTTAATCAAGGGCGCGCGCGACGCACGAAACTGAATATCAACCCGGTCAAGAGGATGTAAGTCCAACCTTAAAAATTGAGTGTAATAGTTCCTCGCACCATTCGTGTTTCGACGGGGTGTTTCATAATGCCATATTGACCACTTGCTCCGGCGGGATAGGCATTGTCATAAGCGTAGGCAATATCGTTGGCGGCCAAACCGAAAAGATTGAAAAGATCGAACTCCACTTTGTAGGCTTTGTGTTGATAACCCGCGCTCATATTGACGATGCTGGTGCTGCCGGCCCATAACGTTCCGGATTAGTTCAGAGGTACATTACTGAAATGACGCAAGCGTAGCGTGCCAAACAAACCATCAGGTGCAACGAGTGTAGCTCCCTCCGGAGTGTTTACAAAATGTGAGGAAGTAAAGGCAAAGTCGGCATCCAGCGTCAACCAATCGTTCGGCTTGTAGTAGTTGGCAAGCTCAACGCCATAACGATGGGTCTTGTTATTAACTTCAGTGGTGCCTGCGTCCCCCACAAAGACCAGTTCCTGGCTGCTTTCCAGAAACCATAAGGCAATGGTGCTATTCAGGCCCTTGATAAAATTGCTGCGAATCCCGGTTTCGGCGCCGCGTGACCAGGCTAATGGGCTCACCGGGCTAATCAGATTTCCGTCAGCGAAAGGTGTTCCGTCAACAGGATTAAGACGCAGTACCGTACCGCGGGCATCGTTGGAGTGGTAACCGTATCCGGCATTAACAAAGAATTCAGTGTTATACCAGGGGCCCATGATCACACTCAGCTTGGGACTTACCCTCGACTGGTGGCTATCGCCGGAATTGGCGGCGTTGACCAGAGGGTCATGCAGGGTGTTGCCGGTCATGGTGACATCGTTATGGATATAATCAACCCTTACACCGGTTATGGTGCGGACTTTTTCCTGCCAGTAGGTCTGGTTTTTGAAATAAATGCCGGCTGTAGCCTCGCTGGCATCGCTATGAGAGACCGTGTTGAGATAGACTCTGTCGAATGTGTGATCCAGGCCCAGATTCATGATGTCATCGTAGCGAAACTGCAAACCGACGGTATTGTCCATATCAAAACCAAACAGTGTGTTGTAGCGCGTGTGTTCAACATTGCCTCCGGTCTGTACCCTATGTTCAAACTGGTGAATCTGGTCGCCTAAAGCCGGATTTTCCAAATAACCGGTAAAATTGGAATAGAGGTCTACGTCATAATAAAGCGCATAGATATTGGCGTCATTTTTCCAGTTATCACCTTTATTCCAGAGATTGGCTG
>Ga0209798_10000949_pt1 | contig 17648 bp, 15 predicted proteins | sample DOMMetBare3Fresh_FD_187475 | JGI IMG/M metagenome (GOLD analysis project Ga0209798, IMG submission 187475) | Wetland sediment microbial communities from St. Louis River estuary, USA, under dissolved organic matter induced mercury methylation -... | ecosystem: Environmental > Aquatic >...
CCTCATCGACAGCGCTGCCTTGGCCTGTCGCAGCGTGCGTGCCAGGTTCACGCCCTTGACCGCACCGTCGCGCAGTTGCAGCGCAGCGGCACCTGCAAGGTTGGAGCGCATCGCGCCGAGGCTGGCGCCGCTGGTCGACAGGTCGGCACTGACCCGACCAGTGCCTTCGAGCAGGTCTTTGCCGGCCACGTCCTTGAGCAGCGCATTGGCATTGACGCCGTTGGCAACCAGTTTGACTTGGATGCGCTTGGCCTTGGATTCGGCAACGCCGCTGGCATCGATGCTGCCGCCCCAGGCGTTGCCCGACAGGCGCGTGATGCGCAGCGTCCCGCCGTCGAGTGTGGCGTCGAGCTTCGCGTCGGCGACTTCGTACTGGCGGAACACGAGCTGACCGGCGCTGATATTGAAGCGGCCGTTCGCAGATGCCAAACCATCCATTGCCACCGGCGTGTCGGCCGGCGCGCCAGGCGTCGCGGCGGAGGCGGCCACGCTCGCACTCGGTGCCAGGACTTGGTTCAGATCGAGCCGGTCGAAGCGCGCCGTGGCCTGAACCGTCGGCACCACGGCATTGAAGGATGCGCTGCCGTTGGACTCGAACTTGTTGTTGTTGAGCGCGCCTTGCAGCGCCCATTGCGCGCCGCGCACATCGGTGCCGGCATTGCCACCCAGCGAGAGCGCCAGCGGCTGCAGGCCCGGCTCGACGATGTTGGCACGCAGCTCCAGTCGTTCGAATGTGGCCGCACTGCGCCCTGGTCGCAGCAGCAGGTTGGACTTGAGTTGGCCGTCGATCTTGCGCGGCCCGCTGCTGCCGTCGAGCTTGAGTGCAAATGCCGGGAGGCGCAGCGCCTCGAAATTGCCGCTCGGCGAACCCGACTCGAAGCGGCCTGACAGCGCGGTCTTGCCTTCGAGCCGGACGCGGCCGGAAAATCCGCTGCCCTTGAGTTGCTCGCCGGCCACGGCCAATTGAGGCCAGTCGAGCGACACTTCGAACGGGCTCATGCCCTGCTTGCCCGAGAGCGCGAGCTTCAACGCTTCCAGTTCGAGCTTCTGCGTGCTCGGGCTGTACAGGACGCGCTGCGCGTTGAGGTTCGATGCGCCCAGCGTCAGTCCGCTGGCATTGGCGGCGGCAAGGTGGAGATCGATCGGCCCTGCGCTGAGCACGCTGCCGTCCCAGGCCAGAGCGCCGGACAGCGTGGCGTCGAGAGCGTGCAGTGCTTCGGTGTCGCCGCCGACCTTGACCGTGGCGCCGCGCAGGCTGGCATTGCCGTTGGCAGCGTCGAACGTCAGCGCTGTCTTGCCGTCGAACGTCAGCCGCAGCACGTGCGGTCGCTCCAGCGTCAATGTGGTCCGGAATTGGACCGGCGTTTCCTGGCCACTCGCCAGGCGCCCGCTGGTGAAGTTGTCCATCGTCACCGAGCCGGCAATCTGCGCCTGCTCGTCGCGCAGCGTCAGGCGCGCGTCCTCCAGATGCACCGCGCCGACCTCGAAGCGCAGCGGCGGCCCCTGCCTGGTGGCCACGGCTTCGCTCTTCGCACCGATCAGGTCGTCAGTGTTGCGCACGCCCTTGGCATCACGAGTCAGCAGTGCGCGCACGCCGCGCGCACTGACCCGCTCGACGACGAGTTGCTGGCGCAGCAGCGGCAGCCAGCGCAGCGACAGCGACGCTTCGTCGATTGACGCGAACTCGTCGCCGCGCCCGCGCTCGGACAGATGCAGCTTCGACACCTTGACCGCGAGGCGCGGAAACACTGACAGATCCACCGGGCCGTCAATGGCCAGTGTGCGCTGGCGTTCGGTCTTCATCCAGTCGATGGCGATCGACTTGTAGTGCGTGGCGTCAAACGTGGATACAAAGTACACCGCGACCAATGACACCAACAGGAGAAACGCACCCAACGCGAGCCCGACTCGCTTGATCCAGAGATTCATGCCCTCATTGGAACGTCAAAGGGTGTACAGGTTGCAACACGCCAGTCCTTAAAATGCAAATCAATGCAAAGCAATGACACGGTCTTTGATATTTGTGTGCGTGGTTCAGGCATCGTCGGCCGTACGCTGGCCTTGGCCCTGTCGCGGCAGGGTCTTGCGGTTGCACTCCAGGCACCGCCAGCCCACGCTGCGCGCGAAGATGTAAGGGCCTACGCGCTCAATGCGGCGTCGGTGTCGCTGCTCGAATCGCTCAAAGTCTGGAACGAACTGCCGGCCGATGCACGCACCGCTGTGTTCGATATGCGTGTCGCAGGCGATGCCTCGACCTCGGTGCTGCGCTTCTCGGCATGGCAGCAGCAGGTTCGAGAACTGGCGTGGATCGTCGATGCGGCAGCGCTGGAGGCCGAGCTGGCGACGGCCGTCCGCTACGCGCCCCACATCACCGCCACAGCCGACGCGGTGCGGGCGCGCCTGCTCGTGGTGGCCGAAGGCCGTGCGTCGGCCAGCCGCGAGCAGCTCGGTGTCGCTTTCGAGACGCACGACTACCGGCAGACCGCGATCGCGGCGCGTCTGCTGTCCGACACGCCTCATGGCGGGCTGGCGCGGCAATGGTTTCAGGCGCCTGACGTTCTCGCCCTGTTGCCGACTGACCGCCCGCAAGCAGGCCACGGTTTGGCACTGGTGTGGTCGCTGCCGAGCGAACGGGCGCAAGCGCTGCTGGCGCTGCCGGAGGCCGGCTTCGAAGCGGCGTTGATGCAGTCCACGGGCGGTGCTGCCGGCGCGCTGCAGCTGACCAGCACGCGCGCGTCGTGGCCGCTGGCGATGGCGCGCGCTCAACAGGTGCACGGCCGCGGTTGGGTGCTGGTGGGCGACGCCGCACACGTCGTGCATCCGTTGGCAGGCCAGGGGTTGAACCTCGGCTTGGGCGACGTCGCTTCACTGGTGCGGGTGCTCGCCGAGCGCGAATCCTGGCGCGATCTCGCCGACACCAGGCTCCTGGAGCGCTATGCGCGCGAGCGCGCGCTCCCTGTGCAAGCCATGGCGGCGCTGACCGACGGCCTGCTGCGGCTTTTTTCACACCCGGCGCCATGGGCGAAGGAACTTCGTAACAAAGGCCTGGGTCTGGTGGAGGTCGCCGCGCCATTGAAACGTTGGCTGGCGTCGCGAGCGCTGGGACAATAGCGACATTTACCAAGGACACCCTTCATGCCCACCTTCAGATCCCTGCTGCTGCCGCCGCTCATCGCGCTGGCGCTGCCCGTTTGGGCCGACGAAGCGGTGATCCGCAAGAACCTCGCCCAGCGCCTGCCGGAGTTTCCGAAGATCGACGAGGTCACCAGGACGCCGGTGCCCGGCATCTGGGAGGTGCGCGTCGGCAGTGAGGTGTTGTATAGCGACGCCGACGGCAGCCACATTTTCGAAGGCGAGCTGATCGACACCAAGAACAAGGCCAACCTGACGCGGGAGCGCATTGCCAAGCTGACCGCGATCAAGTTCGACGAACTGCCGATCAAAGATGCAATGGTCATCAAGCAAGGCAACGGCTCACGCAAGCTGGCGGTGTTCGCCGACCCGAACTGCGGCTACTGCAAGCGTCTGGAACGCGACCTGGTGGCCTTGAAGGACGTGACGATCTACAACTTCGTCTATCCGGTGCTGGGTCCGGACTCCAACGAAAAGTCGCGCGCCATATGGTGTTCGAAAGACGCCATGAAAACCTGGCGCGACTGGATGCTCGACGGCGTGACGCCGCCCCGCGCCATGGGCCAGTGCGACGATGCGGCGATCCTGCGCACCGTCGCCTACGGCAAGAAGTACCGCATCAACGGCACCCCGGCTCTGATCTTCGAGAATGGCGAGCGCGTGCCCGGCGCGATGTCGGGTGCTGACTTGGCCAAACGGCTCGACGATGCAAGAAAGCCCAAGTCCTGAGCCTCGCCGGCCAAAAGAAGGGGGCGCCGCAGCGCCCCCTTTTCACTTCCCTGGTGCAGTGGCTCAAACCAAAGAGACTTCCTGCTCCGACCCAGTGCGCGCATGCAACTCGTCCCACAACGACGCCGCCTTGGCAGCCCAATCGCGGTAATGTGCGTCCGCAGGCGCGAAGTAGGGCACCCCGCGCTCGATGAAGTGTTGCACCCTCGAGGCCAGCTTCGGGCAGCACTCGAGCCGGACGAGTTCGAGCTCGATGCTGTGCAGGAGCGCGTGGCGCGCAAAAGGCTCGCAGGGCGCCATCAGGCGCGTGTAGATGGGGTGATGGATCCAGTCGTTCATCGTCTCGTTGTGGTTGCGTGTGACAGCAATGCCATCTTCAGGCTTGCCGGCACGGCCGTGTGGGGCCGCGCTGTGCCGACGCGGATTTGGCACGCGACTTGTTTAACGCGACGAAGTCGAGTTACGGTTGCAACCAGTGCGCTGTGGCGTCGCCGCCGAAACGGGCGCGACGGTGGCCCTGCGCGTGGAGTTCAAGCCAATCGATGGACAGCACGTGTGCTTCGAGTAGCGCGAAGTGGGTACGATCGCCGCGTGCTCCCAGAGCGCTGTCGAGGGCGCTGCCCGGGGCGAGTGCTGACAGATAGTCCTGCGCCGCCGGGCTGAGCTTGAGCCGAGTCCAGCGCGACGACAGTTCGAGCCCGTCGGTCACGACGTCGATGCGCACGCGAATGCGCAACTGCCAGCTCAGCGGTTGCGACCACATGACCAGTGTGCCGTGCGGATGCTTCCTGATCTGCAGTACCTTCTCGGCCCGCGAATCCGTGTACACAAGCAGATCTGCTTTCTCGTGGTCGACGTCGCGCAACACCACCGTGCGGGCATCGCCGACTTCGCCATCGGTCGTCGCCAGTACGGGCGTGCGCCAGGGGTGTTGCTTGTCGCGCGGCGCGGCTTGCAGCTCATGCCAAAGCGCGGCCTCGATTTCCTGAAGCGACTCGATGCGGGTCTTCACGCCGTCATGCCTCTCGACGCAAGGCGGGGAAGAGCACGACGTCGCGGATGCTCGGGCTGTCGGTGATCAGCATGATCAACCGGTCGATACCGACGCCGCAGCCGCCGGCGGGCGGCATGCCGTACTCCAGCGCACGGATGAAGTCGGCGTCGTAGTACATCGCCTCTTCGTCGCCGGCTTCCTTGTTCCTGGCTTGCGACGCGAAGCGTGCCGCCTGGTCTTCGGCGTCGTTCAACTCCGAGAATCCGTTGGCGATCTCGCGGCCGGTGATGAACAGTTCGAAGCGCTCGGTGATCGCCGGATTGGCGTCTGAGGCGCGCGCCAGCGGACTGACCTCGACCGGGTAGTCGGTGATGAAGGTGGGCTGCCACAACTTGTCTTCGACCGCGGCTTCGAACAGGCCGAACTGCAGCTCGGCCAGACCCCAGTGCTTCGGCGGTTCCTCGCCCAGTGTTTTGAGCTTGGCGTGCAGCGTCTTCGGGTCGTCGGCCTCGGCCGTGGACAGGCCGGCATGTGCCACCAGCGAATCACGCACCGACAAGCGCTCGAACCGGTTTTCGAGATCGACCTCGCGGCCCTGATACATCACCCGCGCCGAGCCACTGGCTGCCCGCGCGGCATGGCGCAACACCTGCTCGGTGAAGTCCATCAGGTCGTGATGCGTCCAGTAGGCCGCGTAGAACTCCATCATCGTGAACTCGGGGTTGTGGCGCACCGAGATGCCTTCATTGCGGAAGTTGCGGTTGATCTCGAACACGCGCTCGAAGCCACCCACCAGGAGCCGCTTCAGATACAACTCTGGCGCAATGCGCAGGAACATTTGTTGATCCAGCGCATTGTGGTGCGTGGTGAAGGGCTTGGCGTTCGCACCGCCGGGGATCGGGTGCAGCATCGGCGTCTCGACTTCGAGAAAACCATGCTCGACCATGAAGCCGCGGATCGACGCCACGGCCTTTGAGCGTGCAACGAAGCGCGCCCGCGCCGCGTCGTCGGTCATCAGATCGACATAGCGCTGGCGGTACTTCTGCTCCTGGTCCGTCATGCCGTGGAACTTGTCCGGCAGCGGCCGCAGGCTCTTCGTCAGCAGGCGAATCGACTGCGCCTTGACTGAGAGCTCGCCGCTCTTGGTGCGAAACAGTGTGCCGACGCAACCGAGGATGTCGCCCAGGTCCCAACCCTTGAAGTCAGCAAGAGAATCGGCGCCCACGGCGTCCTGTGTGATGTAGAGCTGGATGCGACCCGAGGCATCCTGCAGCGTCGCAAAGCAGGCCTTGCCCATGACCCGCTTCAACATCATGCGGCCGGCCACGGCGACGCCGATGGCTTGCGACTCCAGCGCTTCGCTGGTGGTTTGATCGTGCCCCTGGTGCAGATCGGCCGCGTGGTTCCGGGGCTTGAAGTCGTTCGGGAACGCAGCCCTGCCCTCGGCGCTGGCGCGCGCACGCAACGCCGTGAGCTTTTCGCGGCGCTCGGTGATCAGTTGGTTGTCGTCGGAGTCCATGCGTTCGAGGGTCGGCTGCGCGTAAAAGCACCGGATTCTAGGGCGCGCCGTCTTGGGCGACGGGTCGGCAAGGCATACTGGGGGTTGCTTCGAACCGGCATTTCCACCCATGACGATTCTGGTCACCGGCGGCGCCGGTTTCATTGGCAGCAACTTCGTCCTCGACTGGCTGGCCTGCGGCGACGAGAGCGTGGTCAACCTCGATGCGCTCACCTACGCTGGCAACCTGCACAACCTCGACTCGCTGCGCGGAGACGCCAGGCATGTCTTCGTGCAGGGCGACATCTGCGATCGGGCGCTGCTCGACAAGCTGTTCGCCGAGCACCAGCCGCGCGCGGTCGTGCATTTCGCGGCCGAGAGCCATGTCGATCGCAGCATCCACGGCCCCGGCGAGTTCATGCGCACCAACGTGCAGGGCACGTTCACCCTGCTCGAAGCGGCACGGGCGCACTGGTCGGCACTCGATGGCGATGCCAAGACGGCATTTCGTTTTCTGCACGTCTCAACCGACGAGGTCTATGGCTCTCTCGCACCCGATGCGCCGGCTTTTGCCGAGACCCACGCCTACGAGCCGAACAGCCCGTACTCCGCAAGCAAGGCCGCCAGCGACCACCTCGTGCGCGCCTGGCACCACACCTACGGCTTGCCGGTGTTGACGACGAACTGCTCGAACAACTACGGCCCCTATCACTTCCCCGAGAAGCTTATCCCGCTGATGATCGTCAACGCGTTGGCGGCCAAGCCGCTGCCGGTGTACGGCGACGGCATGCAGGTCCGGGACTGGCTCTACGTTCGCGACCATTGCAGCGCCATTCGCGCCGTGCTCGCCAATGGGCGGCTCGGCGAGACCTACAACATCGGCGGCTGGAACGAGAAGCCGAACATCGATATCGTCAAGACGATCTGCGCGCTGCTCGACGAGTTGCGGCCGAGTGCGGAAGGCTCGTACACGCGGCACATCAGCTACGTCAAGGATCGCCCGGGCCACGACCGCCGCTATGCGATCGACGCGCGCAAGATCGAGCGTGAGCTCGGCTGGCGACCCGCAGAGACTTTCGAGTCCGGCATCCGCAAGACGGTGCAGTGGTACCTCGACCATGGCGATTGGGTGGCTGGCGTGCAGAGCGGCAACTATCGCGAGTGGGTGGCGAAAAACTACAGCGCACGATGAGAATCGTTCTCTTCGGCAAAGGCGGCCAGGTCGGCTGGGAATTGCAGCGCTCGCTGGCAACGCTGGGCGAGTTGATCGCACTCGACTTCGACAGCCCGGAGCACCACGCTGACTTCTCGAATCCGGCGCGGTTGGCGGACACCGTGCGTACCCTCAATCCCGACGTGATCGTCAATGCCGCGGCGCACACCGCGGTCGACAAGGCCGAGAGCGAACCCGAGTTCGCGGCCACGCTCAACGCCGAAGGCCCACGCGTGCTGGCCGAGCAGGCAAGAGCTCTCGGCGCCTTGCTGGTGCACTACAGCACCGACTACGTCTTCGACGGCAGCGGCAACGCTGCGCGGTCGGAAGACGCGCCCACGGGACCGCTGTCGGTCTATGGCCGCACCAAGCTCGACGGTGAGAACCACATCCGCGCCAGCGGCTGTGCGCACCTGATCCTGCGCACGAGCTGGGTCTATGCGGCGCGCGGCGGCAACTTTGCGCGCACGATGATCAAGCTGGCCAGCGAGCGCGAAGCGCTGTCGGTGATCGACGACCAGTTCGGTGCACCCACGGGTGCCGAATTGCTGGCCGATGTGACGGCGCATGCGATCCGCGCCTGCAGAGCGACACCCTCGCTTGGCGGCACCTACCACGCGGTGGCCAGCGGCGAAACGAACTGGTTCGAGTATGCGCGCTTCGTCATCGAGTGGGCGCGCGCGAACGGTTTGGCGATCAAAGTGGCGGCCGATGCCATCAAGCCCGTGCCAACCAGCGGCTACCCGACGGCGGCGACACGGCCGCTGAACTCCCGCCTCGATACGAACAAGTTGCGCCAGGCATTCAACATCACGTTGCCTGCTTGGCAAAGCGGTGTGAAGCGCATGCTGATGGAGGCCTACGCCAAATGACGAACAACAACCATCGCAAGGGCATCATCCTGGCCGGGGGATCTGGCACGCGACTGCATCCTGCGACGCTGGCGATGAGCAAGCAGCTGCTGCCGGTTTACGACAAGCCGATGGTCTACTACCCGCTGTCCACGCTGATGCTGGCCGGCATTCGCGACGTGCTGGTCATCAGCACACCGCAGGACACGCCGCGCTTCGAGGCCCTGCTCGGCGACGGCTCGCGCTGGGGCATGAACCTGTCGTACTGCGTGCAGCCGAGCCCCGATGGTCTGGCGCAGGCTTTCATCCTCGGCCGCAAGTTCGTCAACGACCAGCCAAGTGCGTTGGTGCTCGGCGACAACATCTTCTACGGTCACGACTTCCAGGCCTTGCTCGGCGACGCGATGCAGCGCAAGGCGGGTGCAAGTGTCTTTGCCTACCACGTGCATGACCCGGAACGCTACGGCGTTGTCGCCTTCGACGACAAGAAGCGTGCTTTGTCGATTGAAGAAAAGCCCGTCAAGCCGAAGAGCAACTACGCGGTGACGGGCCTGTACTTCTTCGACGAGCAGGTCTGCGACATCGCGGCGTCGATCAAGCCGAGCGCGCGCGGCGAGCTCGAGATCACCGAGGTCAACGCCACCTACCTGCGGCAGAACCAGCTCGCGGTGGAAATCATGGGCCGCGGTTACGCATGGCTCGACACCGGCACGCACGACAGCCTGCTCGAAGCCGGCCAGTTCATCGCCACCCTCGAAAAGCGTCAGGGCCTGAAGGTGGCCTGCCCCGAGGAGCTGGCGTTTCGCAATGGCTGGATCGATGCCACGCAACTCGACGCGCTGGCGCGGCCGCTGGTCAAGAACGGCTACGGCCAGTACCTGTTGAAGCTGCTTGGCGAGAAAGTCTATTGATGGTCGTCATCCCCACCACCCTGCCGGGCGTGCTGATTCTCCAGCCCAAGATCTTCGGCGACGACCGTGGCTTTTTCTTCGAGAGCTTCAACCAGCGCGCCTTCGACGCCGCGGCCGGCATGCATGTCGACTTCGTGCAGGACAACCACTCTCGCTCGTCGCGTGGTGTGCTGCGCGGTCTGCACTACCAGACCGCGCCGCATGCACAAGGCAAGCTGGTGCGCGTCGTGCGCGGCAGCGCCTTCGACGTCGCCGTCGACATCCGCCGCGGCTCGGCGACATTCGGAAATTGGTGCGGCCTGACGCTCGATGCGCAGAGCCAGCGCCAGTTGTGGATTCCCCCGGGCTTTGCGCATGGCTTCCTGGCGCTCGAAGACGACACGCATTTCCTCTACAAGACGACCGACTACTACGCCAAGGACTGCGAACGCTCGATCGTGTGGAACGACCCGGCCATCGGCATCGTCTGGCCCGATCTGGGCATGACGCCCCTGCTCGCCCCGAAAGACGCCGCCGCGGCGGCACTGGCGCAAGCCGACCCTTGCTGACACGTTGTCGTTCATGAGCAGCAGCAAACCGATCCTCGTTCAACCCGTCGTCATGGCCGGTGGCAGCGGCACACGGCTGTGGCCGTTGTCGCGCGCGGCCTACCCGAAACAGTTCCTCGTGCTGACTGCGGACCAGAAGACGCTGTACCAGCAGGCCGTCGCGCGCATCGCGCATCTGGACAGCGAGGCATTCGACATCGCCACTCCGATCACCGTGGGCAACGAAGAGCACCGCTTCATGGTGCTCGACCAGCTGCGCGAACTCGGCATTTCGAGCGGCCCTGTCTTGCTCGAGCCTTCGGCCCGCAATACCGCACCGGCGATGACGTTGGCAGCGCTCGCCGCAGCCGACGGCGATGCCGACCCGGTGCTCGTCGTCTCGCCGGCCGACCACGTGGTGGCGGATTCGGCGGCGTTCGCGCGGGTCATGAACACCGCGATCCATGCTGCAGCCGGCGGCGCGATCGTCGTCCTCGGCATCACGCCCGACCGGGCGGAAACCGGTTACGGCTACATCAAGTGTGCCGCTGGCCAGCAGGCGGCGCGAGTTGTTTCGCAGTTCGTCGAGAAGCCCGATCTCGTCACTGCAGAGCGCTACGTCGCCGACGGCAACTACACCTGGAACAGCGGCATGTTCGTGCTGCGCGCCTCGGCCTGGCTCGAGGCGTTGAAGCGCTTTCGTCCCGACATCCTCGCCGCGACGCGCAACGCCTGGGCGGCGCGCAAGACCGATCAGCGCTTCGTGCGCCCCGGCACTGCCGAGTTCGCGGCGGTACCGGCCGAGTCGGTGGACTATGCAGTGATGGAGCACTGCCCCGGCAGCGGCATCGACATCCGCATGGTGCCTCTGTCCGCCGGCTGGAACGACCTCGGTGCGTGGGATGCGGTATGGCAAGTCGCGCCAAAGGATGGCATGGGCAACGCCGCGCTGGGCGACGCGCTGATCGCTGGCAGCCGCAACTCACTGGTCCACGCATCGAGCCGCCTCGTCAGCTTGGTCGGCGTGAGCAATCTGGTCGTCGTTGAAACAGCCGATGCAGTCCTTGTCGCCGACCGCGAACGCAGCCAGGACGTCAAATCGATCGTCGCCGCGCTCGAAGCCCAGGGCCGAACCGAAAAGAACCTGCACCGCAAAGTGCATCGCCCCTGGGGCTGGTACGACAGCATCGACACGGGGCCGCGCTTCCAGGTCAAGCGCATCATGGTCAAGCCGGGCGCGAGTCTGTCCTTGCAGATGCACCACCACCGCGCTGAGCACTGGATCGTCGTCTCCGGCACCGCCGAGGTGGTCAACGGCGATCGGTTGCTGACGCTGACCGAGAATCAGAGCACCTACATACCGCTCGGTCAGAAGCACCGCCTTTCGAACCCTGGCAGCACGCCGCTCGAGATCATCGAGGTGCAATCGGGCTCCTACCTCGGCGAGGATGACATCGTGCGTTTCGAGGACAGCTACGGGCGCAGCTGAGGCGCCGCCGCCGCTGGGCCAAAATGCCGGCTCCGCATTGCCGCCATGGCGATGCATGTGCAAGGTATTGGAAACGACATGGTGATTGCTGTGGTCGGCTTGGGCTATGTGGGCCTGCCGCTGGTGGTGGAGTTCGGCAAACACGAACGCACCATCGGATTTGACATCGACGCCGTGAAGGTCGCCAAGTGCAACACGGGCAATGACCCTTCGCGCGAGATCGACGATGGGCGCATGCGCAGCGCGCGCCATGCCACCTACACCAACGATGCCGCGGCGTTGCGCGAGGCCGACTTCGTGCTCGTCGCCGTGCCAACACCGGTGGACGACGCGCGCATCCCCGATTTCGGGCCATTGATCGGCGCCAGTCGCAGCATCGGCGCCAACCTCAAGCCCGGAGCGATCGTTGTCTTCGAGAGCACCGTCTATCCGGGTGCGACCGAAGAGATCTGCATCCCCGAACTGGAGAAGGCTTCGGGCAAGCGCTGGAAGCAGGACTTCTTCGTTGGCTACAGTCCGGAGCGCATCAACCCGGGCGACCGGCAGCACATGCTGACCAACGTCGTCAAGGTGGTCTCCGGCGATTGTGCCGAGACCCTGGACAAGGTGGCGGCGCTCTACGAGCGCATCGTCGTGCCGGGTGTGCACCGCTGCTCCAGCATCAAGGCGGCAGAAGCCTGCAAGGTCATCGAGAACACCCAGCGCGACTTGAACATCGCCTTGATGAACGAACTGGCGATCATCTTCGACAAGGTGGGCATCGACACCGCAGAAGTCCTCGAAGCCGCGGGCACGAAGTGGAACTTCCTCAATTTCAAGCCGGGCCTGGTTGGCGGCCACTGCATCGGCGTCGACCCCTACTACCTGACGCACAAGGCTGAAAAACTGGGCTACCACCCCGAGGTCATCCTCGCCGGCCGCCGCATCAACGATGGCATGGGCAAGTACATCGCAGAGCAGACGGTCAAGCAGATGATTGCCGCCGGCAGCGCGATCAAGGGCGCACAAGTCGTCGTCCTCGGCCTGACGTTCAAGGAAGACTGCGCCGATCTGCGCAATAGCAAGGTCGCCGACATCATCAACGAGCTGCGCAGCTATGGCGTGGACGTTGCGGTGCACGACCCCGATGCCGACGCCGCCGAGGCCATGCAGGAGTACGCTGTGCGCTTGCTCGGCTGGGACGCGCTGCCGCGTGCTGACGCGCTGGTGGTCGCGGTGGCGCACCATGCCTACCGCGCCTTGACCGCCGACCAGTTCGTCGCCCGCGTCAAGCCCGGCGGCTGCGTCATCGACGTCAAATCCCTGCTCGACGAAGGCGCGTTGCGCACCGCCGGTCTGCGCGTTTGGCGGCTGTGACGGCGCAAGGCGCACCAGGCACGCCTCACGCCCTGCGCCCTGACATCGAAGGCCTGCGCGCCATCGCAGTGGCGCTGGTCATCGGCTACCACTTCTTTCCCGACGCCTTGCCAGGCGGTTATGTCGGCGTCGATGTCTTCTTCGTCATCTCGGGCTACCTGATCACGCGCAGCCTGCACGACGCGCTGCCTGCGCAGCCCTCGCACGCCGCCTGGCTGTGCTCATTCTGGGCACGTCGCGCGCGGCGCCTGCTGCCCAATGCGCTGCTGGTGCTCGTGGCCACCGGGCTGGCCGGGGTGGCGCTGTACTCGGAGTTCTCGCTCAAGCGACTGGGCAGCGACATCGTCTGGTCGTCGGTGTTTTCCACCAACTGGCTGTTCGTGCTGCGCTCGATCGACTACCTGGCCTGGGACGAGACGCAGAAGAGTGCGCTGCTGCACTACTGGTCACTGGCCGTCGAAGAGCAGTTCTATCTGCTGTGGCCCTTGGTGCTGCTGGCGCTGCTGCGTTTGCGCCCACCGCGGCATCGGCCCTGGGCAATCTTGCTGCTGGCGGCGGCCAGCTTGGCGTGGTGTGTGGTGCAGTCGTCGAACAATCAAACCAGCGCCTTCTTCTCCACTCCGGCGCGGGCCTGGGAGTTGTTGTTGGGTGCGTGGCTGGCCGCCGTCGGCTTGCCGCACTCGGGGCGATTCGCGACGGCGGGCACGGCAATGGGCGTGCTGCTGATCAGCGTCGCCGCGCTCGCGTTTTCTGAAGACACGCGCCACCCCGGCCTGATCACGCTCGTGCCGGTGATGGGCTGCGCCCTCGTAATTGCTTGCGGCAGTTCGTCGCGCTTCGCAACCCGGGCACTCGGACATGCGGCGATGCAGGCCGTGGGCGCGCGCTCGTACTCGATCTACCTCTGGCACCTGCCCGTCCTGCAGCTGGGCGCGTCGTGGACTCACGGCCGTGCGGCAGTCACCGGCGGCGCTCTGTTGTTGCTCGCTCTGGCCGCCGCGGAGATGGCTTACCGTTTTGTCGAGCGTCCGGCGCGCTTCGACTGGGTGCGCCACTGGTCAGCGCAGCGCGTGCTCGCAGTGGCACTCTTTGCCGTCGCAGTCGTGTCAGCGTTCGGCTTGGCGCTGCGCGCCTTTGGTGCCAACGACATGCGCGAGCTGCTGGGGTTGACTCCCGCTGCGCGTTCAAGCTCCCAGCTGCCGGCGCTGGCGCGCGTGCGGGCCGATCTGCCGGAGGTTTATCGCGCCGGATGTCACCTCGGTGTCGATGTGGTGACTTCGCCCCCCTGCGCGTACGGCCGCGTCGGCGCGTCCGAGTCGGTGGTGCTGTTTGGCGACTCGCATGCGGCGCAGTGGTTCTCCGCCATCGAGGCTGTGGCCGCAAGCAACGGCCTGGCGTTGTATTCATGGACCAAGTCAAGCTGTCCTTCGGCCAGCGTCGCGGTCTGGAACGCAGTGGCCAAGTCCGCCTATCGGCAATGCGACGCGTGGCGTGAGGCAACGCTCGGGCGCATCGAGGCGCTGCGACCGCGCTGGGTGATCCTCTCCAATCTGATCGAAGCTTCGCCGGTGCTCGCCGATCCACTGGGAACCGGCCCGATGCGTGGCCGTGAGGCCCAGCAGGCCTGGAGCGACGGCTTCGAGCGCCTCGTGCGCCGCCTGCAAGGCGCCGGCATCGGCGTCATCGTGATCCGCGACGTGCCACGCCCTCGCCCGGACGTGCTCGATTGCATCTATGCCGCCCCCGACCCCAGGCGCTGCGAATTGAGCCTGGGCGAAGCCACCACGATCCCTCCGGTCGATGCGGCCGTTGCGCATCGCACCGGCGCTGTGCTCTGGGATCTGAGCAGCGAGCTCTGCCCACGGGGACGCTGCACGGTGGTGCGGGAAGACACGCAACAACCCGTATACCGCGACTTCAACCATCTCACCGACACCGAAGTGCGGCGCCTCGCGCCCGCTGTTGCCGCACGCTGGGCGCGCGATACCGCGCAGCCGAGGCAGCCCCTGCGATAATTCGCGCCCTCGCGCGGCACGTTGTCCGCGCAAGGCAGTGTTTGCCTGGCGCGCCGATTCATGACCTCCTTTCGTCCCCCGATCCTCGACCGCAAGCTGCGCTTTGCCCTGGTTGGCTGCGGCCGCATTGCGCAGAGTCATTTCGAGGCGATGGCCCGGCACGCCCCACGGGTGGAGCTGGTCGATGTTTGCGACGCCGATGCCGTGGCCCTGCGTGCCGCGCAAGACAAGACCGGCGCGCGCGGCCATGAATCGCTGACGCAACTGCTCGAGCACACCAGCGCCGACTGCGTCGTGCTGGCCACGCCCAGCGGGCAACATCCAGCGCAAGCCGCCGAAGTGGCCAGGAGCGGGCGCCACGTCATGACCGAAAAGCCCATGGCCACGCGCTGGCAGGACGGTCTGGACATGGTGCGAGCCTGCGATGAAGCCGGCGTGCGCCTGTTCGTCGTCAAGCAGAACCGGCGCAACCGCACCCTGCAACTGCTCAAGCGCGCGCTCACGCAGGAGCGCTTCGGGCGCATCTACATGGTCACCGTCAACGTCTTCTGGTCGCGCCCGCAGAGCTACTACGACAGCGCCGCCTGGCGCGGCACCTGGGAGTTCGACGGCGGCGCGTTCATGAACCAGGCCAGCCACTACATCGACCTGCTCGACTGGCTGATCGGCCCGGTCGAGTCCGTGATGGCCTACACCGGCACCCTGGCGCGCAACATCGAAGTCGAAGACACCGGCGTGGCCGCGCTGAAGTGGCGCAACGGCGCCATGGGCTCGGTCAACGTCACCATGCTCACCCACCCGAAGAACTTCGAAGGCTCGATCACCATCCTCGGCGAGAAAGGCACCGTGCGAGTCGGCGGCGTGGCCGTCAACGAGATCCAGCACTGGGCCTTCGACCAGCCCGACGCCATGGACGCCGAGCTCGCCGACGCCAGCTACCAGACGACGTCGGTCTACGGCCACGGCCACCCGCTGTACTACGACAACGTCATCAACACGCTGCGCGGCCAGGCCCAGCCCGAGACCGACGGCCGCGAGGGCCTGAGGTCGCTCGAGTTGCTGATCGCCATGTACCTGTCGGCGCGCGACGGCAAGCGCGTCAATCTGCCGCTGGCCTACTGAAGGGCCTGCTCCATGCCGACGACGATCCATCCCTCGGCCATCGTCGACGCCGGTGCGCAACTCGGCGACGATTGCCGCGTCTGGCACTTCACGCACATCAGCGCCGGCGCGCGCATCGGCCGCGGCTGCTCGTTCGGCCAGAACGTCTATGTCGGCAACGACGTGAAGATCGGCGACAACGTCAAGGTGCAGAACAACGTCTCCGTCTACGACGCCGTGACGCTCGAAGACGATGTCTTCTGCGGCCCGAGCATGGTCTTCACCAACGTCTACAACCCACGCTCGGCGGTGACGCGCAAGGACGAGTACCGGCGCACGCTCGTGCGGCGCGGAGCCACGCTGGGGGCGAACTGCACCCTCGTCTGCGGCGTCACCATCGGCGCGCATGCCTTCGTCGGCGCCGGTGCCGTCGTCCAGCGCAACGTGCCCGACTTCGCGCTCATGGTCGGCGTGCCGGCACGCCAGATCGGCTGGATGAGCCGCCATGGCGAGCGCCTGGCGCTGCCGGTCAACGGACAGGGCCAGGCCCGCTGCGCCCACAGCGGCGACGTCTACCGCCTGGCCGGTGCGCAACTCCAACTCATCGAAGCCTGAGGACACCATGAACGCCCGACACGAAGCGCCAGCGCTGGACTTCATCGACCTCAAGAGCCAGTACGCCGCACTGCGCCAGACCATCAACGAACGCATCCAGCGCGTGCTCGACCATGGCCAGTACATCATGGGCCCCGAGGTCCAGGAGATGGAGCAGCGCCTGGCCGCCTGCACCGGCGCGCGGCACTGCATCAGCGTGGCCAGCGGCACCGAAGCACTGCTGATCGCGCTCATGGCGCTGGACCTGAAACCCGGCGACGAAGTCATCACCACGCCGTTCACCTTCGCCGCCACCGCCGAGACCATCGTGCTGGCCGGCGCCAGACCGGTGTTCGTCGACATCGAGCCCGACAGCTGCAACATCGACGCCACCAAGATCGAAGCGGCCATCACCCGCAAGACCAAGGCCATCATGCCGGTGGGCCTGTACGGCCAGGTCGCCGACATGGACGAGATCAACGCCATTGCCCAGCGGCACGGCCTGGCGGTGATCGAAGACGCCGCGCAGAGCTTCGGCGCCACCTACAAGGGCCGCAAGAGCGGCAACCTCGGCACCTTCGGCTGCACCAGCTTCTTCCCCAGCAAGCCGCTGGGCTGCTATGGCGACGGTGGTGCCATCTTCACCAGCGACGACACATTGGCCCAGGCCTGCCGCGAGATCCGCGTGCACGGCCAGAGCGCGCGCTACACGCACACGCGAGTGGGCGTGGGCGGGCGCATGGACACGCTGCAGTGTGCGGTCGTGCTGGGCAAGCTCGAGCGCTTCGACTGGGAGATCGAGCGCCGCTTGCAGCTGGGTCAGCGCTACAGAGAGCTAATCACCCGATCCGGGGCGCCGGTGCATCTGCTGACGGTCAGGCCCGAGCGCGACTGCGTCTGGGCGCAGTTCACCGTCTTCGTCAAAGAGCGCGAAGCGGTGCAGGCCCGCCTGAAGGCCCTGGGCGTACCGACGGCCGTTCACTACCCGAAGCCGCTGCACCACCAGCCAGCCTATGCCGAGCATTGCTGCGCCGAGTGCTGCCCCGAAAGCCAGCACGCTGCCGCGCGCGTGATGAGCCTGCCCATGAGCGCCGACCTGACCGACGCCCAGTTGCAGCACGTCGTCTCGGCGCTGGTCGAGGCCACTCGCGGTTGATCGGCGCGACATCCTCAGCGTGAGCGTCCCGACGCGAGAGCCGTCGCCACCGCCGATCGACCCTTCGGCGCACGCCGACGGA
>Ga0209798_10000950_pt1 | contig 17612 bp, 19 predicted proteins | sample DOMMetBare3Fresh_FD_187475 | JGI IMG/M metagenome (GOLD analysis project Ga0209798, IMG submission 187475) | Wetland sediment microbial communities from St. Louis River estuary, USA, under dissolved organic matter induced mercury methylation -... | ecosystem: Environmental > Aquatic >...
GCTCCCGGTAGTTGTAGTCTGTAGTCTTTAGTGTTGCGACATCAGTTGCGTAAGTTTCCTGCTCTAAACTTGTTAGCCAGCCTGTTTTAGGATAGCTAAAGGTAAATTGCTTGTCTGAATATGTCAAATCAGTCTGTTTATCGGCGTCATTACTGGTATTGTTATTAGGGTCGGTGTTTTTATTAGCATCTTCAACCTTGGCAATATTATCTTTGTTCTGAATAAAGTTCTGATAAAACACAAAACCCAGCGTCCCAATAAGTGCTATGGTCAAGATTATAACCACAATGCCTAAATGAGCGAAACCAGATTGATTATTTTGTTTTTTCACGAGATGCCCCTTCGTTTATATTGCTATGATTTAAGCACGTAATTGATTTTCCAACAATAGATACAGGTGTTTATGGTAATTAGAATTTAGTAACTTCCGTAATCGAGCTGGACTTTACCGACCAGTCGTCGTTATATTCAATCAACCCCTTGACGCAAATTCCGTTTAGTATTATTGGCAGGAATAAACGGTCAGCGGGCAAGAAGCGGTCGTAATCGAGGTCGGCGATTTTATACCAGTCAATCTTTTTCATTTCGTCGGTTTCTATTGGTTCGCCATCCCACTCAGTGGCGGCAAATATATGAACCACCATCTTTCGCAATATCTCATCCTCGGATGGGTTATGAAAAGTAATCTCACCTAGCTTCTGGGTGGTCTTTATCCTAATGCCAACTTCTTCCTCGGTTTCACGGATGTTGGTCCCCCAGATATCTATATCGGATGCTTCGACACGTCCACCGAAGCCGTTCAAGAAACCGGCACCAATTTTCCGCTGTTTTTCGGCAAGTAATACCTCATCACCACGGATTGGGAAACATAGCGTCGCTTCGGTATAGGTGTCGGACATGGGTATATTATAGCAGAGCTACTTATATAATATATGTTATAATATGGCAAATGTATCCTGAACTAAGCCACAATACAACCAACATTGAACCCACTTCCGAGCAACAGGTTAAGTTACCGGATATCCCATTCGAAAATAGAATAGCCGAATTAGGCCCTGATGACGGTTATATCAACGAATGGATGTCGATTGGTGAAATCGTGTTAAAAATGGATACCGGAAAAAACCATGATTCAGACAAAAGGCATGTCAGAAGACAGATCATAGACCTGGGTATACCACACATAGTTGACGAAGCTAAGAGTCCGAATCACTACCTATATCCACCTAAAACCCTAGAGTTATTATTATGTGAGCGTAAGTGGAGCGAGGATTACAGTCGACTGCCAAATCTTCTTGTTTTGGATGATATAGCGGATTTTATAGGCAGGTCACGGGGCTGGTCGGAAAAGACTTTATCAGATAGTGACAGCACACCTATTTATCAGCGTTGGGGATCACGGCTGGTTGCCTATTACAATAAAAAAGCAATTAAGTTTCTAAGGAATATTAATCTACAGACTCCGCTCGATAATGGTTGGTATAATTTAGGTGTTTTGGCAGAAGTTACCGGTGAGGATAGAGAATGGATACAGCGACGTCTAGACGAGTCTAATCTAAAACCAGAAGAGAGGCGTTCTTCATTGACCGGGAAAGTGTCGGATCATTTCCCCCCTGAAGCTCTAGATATCGTAGAGCGAGCAAAACAATTGCGGGCAGTTGCGGGCGGTGCGTGGTTAACCGAGGCTACTATTGCGTCGATTATGCCTACTTCCGGGACTTGGGTTCGAAGTAGACTATCTGATCGTTATAGCCACCTCGCAGAACCAAGGCAAGACGACCATCGTGTTACTAGAAATCACTATCCTCCATGGATACTTGACGAGCTGTTAGAGGAAGCGCTAAAACACGAAAAATATCCGCCAATGGAGAGACATTTACCCATATCGGTAGTTGCTAGAAAGGTCGGGCATCACGTACTGTGGGTTGAAAATAGACTGCAATTTATCGGAGCAGAACCCAAACTGCGTCGTGATGGTCAAAATAGGGTAATTGAATGTTACTCGCCACGAGTTCCAAAGCAGCTGCTAGGTTTGCCGTCAGATATACTGAAGAGGTTCAAGGATCTAGAAGTCTGGTTCGGGTGATTACTAATTGGTCGAATATAAGGATTGGGCAATCTCTATAGCAGTAGAATAGTATTTATTTGACATTGCATTGTTGATATTTTCCATGGTTTCTGTACCGATTCTATTGAGATTATTTGGCAAAATAGCTAGCATAACAGTCATATCATCATTAGTCTTTGGTGAAAAGACGCCCATACCTAGGCCACATGGAGTTATTCCTACGGCTATTTTTGCAGTGTCATTGTCGTCTTTTAGTACGCGTGCAGAATAGTTGTAGCCAACGTATCCATTATATTCATCGTTTAGGTACCATACCATAGTATATAGACTATAGCCTGAGTAGTTTTTTAGCTCAAACTTGTCTAACTTTCTAACATCGACAGGTCCGCAAACTCCACCGATACCCGATATATTTGTCCAAAGTTTGACCGTGATAGCGTCATCCGGACTCTTTATTTCAATTACATTGCCTTGGCTTTTGTCCGGGTTCGGGTTGGTGGTGTTTGCCACTGTCCAGCCATCCGGATATTTTAGGCCAAGTTTACTACCAGTAACACTGTCTAACACTGAGTTCGGTAGATTATCGGCAACCTCCGTGGTTTTATTATCTTTAACTGGCGTCTTATTCTTGTTAGTCTCTGACGAGGATAAATTAGTTTTCTTTTGTATAAAGTTTTGGTAAAACACAAATCCCAATGTACCAATTAAAGCCAGTGTCACTGCGATAGTTATAATTCCCAGATGCGCAAATCCTAATTGTCTTGTTTGTTTTTTCACGAGATGCCCTTTCGTAAATTTAAAGTTAACTTAATTAAATCAGATTTAAGAATCCAATACAATATAAGTAAAACTTAAGCTTAGCTTGTAAACTGCCCTCTGATTGTCTATTATTGACGATACTGCAACTTATTTTAAGTGGTGATATTGATTATTGTCATCGCCATTGTCTTGCCCGAATGTGGCACCAAGTATTCAACAGTTTCACCAACACTACGGTTTAGTAATGCGTCGCCGGCTGGTGACTCGATAGATATGGCGAATATATCGTCGCTCGTATAATTTTCAAGTTCGGTCTCTTGAACTAATTGGAATAACATTTGCTGACCATCTTGGTCAACAGTTAATATTGAGCCTACTTGTGATTGCAATTCTTTCTCGTTTGCAATTTCTAGCTCTTCAGTCGGAGCGGGATACGGTTCGTGGTTGGGTGCTGTTTCCATATGTACCTCGCTTATTGCATATTATTATATAACATTATTTAGAATAATAAAAATACTGGCCAGGTGACCGAAATTATACTTGGCTGGGATGGGGGGATTTGGCCATGTTCCGCGACCCCGCGATTTCACGATTGCAGACTTGCAATCCTCACCCCCGAATGAACATTCGAGGGTTTGAATCCTTTATCCAGCCACGCAAAAACCCGACCAAAAGGCCGGGTCTATGCGTGGCTGGGATGGAGGGACTCGAACCCCCGAATGCCAGGACCAAAACCTGGTGCCTTACCACTTGGCGACATCCCAATACAAGATAGAATTGTACACTAATTGAGTTATTACCTCAAGGGTGTTGGACTAACTTGTGGCATAACTGTCATATTGTGCGCATTATGCTTGTCCGTTTTAATTAACGGCTTTGAAATTAACGACTAATTGTTAAAAATCTTTGCGGAGTTCAACAGGTCGGAGTGATTTTAGCATGATACGATCGTGGCGCGGTGTATCAGTCTCGGCGGGCATGCCGATAAAACCGCAGACCTGAATAGTATCCTTGGTTTCATTCATGATGGCGTGCGGATCGCCGAATCTGTCGGCGTAAGTAAGTGGCTCAAACGGCGAAACTATATCTAAACCATCACGGTAACCGGTTGTCAGTGTGGTGGTCGGTCGGGAATTCTCGATACTGTACATATCATAATCGAATAGGCCACGACTTTGACCGACGAAGCCAATTTGCTCGATTCGTCGACGTCGGTCATCTAGGCCAAGTACACTCAAGTGGCCAGCAAATAGCGTTGGCTCGATATTAGAGTCGACTAGACTTGAAACCAATGTAATATGCGCTTCGGTATCAATAGCTTTCTTGCTGCGCGGATAGCATCTGCCCTTGTCGGTTGAATATTTACTGGTATAGAGTGTACCTTGTTGGTACGGTGAATTATAGCTGCCTGTTGCGTCACCAGGTTTAAGGGCAATGATATACAAAGTAGTAGCGGCTTCGCCGAGATGTTTGACTATACTTTCACTACGGGCCGAGTTGGGCTTTTCGGGCGTCAGATTCAAATCAACTGCTGTGTCAATGTCGAATTCAATTGCGCCGTCTGATATATCTTGATAAGTCTCGAGGGCCACCCTAATTGGTTCTCTTAGGTCATCTAGCTTCATGCCAAGTATTTCTTTGGTCATAATTGTATAATTATACCACAAATAGTATACATAATCAATATACTATAAAATAATTACTTTGGTAATTTATATTCGATGTTAGTTATATTGAATCTGGATTTAAATAATATTTCATCACCAACCTTTTTACCTAGCAGGACTTGGGCAAGTGGTGAGTTGCAGCTAATGACGATTTTTCCGTCATTTTTTTCACCTGCGCGTGGCGTCCAATCGCCCGCCACTATATAACTCGATTCTTTGCCGGTTTTTATATTAGTTATTGTTACACTGGCACCGATGCCGACGGCATTGGCTTTTTGTCTGGGTATACTCGGTAGACTGTTGCGCAATACCTCTTTCAGGTTCGCCATCTCGGCGGCTAGCATTGATTGTTGGTCACGCACTACTTCAAAAGGAGCGTTGTCGTGGTAACTTTCGGATGTCTGCGTCAGGGCGTCACGGAATTCGGGTCCAAGGGCAATTATTTCGTCCTCGAGTTGTTTGATACGGCTTAAGGCATACTGCCTGTCGGCGTCCAATATTAATAGATCTTTTCTCATAACTTAGGCCCAAAATTTTAACAGTAAAAACTATTGTAACATCAAATCACATTATTTAATAGGTGTTATTATGCTAGGATTTAACAAGTTCTTGGAATACACTGTATAGTTTTTCGGCCGACTTTTGCCAAGAAAAGCGCTTGGCGGATTCGTGGCCTTTTTTAACTAGGTTTTGGTGGAATTGTTTATCGTCAAGTTTAAGTACTTGTTTAGCAAATTCCTCAGGGTCGTCATTATTGAAGAATAGCGCACCGTCGTCGGCAACTTCGTGAAAAATTGTCATATCACTACAAACTACTGGTGTGCCAATCATTTGCGCTTCAATGATTGGTAGACCAAAGCCTTCTTCTTTGGAACCTGAGGCTAGACAATAGGCACTTTGCATTAGTTCCAAATATTCAGCATCAGTAACGCCGTTATGGAAAACGACTTTTACGCCGGCTTTAATCAATTTTTCCAGCTCGGCCTGCCGCGATTTATCGATTTTACTGAGTAGATGTAGGGTGAAACCATCTGGTAGGTAGGCCATGCCACGAATCAAGACCTCAACGTTTTTATACGGCATAAATGAGCCCATATACAGGATGTTTTTGGTAGTTTTTTCACTGCGATGGGCATCCGACTCTTTTAGACTTGGGGCGTTATAAACGACGCAGATTTCACGGTCTGTCAGGTGTAAATCTTGGATATTCTTTTTAGAATAATTACTGACTGTCGAGATGTGATCGGCGCCATTCAATACTGCCCGCTGTGGCCAGTGAGCCATGTGGAATATGCGCCAAACGATACGTGGCAGTAATGATAGGTTGGTCGGTGCCTGAGGGTGTAGGTAGTAGATGGTGTCGTGTAATGTTAGGATAAGTTTATATTTGCGCCCCAAGGTGCCCATAATTTGAAATGGGCTGTAGACTACGTCAGCACCCAATTTATTGAGCTTTCGAGGAAGGAAAAGTTCTTTTGGTGATAGTGGATCGTTGACCAGTAGGTACGGGACGTCTGGCAGCATTTTGAGTTGAGCTTTGTTCTTGACCAAAATAGTTATTGGAATTCCGGCTTCTTTGAAGCCGCCAATCACACCTGCGCCATAGCGACTAATGCCGTCGTGATAGTCGGTGCGAGTCCATCGCGCATCGAAGTATATATTCATGGGCATATTGTATCACGGTCAAGTTGGTTATGATAAGCTAGTTATGTATGACAGATATACTTATTAAAGCTGCCGCTGATTGGTCGATGATACCAATTATCCTAATTGGTGCCTACGCACTATTGTTTAAGGTACCAAAGAAAACGCGCTGGGAGTCATATGCCAGGATTGTGGTGGCTGGTTTAACGGCTTATTTATTTGCCAAATTAATCGGTTCATTTTTTCAGCCTGAACATCTGCGACCATTTGAATTAGCGGGTAAAGCAGCCGGTGCTTCTTATTTAAATAATCCGGGTTTTCCGTCAGATCACCTACTTTTTGCAACGGCCATAACGCTGGCGGTTTGGTTTGAGACCAAGCAAAAATATTTGACTTGGGTGTTGATGTCGTTATTAGTTGTAGTTGCGGTCGGCCGCGTAGCAGCTGGTGTTCATACACCGCTCGATGTTATCGGTGGTGCTGTTATCGCCTCGCTTGGCGCGCTTTGGTATCTGGATAAGTAATACTATTTAATCTATTTGTAGATTAGTCATATTAGATTTATAATGTTGATATGGCAAAGGTAATCGAAAACTCTAGTAGTTCACGTACTATCCGGATTTCAAGTCCGTTATGGCGTGGGGTTATGGTCGGTATAATCGCCGGTGTTATTTGGTGGGTATTGATGTCGTCAATTAGTCAGTTGACTAAATCTGCAACTATTCCTGGGGATGTGGCGATTATTATTACGGCTACTATTGCGACAGCTGTCATGGTCGGTTTACGAATGACGATGCCACTAGTTGTTAGTGTGGGAGTGGCTGTATCACTTTGGGGGATGCAGGGCTGGATTAAGGATATATTTTGGGTTGAACAGATAGCCTGGGTAGTTTTATTGTATGTTTTGGCTTACGTGGCACTTTCTTGGTCGACCCGTTTCAAGCGGCTCATTCCGGCGCTAATTGCCGTAATTATAACGGTGCTATTAGTCAGATTAAGTTTAGCCTTATAGATGTTATACTGAGTATATGGAACAGGTGGTAATTGTGTTAATTTTAATCCTAGTATTGGCGGGTCTTACGCTTGTTTTATACTCGCTGTCGAAGCGTTTACACAACATGCAGAATAACGGCGGTGTCGAACTCATCAAGAGTGATGTGATTGAGCTGTCGCGTAGTATTAATATGTTGCAGAAATCAGTCGGCGATCAATTAGAGCGCAATAATCTGTCGGTCCAGGCCTCGATTCAGAAGCAACTAAGCGAAAGTGCCAAGATCGTTATGGACGTTAGTCAACGATTAACCAAATTAGATGAAACTAATAAACGAGTTGTCGGTGTGGCCGATGAGCTAAAAACTCTACAGAATGTTTTACAGAATCCAAAACAGCGCGGAGTTTTCGGCGAATACTACCTAGAGTCGGTACTGGATAATATCATGCCGTCTAAATCGTACCAGATGCAATATAAGTTTAAAGATGGCGAGACAGTAGACGCGGTAGTTTTTTTGGATAAGGGTCAGATTCTGCCAGTAGACAGTAAGTTTAGTCTGGAGAACTATAACCGTATGGTGAATACTAGCGACAAAGCGGAGAAAGACAAGCTAATTGCAAAGGTGCGCACTGACCTTAAGGGTAGGATTGATGAAACCAGTAAATATATAAGGCCGAGTGAAGGTACTATGGATTTTGCTTTTATGTTTATTCCTAGCGAGTCACTTTATTACGATTTATTAATCAGTGACGTCGGCAGCGGTTCGGGCGCACGCGATTTAATCGAGTACGCCTTTCGCGACAAGAAAGTGATAATTGTCAGCCCGACTAGTTTTATGGCATACCTACAGACCGTCTTGCAAGGTTTGCGTAGTTTACAGATTGAAGAACAGGCTAAAGATATCCAAATTCGAGTTGGTAAATTAGGACAGCATATAGCAAAATTTGACGATTATATGTCCAAACTTGGCCGGTCACTGGGCCAGACTGTCGGTCACTATAATAGCGCACATAAAGAGCTCGGTAAGGTCGACAAGGACGTCATCAAAATATCAGGTTCGACTACATCGGTTGATCCACTGTTGATTGATAAGCCGCAAGTCGACGATTAATCCGATATTAAATAGCACCTGGTATACCAGGTGCTATTTTGACGTTTTCGGTTATTTAACTGTGGTATTCAACAGCAGTATTGGTGTTGATATCACGTAGGAATTCGTAAACTACAAATCCCAGAACGGAACCAAGTACTGGTGCCAAGACCCAGATAGCTAGTGGCCATTGCTTCCATGCCAAGCCGTTAGCGGCGAAAGCAAGCGCCGGATTTAAGAAGCTAAATGTTACGCCCTGCTCGGTAAGAAGGGTAGTAGTCAATGACATTGCTACGTAAAGTGCAATCATAGCTGCAAGACCGACTGCAAAAGCGGCTTGAACTTTGTTTTCTTTCCTGTAGCGGATAGCTGCAGCTACGCCTAATGCTAGAATAGCAGCGCCCATTAGTTCGGCAAAGAATAGGTACCACTCTTTACCATCAACAATAGCAGCGGCGTGGAACAAAGTTGGTGCCGTTAGGGCAGCAGCCTTTGAGCCGGCTTGGCTAGCGTTTAGGAACGTATTTAGTGTTAGGTAAGCTAGTGATGCGCCGATTAACTGAACGGCAATGTAACCAAGTGCTGTTGCCCAGTTAATTTTGCGAGTGATCCATGCTGCTACTGTCATAGCTGGGTTGGCACCCGATACGGTACCGGCAAACATGACGACACCGACTAGTGCGAAGCCAAAGAATAGTGGATTGCCTTGCATTTCAATAAAGGCAATTGCCAAGATGAAAGCTCCGATTAGTTCTGCTAGTAGACGTCCTACTACTGGCATACCTTTTAGGCTTTCTACGACTGATTTATAGTTAGCGACTACTGCGTAATCACTAGCTACTACTGGTTGCGATTTTGGTTTTGTCGCAACTTTTTTTGTTGTCTTTTTAATGGCTTTAGCCATAGTTTTTATTCCCTCCTTAAGTAGATACAAGCATAGTATAACACATTTTAAACATATGCAAATACAGATGGTATACTGTTTATATGGCTTTATTTCTAAAACAAGACGATGAACGTAGCGAGCTGCAGCAAAAGGTTGCGGCCGAACTGAGGCGCAAGGCACAACAGAAATCACTCGATACTGATTATCCGGACGGAGTTGATGACTCACAGTATATTAAGGGTACGAAACAGACTACTAGCTTGGCTTGGGCCTGGATTCTAATACTCGCAACTGCGACTATTATTGTTGTATGGTTGACGGTGTTAAGTATGAAGCGTTAAGATTAAGTAAATGCAAGATATAGAAAAAATTAGAAAAGACTTATCAGAACGTATCGCGCAAAGTGACAACCCGGCGCAGGTTCTGAAATCACCCGAACTAAAAGCACTTTATGATAATATAAAAACTTTATCTCCCGAAGAGCGTGGTGATTACGGTAAAAAAATAAACGAACTTAAATTAGAATTAGTCCAAGCGGTCGAAAGACGTAGCAGTGAATTAGAAGACGCTACTATCGAACCGATTGACATTACCGCGCCGTGGGATGTGAATACTGGACCGATTGATTTGATGCCAACTAATATGGGTTCACAACACCCATTAACGTCCGAGATTGGTAATGTTATCGATATCTTCACTCGGATGGGTTTCGAGGCTATTGAGTCACGCCAGATTGATGACGACCATCACATGTTCACGACATTGAATTTTCCTGAAAACCACCCAGCTCGTGACGGCTATGATACTTTTCGCACCGAAGAGGGTCTAATCCCACCAGCGCATACATCGACAATGCAGCACCGCATTCTAACTGCCGGCAAGTCTAGACTAGAGGCAGGTGGTCAAATTGCTGCCGTCAGTTATGGACGTGTTTTTAGAAACGAGGATGTCGATGCCACGCACGAACATACTTTCTACCAGTGTGAAGGTGTCTTTGTTAGTAAAAACGCTAATTTGGGCCAAATGTTAGGTACATTGAGGAGCTTCTTCGAGACATATTATGGTCAGAATTTAAAGATTAAAACTCAACCAGGCTATTTCCCGTTCACAGAACCAAGTTTGGAATTCTTAATCGAGAAACCAGCCGCCTTGGGCGGAAAACCTGGCGAGTGGTTGGAAATGTTAGGCTGCGGCATGATTCACCCTAACGTTCTAAAAATGGCTGGTATCGACCCCTCTATGTATAGCGGCTTTGCGTGGGGTGGCGGCATTGAACGCTTAGTGATGTTAAAGTACGGTATCGAAGATTTACGTCATTTCGAATCTGGTAAATTACAATTCTTGAGGAAATTTGCATGATAATTTCAGTTAATTGGTTGAAAAAGTTTGTTGATATCAATATGCCGATTAAGGAATTGGTGGCTTTAATTGGTTCAAGATTAGTCGAGATCGAAGAAGTCATTGACTTGAGTGAGAAGTACAAGGGTGTTGTAGTAGTAAAGGTTATCGAAGCTAAGCCTATTGAAGGTTCCGACCACCTAAACCTAACAAGGATAGATGACAACGGAATAGCTGCAGATGTTGAGCGCGACAATGAGGGCTATATTCAAGTAGTTTGTGGCGCGCCTAATATTGCAACCGGTCAATTAGTTGCCTGGCTACCCCCTAATACCGTCGTGCCTAGTACCTATGACCAAACAGATCCTTTTATGCTAGGTTCTCGTAAACTACAGGGTTTTATGAGCCATGGCATGATTGCTAGTGCTTCAGAATTAGATCTATTCGATGACCACACGGGTATATTGGTGCTGGATAGTGATATTCGGCCCGGTACTGAGTTTGCCAAAGCCTATGAACTTGACGATTATCTACTCGATATCGAAAACAAGTCGCTTACACATCGCCCGGACTGTTTCGGTATTATTGGCTTTGCGCGCGAAGTAGCAGCAATCACCGGTCAATCATTTCATACACCAGATTGGCTATTAAATCTGTCGCCAGACTTTGGCAATGATGATGTTAAATTATCTGTAAGAATAGACAACTCCGAATTATCAGCAAGATACCAAGCTGTTGTCGTAACAGGAGCTGATGGTGCGACGAAGTCTCCATTATTAAACCAGACATATCTAGCACGTGTCGGCATGCGACCAATTAGCGCAGTAGTTGACGCCACTAATTACCTGATGATGTTAACTGGCCAACCGCTACACGCCTTTGACTACGATAAATTAATTGAAGTTAGTGGTGGTACAGCTGAGATACATGTTCGCAGTGGTAAAGAGGGCGAGATTCTAGAGTTGCTTGACGGTAAAACCATCGAACTTTCCGAAGACGATATCGTTATCGCAGCCGGTGATATCGCCGTTGCCTTGGCTGGTGCTATGGGTGGTGCTAATACTGAGATAGATGATAATACTAAGAATATTGTTATCGAGTGTGCAACTTTCGATTTGTATAGTTTACGTGGTACTCAGATGCGTCACGGCATATTTAGTGAGGCGATAACTAGGTTTACGAAGGGCCAGCCAGCCGAACTAACAGCACCCGTTTTATTTGATGCTGTGCGTCTGATAGGTGAGTGGTCTGGTGCTAAGCAATTGAGTGGACTGGTCGAAGATTATCCAGTTAAGCAGCCCGATGTAGTACTGAATGTATCATCGTTTGATATTAATAGGCTACTTGGTACTGATTTTAGTGTTGATATAATTGCCGGTACTTTACGTGATGCTGAATTCGAAGTTGTAGTAACTGGTGATATGATGAAAATAACAGCTCCATATTGGCGTTCTGATATTCACATATTAGAAGATATTGTCGAAGAGGTTGGTCGCCTAAACGGTTACGATAATATTAATTGCACTCTACCAATGCGCGATTTCACAGCAGTTGCAGTGAGTGATTATGACAAGTTCCGACAGACTATTCGTGAACTACTGTCTAGGGCTGGACTTAACGAGGTGCTGACGTACAGTTTTATACATGGTGACGTGCTTCGCAAGGCTGGGCAGGACGCAGGTAATTCGTACAGAATTGTTAATTCAATCAGTCCAAATTTACAGTATTATCGTCAGTCATTAACGCCAAGCTTGCTCGAGACTATCCACCCAAATATTAAACAGGGTTTCGATAACTTTGGAGTATTTGAAATTAATAAAACTCATGCCCGTAGTTTTGGTGTAGATATTGATAAGGTCCCATTGGAAGTCGATAATTTGGCAGTCGTCGTTACAAATAAATTGATTCAGAGCGGAGCTGCTTATTACAAAGCGAAGGCCGTACTAGAATATCTACTGGAATCACTAGGTGTATCGATTGAGTATTTGGCTGCAACTGGTGCTTCGGAAAATACCGTGATTGCTCCATTCGAACGCTACCACTCGGCATCGATATCAGGGCTTGGTTTTGTAGGTGAGTATAAGAATGCGGTTAAGCGAGGGTTTAAGTTGCCTGAATCATCGGCTGGTTTTGAGCTTGACCTGCGAAAACTATTCGAACTTCATCAAAACCGTACACAGAATTATAAGCCAATCAGCCGTTACCCATCATCAGAACGAGACACTACATTCGTAGTGGATACCGATGTGGCCTATGACGTCATATTGGCTGCCATGGATACTGCAATCGAGGCGTTAGACTTAGAGACATCGATAACACCACTCGATATATATAGTCCCGATGGTAGTGACAAAAAGAATATAACAGTACGCGTCAGATATACATCACATAGCCGTACACTTACGAGTGACGAGACCAATCGGCTTAATCAACAGGTGATTGACGCCGTCAAATTGTCTACAAACGCTACCGTCTTGTAAAGATTTGGTATAATAGATAAAGTTAAAATAATTTTTTAGGGGAGTATTTTCATGTCGACACCTCGATCTCAGCGAGTCGGTATTTGGATAATTGCAATTGTCTTGACGATCGGTACCTTCGGTTCGTTTCTAGCAATGATATTAAGCGTTGATAATCAAAAGATTGATCAGCAATCGGCGCAAGATCAACAGAAACAGGCTGCCTTAGCTTGGGCCGCCAAGGCCGATCCATTGACGGGTTATTCGTCACGTAAATTCGATAAGGCTGGAGCTACAGAGCTGAAAGTCGAAGTCTTGAAAGAAGGAGACGGTCAAGTACTGGCTGCTACCGATTCTGTAAGTGTCAGTTATTTTGGCTGGACGGCTGACGGTAAATTAATTGATAGCTCGCAGAAAAAGGGTGAAAAAGATGCCCCCACTACTCTATCGTTGTCTGGCGTAATTACAGGTTGGACAGAGGGATTGACAGGCCAAAAAGTCGGTTCAGTTGTTCGCTTGACTATTCCAGCGGCCAAGGCATATGGTCCAGTCGACACTGGTTCTGTGCCAGCTAACTCACCAATAGAATTTATCGTAATTATTCATAGCGTCGAAAGCGCCACTTCGTAGGAACTGTATGGGTAAAGTAAGAGAATTAGTGATTATCGGCGGTGGACCAAGCGCCTTGACGGCCGCCATTTATACTACACGTGAAGATATCGATACGGTCATATACGAGAAATCAGCTATTGGTGGTTTGGCGGCAATTACACATAAAGTTGATAATTACCCAGGTTTTAGTGATGGTATCGAAGGGTACGCCCTGGCGGAACAACTTGAGAAGCAAGCCAAGCGCTTTGGTACAGAGATCGAATTTGGCGACGTGACTTCAGTTACGTCAAATGATGAGTATAGGTCTGTGATTGTTGACGGTAATGAAATTAAGGCTAAGGCAGTATTAATTGCGACGGGTAGCGCATACGTTAAAACCGGTGTAAAGGGCGAAGCTGAATACTACGGCAGCGGCGTTCATTATTGCGCTACGTGTGACGGTGCTTTTTACAAGGGCCGAAAGATTGCCGTTGTTGGTGGTGGTAACTCGGCCATTCAAGAAACGATATTTTTAACAAGGTTCTCCAGTCATATTGACCTATTAGTCCGTAGTACTATTAAGGCTAGCGATGTTTTGCAGAAAAAACTGCAAGAGCATATTGATGCTGGACAAATAACAGTCCATCTCGGGACGACAATGAGTGAGATTAAGGGAGACGGTACGCACGTGCAGTCGGTTGATATAAATGAAAATGGCGAAATTAAATCTATTGACGTTGACGGTGTATTCGTTTTTGCGGGGCTCAGACCTAATACAGAGTTCCTAACTGGCAGTGGTGTTGAATTAGACGATTATAACTTTATAAAAACTGACAGTAAATTAAATACGAATGTTAACGGTGTATTTGCATGTGGTGATGTCCGTAGTGGCGCCACAATGCAGATTGCTAGCGCGGTCGGTGATGGCGCAACGGTCGCTCATACTATTAGTGAGTATCTTGAGACTAACTATTTATAAACACGCGGCTTCATCTGTTATAATCATGCGTAGAATAATATTGATAGGAGATATTTGTAATGGCAGATTTTAATAAAATCCTGACACCTGGTGATGTTGAAAACGGGTTAGTTAATGTAGTTGTCGAGATCCCAGCCGGTAGTAGTAATAAAATCGAATGGGACCGCGAAAAGGCTTGCTTTATGTTGGATCGAGTTGAACCGAAAATTTTTGCTAAGCCGACTAACTATGGTTTTATTCCACAAACCATCGACGAAGACGGCGACGAGTTAGATGTATTAATTCTAACCGAAGACCCACTGCCAATGGGTGTTTATTTTGAAGCTAAAATAATTGGTGCGATGGTCTTTGAAGACGATGGCGAAATCGATGACAAGGTATTAGTTGTACCAGCCGACGATCGTAACACTGGTGACCTAATTCAAACGCTAGAAGACGTGCCGCAGAGGTTAATTGACCAAATTACACATCACTTTAGTCACTATAAGGATTTGAAAAAACCGGGTAGTACTATTGTCAAGGAGTGGGTCGGTATCGACGGTGCCAAGCAGATTGTGCGTGATTCAATAACTCGTTGGAACACCAAGTAGCTATTCACTTTTCATCATAGCAACAATTGCATATCGCCCGTCACCGTCCGGGCGATTGCCTTTTAGGAACTCGCTGTGAGAAAAATAATCACGGTCCTTGGTGGTGTCGGCGGTGTTGTCACGGATACGGTCCACGTCAACACCAGCTTTAGAGAATTGTTCGAACACTACACTTTTGATTGAGCGGTTATGGAATCTGTACATCGGATAGACGTCAGAGCCTGGTGCTGGTGTTAGCCAAATTTTCAACTTGGCAGGGTCTGATCCATAGTGTTTTATTAGAAACTGGATTGATTCGAAGGCGCCATTTTGTTCTAGGCTATGTCTGCCAAGGTGAGAAAGCATTAAGACATTTTTCTCTATATCAAATATCGCAGCACCAACACAGTCGGCAACTGGCAGGAATAGGGCGTGATTCATATGTCTTGTCACGAGTGCATCGGCAGCGATGATATCGTCATAATACATCCCATTGCCGCGATGATCTTCCGAAACCTCGTAGTAGCGCAAATAATTGTCACCGTGATAATTAATATTGACTCGAGTAGTTTGCTTCATATCGATACCGTGTTTTGCAAGGAATGAGGCGCGGTTTTCGTTAACACGAAGGTTTAGCTCATCCTCCCGAATCAACATATTGCCATCATGGATATTTGATATTTCAACAACTGGGTTCATAGTTAGCCTTTCTTCCTATTTATTAAGTTGGCAGCCTTGGTAATCATTCCTACCACACCTTGTTTTTTTAGTTGGTTCTGTAGTTTAGATTTAGCGTGGGTTGTAGTAACTAGGCTTTTCCAGGCTTGTTTTGGCTGAGATAGCTTATTCGTGATAACTTCGACAATATCGCCATTTTGTAGTGGCTTATCGAACGGGTGTATTTTACCGTTGACACGAAAACTATAGGCACGATTGGCTATATCGGTGTGAACCAAGTAGGCAAAGTCTAGCGGCAGGGCACCTTCCGGCAAATCATAAATATCGCCTTTTGGTGAGTGTACAAATATGCGGTCACCGAATAGGTCAATATTTAATTGGTTTTGCGACAAATCCTCACCATCTTTTAGTTTGCCGACGACCTCTTGTAGTTCAGAAATCCACTGCATGTTGGCCGGTAGTACTGAACTTTTGCGCCCACGCGTATAATCCTTGGAATCTTTCTGTTCGTGATAGTGGAAACTAGCCGCTAAACCACTCTCGGCGTACTCATGCATTCGCGCCGTTCTAATTTGAAATTCAACAATTTGCTCAGCAGGTGTCATGACGGTCGTGTGTAAACTTTGGTAACCATTGGGTTTGGGTGTAGCGATGTAATCTTTGATACGGCTAATCATCGGTTTGTATAGTGTATGAAGGATACCGAGGACTCGATAACAATCCTCCTTTTTCTCGACAATTATTCGAAGTGCCATTAGGTCGTAAATATCATCGATATTGCCATCAACCTTGGCTAGTTTTTTATGTAAGCTATAGATACTTTTAACACGACCATTGATTTCGGCCTTGATATCATTTTCTTGGAGAGCCTTCTCAACTTCTTGGCGAATGAAGCCTAGCTTGCGGGTGCTTTTGCCAAGTTTCTTTTTCATCAGGTTTTTCAGGTGTTTAAATTCTTTCGGGTCAAGGTAGCTAAAAGCCATTTCTTCAATTTGCATTCGCACTCGACCCATACCTAAACGGTCAGCCATTGGTCCAAATACTTCGAGTGATTCACGGGCTATTTTAGTTTGTTTTTCGGGGCTAATATATTGCAGTGTCGACAAGTTATGTAACCGGTCTGCTAGCTTTATTAAAATTACGCGTACATCTTGACCAACGGCAATCAAAAGTTTTGATAAATTGTCGCGAGTTTTTGGTAAATAGCTAGATAGGTCGCGCATTTCAGAACGCGCCTGCGAAACTTTGGTAACACCATCAACTAGCTGAGCTATATCTTGTCCGAATTCTTCTCTGATCTGTTGTAGCGTAACCGTAGTGTCTTCGACGGTATCATGTAACACTCCCGCTATAACACTATCGATATCCATACCCCAGTCGATTAAGGTGTCTGCGGCCGTAAGAGGGTGAGAGATGTATGGTTCACCACTTTTTCGTTTGACGTTTTTGTGAGCCTCACTAGCGATATCAATCGCCTTATCGAGCAATGATACTTGTTCGTCATCGTAGTGTTGCTTGGCGTGTTCAAGTAGCTTGCTTTTGTCCATATGTTAATTATACTGCAAGCTGTTCTATCATCTTGCATAATCTATCACATAACGCTTATACTTGAGGTATGAAAATATATCTCGGTAGTGACCACATGGGGTTCCATTTAAAAGAAAAAGTATTCGCATATTTAGCCAAGCATGGTTATGATGTTGAGGATGTTGGTTCGAAAACTCTCGACCCAAGTGATGATTTTCCTGACTTTGCACAAGCAGCATCATTAAGGGTACTGGGGAGTGACGATAAAGATCCAAGGGCGATATTACTTTGTGGTGGTGGCCAGGGAATGTGTATGGCAGCTAATCGGTTCCGCGGAATCAGGGCTAGTGTTATCTGGGATGCGTT
>Ga0209798_10000952_pt1 | contig 17599 bp, 16 predicted proteins | sample DOMMetBare3Fresh_FD_187475 | JGI IMG/M metagenome (GOLD analysis project Ga0209798, IMG submission 187475) | Wetland sediment microbial communities from St. Louis River estuary, USA, under dissolved organic matter induced mercury methylation -... | ecosystem: Environmental > Aquatic >...
CCGCGGCGGGCCGCGCGGATCCTTCGCCGGCGTGCGCTACTTCTCCTCGGAGATGGGGGTCTTCTTGTCGAACTTCGAGGTGAGGTCGAGGGTCTGCTTGGTGATGTTCTCGACCACCTGATCGATGGTCTGCTCGCCGGTGAGCGCCTTGTTGAGGGCGTAGATCTGCATGTCGTAGACCTTGCCGCCCGCCTTGGTGTTGAAGTACCAGTAGTTCGGCACGGCGGAGGCGGTCGCCTTCCAGATGTTGATGTGGTAGTCGGAGATCATGCCGAGCGGGTAGTAGGTCGCCTTGTTCTGCGCGACCTCCGCGAGCACGTCGAGCCGGCCCGGAATCATGCCCGCCTCGACGAAGATCTTCTTGCCGGCATCGTACGAGGTCAGCCAGCGCAGCAGCCAGTAGGCAGCTTCCGGGTTCTTGGAGTCCTTCGAGACGCCGAACGACCAGGCACCGGTGTACGGGTGGCCGCCGGGCGTCGAGTAGATGCCGATCTTTCCGCCCGGCACCTTCTCCTTCAGGATGCCATCGGCCCACACGGTGCAGTTGGCCCAGATGGTCGGGGCGATGATGGCGTTCCCGTTGCCGAACTGCGCCACGACGAAGTCGAAGTTCGCGGTCAGGGCGCCGGGCGAGTCCCACTGCAGGGCCTTCTTGTACTCCGCCAGCGACGCCTTGAGCGCCTCCTTGTTCGCCTTGGTGATGACGAACTTGGAGACCTTCCCGGAGCCGTCGCGGACCACGGTCACCCAGTCCGAGCCCCGGCCCCACAGCCGCGCGCTGGTCTCGTCGTTGTCCTGGAACGCACCGGCCTGCATACTGAGCCCGAAGACGTCGTGGTCGAGCGGCTGGCCCTTCAGCGTCTCCCCCTTCTTGCGCGTGAAGAAGGCCGCCTGGTCGTGCAGCTGGTCCCAGGTCTTGGCCGCGGCCAGCTCGTAGCCGTACTTGGCCTTGAAGTTCGCCTTCTCGGTGGGATCGTCGAAGACGTCCTGGCGGACCCACATGGCCATGTCGAAGGTGTAGAAGGGCAGCACCATCTGATCGCCGTAGGCCTGGCCGGTGACGAGGATGGACGGCGACATGAAGGACATGTCGCGCTCCAGCCCCGCCGCCTTGGCCGGGTCGTACTTGTTGGCGAGGTCCTTCACCTTGAAGAGCAGATCCGACCACTCGGTGGTCCACGACGTCTCGACGTACACCAGGTCGTAGTGGCCCGTCCCGGCCATCAGCTCCACGTTTTCCTTGCCGTACACGCCGGACGAGGCGACCCGCTCCACGTTCACCACGACGCCCGTCTTCTTCACGAATGCGTCGATGGCGGGCCCCATCTTGTCGTGGCCCTCACCCGATTCGATGATCAGGTGGAGCGGCCGCTTGTTCTTGATGGCCGGGACGTCGGCGAGGCCGAACTTGGACTGCGCGTACGCGCTCGACGACAGGCCCCCCAGGAGCAGGAGCCCACACCATGCATGGATCGACCGATGCCTCATGACTCTCTCCTTTGTTGACCCTCCTCCATGGAGGGATCTGGCAGGGACGGGCGCGACCTCTCGCGCCTCGCCCCCGGGGTTGCTTCTACGGGCTGCCGTTGCGCAACTTCGTCGTTCGTGCTCCTTCTTCGGCCTCCGCTTTCGGCCTGTGGACGAGGTGCCGCCATCGCGCGTCGGCCAGCACCTCCGGGTTCGCGATGTCGTCGGGAAGGAAGCCCTCCAGCACGTCGAGGACCCGCTGCGCCGCCAGGACCGCCATCCGCGTCACGCAGGTGCGCGTCAGCGCGGCCGCGTGCGGGGTGAGGACGGTGTTGGTCAGGCCCAGGAGCGGGCTGTCGGCGGGCGGAGGCTCGCGCTCGAAGACGTCGAGCGCCGCCCCTCCCAGCGGGCCCGCGCGGAGCGCCTCGGCCAGGGCCACCTCGTCGACGAGGCCGCCCCGCGCGGCATTGACGAGGAGGGCACCCGGCTTCATCGACGAGAGCAGCTCGCGGCCGACCAGCCCGCGCGTCGCCGCGTGAAGCGGCAGGTGCAGCGTCACGACGTCGGCGCGCCGGAAGAGCTCGGGGAGGTCGGTGAACTCCACCCAGGCCGAGAAGCCGGCTCGGGCCGCGTCCGGCAGGAGCGCGTCGTGCGCCAGGATCGACATGCCCAGGGTCTGGCGGCAGGCGCGGGCCATCTCGCCGCCGATCTTGCCGAAGCCCACCACCCCCAGCACCTGGCCGCGCAGGTCCCGGGGCAGGTAGGCGTACCGCAGCTTGAAGTCGCCGCGCCGGACGGCGCGGTCGAGGTCGAGCACGCGCTTGGCCAGGGCGAGGAGGAGCGCCAGCGTGTGCTCCACCACCGTGGAGGTGTTGGCCCCGACGCTGGAGGTGACGATCACGCCGTGCCGGGTGGCGGCGGCCACGTCGACGTTGTCGTAGCCGGCGCCGGTGCGCGACACGGTACGGAGCCGGGGGGCACCGGAAACGAGCCCGGCGTCGAGCTTGAGCCCGGTGCGGAGGACGACCGCGTCCGCGCGGGCCAGGAGGGGTGCCACCGTCCCGGGGCGCGGATCGGCGGCGCGGAGCAGCTCCACGCCGCCCTGCTCGAGCAGGCGCACCGCTTCCTCCTCCACCGGCTCCGGCAAGAGGACCGTCGGTCGCACCGCGCTTGGCTGATCGCCGCTTCCGGCCATGGCTCCCTCTCCGGTCACTTCGCGAGAAGCCCGCTCTTCTCCAGCACGCCCCGCAACCCGTTCACCTCCTCGGCGCTCAGCGGCAGGAAGGGGCGGCGCGGCACGCCCCCCACGAACCCGCAGAGGGTCATGGCCGCCTTCACGCCCGCCACCCCGTACGCGCCCGAGACCTTGGTGTTCAGGTCCACGAGCAGCCTGTCGAGCCGCGCCTCCTCGTCCGTGCGCCCCGCCCGGACCGCGTCGTAGAGCGCCACGCAGGCGTCGGGCAGCACGTTGGCGAGCGAGAGGACGCCGCCCGTGCCGCCGCGCCGCAAGAGGTCGGTGAAGTAGCCGGCCGACCCCGCCAGCACGCTGAAGGTGGGCGACGACGCCTTCAGGTTCTCCAAGTACGTGTCCTTGGAGCTGTCCTTGATGCCGACGATGTTCGGGTGGCCGGCGACCCGCTCCAGGACCTCGAGGCGGATGGTCACGCCGGCTGCCACGGCCGGGTTGTTGTAGAGCACCACCGGGATGGGAGAAGCGTCCGCGACCGCCAGCGCGTGGCGCACCATCACCTCGGTCGTCATCTTCTTGGCGAAGAAGGACGGCATCAGCACGCTGGCCACGTCCGCCCCGCGAGCGCCCGCCCGGCGCGCCAGGTCGATGGTCTCCTTGGTGCTCTCCGCGCCGCAGCCGGCCATGACCACCTTGCCCGGCGCGCGGTGCTGGACCACGACGTCGAGCACCTGCGTGCGCTCCTCGGTCGTGAGCGCCTTGTACTCGCCGTTGGTGCCGAGGACGAAGTAGCCGCGGAGCCCGGTGGCGTTGAGCCGGCGCACGTTTTCCGCCACCCCGGAGAGCAGGACGGCGTCGTCAGCGGCGAAGGGCGTCACCATGGGGGCGAAGACGCCGGTAAGGTCGTTGCGTTGCATGCGGCCGTCCTCCTTCCAGAGCATCACCACTCAGAGCAACACCACTTCCGCGCTGCCGTCGGGGTGGCCAAACACGATGGCGTCGGCCACGTCGACGAACAGCCCGTTCTCGACCACGCCCGGGATGACGTTGAGGCGCTTCGCCAGCTCGTCCGCCTCCGGGATTTTTTCCAGCGCGCAGTCGAGCAGGTAGTGGCCACTGTCCGTCACCAGCGGCGTCGCTTCACCGCCCCGGAGCACGATGGGCACGTCGCGGTGGCCGTAGGACGCGAAGAGCTCGCGCATGAGCCGCTCGGTGCTGCGCCAGCCGAAGGGGATCACCTCGACCGGCAGCGGGAACCGGCCGAGCGCGTCGACCCGCTTCCGGTCGTCGGCGATGACCACGTAGTGGCGCGTGGCGGCCGCCACGATCTTCTCCCAGAGGAGGCAGGCCCCGCCGCCCTTGATCATGCGCCCGGCGCGGTCGACCTCGTCCGGCCCGTCCAGGGTGACGTCGAGCTCCGGGTGATCGTTCAGGTCGGCGAGCGGGATGCCCAGGCCCGCCGCGAGGTCGCGGGTCGCCTTCGACGTCGGGACGCCGACCACCTTCAGCCCGGCGCGCACCCGCGGGGCGAGGGCGCGCACCATCCAGTGCGAGGTGGTGCCGGAGCCGAGCCCGACCACCATCCCGTCGCGCAGCCAGGTGTCGATGGCCTTGACTCCCGCCGCGTACTTGGCGCGATCGCGTTCCTCGCTCGGCATCATGTCCGCTTCCCCCTCGCCCGATGCGGCTCTCCGTCGACCGCGTATCGAGCGCCATCGGGTGGACCGGGCGGGCCCGGCACCGCGTCGTCGATGATCTTCTCCGTCCACGGGTCGAGGGCGGCCAGGTTGTCCGGCCGCGGCAGGCCCTGCTTCACGCCGATGACCGCCACCAGCATGTTGGTGGCGATGAAGTGGTTGAGCCGGGCGGTCAGCGGCGTGTACACCTCGCTGTGCTCGTAGCGCGGCACCCCGATGACCAGCTCGCAGATGCGCGCCAGGTGCGAGTGCGGTGCGGTGATGGCGATGGTGTGCGCGCCCCGGGCCCGCGCCGCGGCGGCGGACTCCACCAGGGCCCGGGTCTCGCCGGAGTGCGACAAGAACACCACCGCATCGTCCTTCTGGACGGTGGTCACGAGCAGCCCTTGCCGCTGCTGCCCCTCGATCATGCGGGCGCGAAGGCCGATGCGCAGGAACTTGTGCTCGGCCTCGTAGGCGATGGTCTGCGAGATCCCGAGCCCGAACAGGAACACCTCGTGCGCCATCAGCATGAGGTCCGCGGCGCGCCCGATGGCGGCGGAGTCGCAGTCCTGCTCGAAGCGGCGCAGGGCGTTGATGGAGTTCCGCAGCGTCTTGCGCACCGCCCCGTCGACGCTGTCCGTGGGCAGGATCTCCTCGTAGGAGAAGGGCGCCTCGGGCGCGAGGCTCTGTGCCAGACGGACCTTGAGGTCCGAGTAACCTCTGCAGCCCAACCGGCGGGCGAACCGGATGATGGTGGGGTCGCTGACGCCGGCGACCGCCTTGAGGTCCGCCATGTTCATGGTGATGACGCTCTCGGGGTGCTGCAGCACGAACTCCGCGATGCGCCGCTCGGCGCGCGTGAGCCGGGGCCGCTCGCGCGCGATCACCTGGAGGAGCATGGTCGGGGTGAGGCGGACACCGCCGGGAGCGCCCGCGCGCGTCTCCCGCTCTCTTCCGCCGCGCCTCACCTCGTCCATGGATCCTCCCCGGGCCCGCTCCCCGGTCGTCGCCGTCACGCCTTCTCCCCGCCGACGCCGTGGCGAACACGGACGTGCTTCAGCACGAGGTAGCCCTCCATGCCCTCCCGCCCGTGCTCGTACCCGACGCCGCTCTTGCGCCGCCCTCCGTAGGGCGCCCCGATGATGCCGGCGTCGACGCAGTTGATGCCGACGCTGCCGAAGGCGAGCTGATCGCTCATGGTGAACACCTCCCCCAGGTCCTCGCTGTAGCCGTACGCGACCAGGCCCATGGGCGAGTCGTTGGCCAGGCGGATGGCCTCCTCGAGGGAGTCGAACGGGCTGACGCCGATGACGGGACCGAAGGTCTCGGAGCTCATCACCAGCATCTCGGGCGTGCAGTCGGCGAGGACCGTCGGCTGGAAGAAGTGACCGCGCTGGAACCCCTCCGGCCGGCGCCCTCCGCAGACCAGCCGCGCGCCCTTGGCGATCGCGTCCTCGATGTGCTGGCGCGTCTTGGCCAGGCCGCCGGCATCCGCCATGGGCCCGAGGTCGGCCGAGGGGAGCTCCAATCCGTCGCCGATGGTGAGGGCCTGCGCCGCGCGGCTCACCCGGTCCAGGAACTCCGCGTAGAGCGGGCGGTGGACGTAGACCCGGTTGATGGCCACGCAGATCTGGCCCATGTTGCGGAAGCTGCGCCGGACGGCGCCTTTCACCGCGGCGGCCAGGTTCGCGTGCGGGGCCACGAGCAGCGGGCAGTTCCCGCCCAGCTCCAGCGCCACCGACTTGATCCCGCCCATGATGCGGAAGATGCGCTCGCCCACCTCCTGCGAGCCGGTGAAGGCGATCTTGTCGACGTCGGGATGGGTGATGAGCGCCTCGCCCATGCGGCTGTCGCCGGTGAGCAGGTTCACGACGCCAGGCGGCAGCCGCGCGGCGTCCAGGCACTCGCACAGCGCCACCGCCGACATGGGGGTCTTGCTGGACGGCTTCATCACCAGGGTGCAACCCGCGGCCAGCCCGCCGCCGAGCTTCCAGCCCAGGAGCTCGACCGGGTAGTTCCACGGCGCGATGGCGGCCGCCACGCCGATGGGCTCGCGCTGGACCAGGCTCAGGAACCCGGGCTCGTCGTTGGGGATGGTCTGCCCCAGCGCCCGCACCGCCTCCTCCGCGTAGAAGAAGAACGTGCGCACCACCTTGTCGACCTCGCCGCGAGCCTCGTCGAGCGGCTTGCCCATCTCGGCGGTGACCGTGCGAGCGACCTCGTCGCGGCGCCGGGCCAGCTCCGAGCTGGCGGCGCGGAGGAACTCCGCGCGGCGGTGCGGCGTGAGCGCTCGCCACGCGGGGAAGGCGCGCCGTGCGGCCCGCACCGCGCGGTCCACCTCGGCGGGCCCGCAGCGCGGGACCCGTCCGATGACGACTTCGCGGGCGGGGTTCTCGACCTCGATCCAGCCTCCGCCGGAGGCGGACCGCTCCCAGGCGCCGTCGACGTAGTAGGGGCGGTCTCCCGGGTCGGCCATCGAACGCCTCGCTTCCAGAGCGCCTTGACGGTGCGGGCCTCGGTGCGCCGCTGTCCGGCACTCTCCCTACGCGCGCATCCGACAACGGCGCGCCACCATCAATCCAGTCGGGTCGAACTATCTGAAGTCCATCTACACAAGTCAAACCAGGTAACGAACCAACCCACCGCAGGCCCTACCGCAACGGAGTGACATGCACCGGTCCATACACGGTTAAATTTGCTAGAATAATGAGGCAATATGGGCAGCACACGGATGGGGTTATAACTCTTTAGAGGTAACCCATATTTTCGAGCAAGTCTCGACCGCAAACCCGCCCAGTCGCACCGCGACGTAGATCAACTACGGACGAGTCTGCGCGATCCGGATCGTCCGTCCGCATCGGAATCCGGTGAACGCTGGTATCTCGATGATACCTGTTGATACTCGACAGTAAATCGACAACACTCTCGCCGTGATCAATTCCCTGCTCGGGATCGCCGTCGTCGGCTCGGGGCGCGCAGGCATGATCCACGCGCGGAACTTCGCGGGCGGGATCGAGGGGGCGCGGCTTGCCGCGGTGGTGGACCCGGTCGCCTCGGCGCGCGAGGCTGCCCTCCGCGAGCTCGGCATCCAGACGGGATACGCCGACTACCGGCAAGCGCTCTCCGATCCAGCCGTCGACGCCGTCGTGGTGGTCACGCCCACCCCCTACCACGAGGAGATCGTGATCGCGGCGGCCAGGGCCGGCCGGCACGTACTGTGCGAGAAGCCCATGGCCATGACCGCCGAGGAGTGCCGCGCCATGATCGCAGCCTGCGATGAGGCCCGGGTGAAGCTGCAGCTCGGCTTCATGCGCCGCTTCCACCGGGACTTCGCCGCGGCCAAGGAGGCGCTCGACTCGGGCGCGATCGGCGAGCCGGTCCTCGTCAAGTCGCTCACCCGGGGCCCGAGCGTGCCGCAGCCCTGGATGTACGACCTCGGCAAGAGCAACGGGCCGCTCGCCGAGGTGAACAGCCACGACATCGACACGCTCCGCTGGTTCGCCGGCGATGACTTCTCGGAGGTCTACGCGGTGGCGGGTAACTACCGCTGCCCCGAGGCCCGGAGCGAGCACCCGGAGTTCTATGACACCGTGGCCATGACCGTCCGGTTCGCCCGGGGCGCTCTGGGGATGATCGACGGGGCCCAGGGCGTGGGCTACGCCTACGACGCGCGGCTCGAGGTCCTGGGCACGAAGGGCGTGCTATTCGCCGGCGGGCTGCAGAGCTCGAGCCTCGTCGTGTGCGGGGCCGACTCCCGGCTCGTCTCCCCCGCCGTCCGCAGCTGGCGCGATCTCTTCGCCCAGGCCTACCGCGAGGAGGACCGCGCCTTCGTGCGGTGCATCGTGGAGAACCGCCCCCCCAGCCCCTCCGGGCGCGACGGGCTCGAGGCCGTCAAGGCGGTGAACGCCGGGAACCGTTCCATCGCGAGCGGCGCCCCGGTCAGGCTCTCGAGGGAGGCCACGTCGTGAAGGCGGCGAGGCTCGGCGGCAAAGACGACCTGCGGGTCGTCTCGGTGCCGGACCCGGCCTTGGGGCCGGGCGAGATCCTGGTCCGCGTCCGGACCGCCCTCATCTGCGGAACCGACCTGCGGATGCTGAAGAACGGCGCCCAGGTCATGCCCGTCACGCTCGGCCACGAGCTCTCGGGCGTGATCGAGGAGCTGGGCCCGGCGGTGCGCGGCTACGAGCGCGGCATGGCGGTCGCGGTGGCGCCCAACTACGGTTGCGGAGTGTGCGACGAGTGCGTGGCGGGCCGGACCCACCACTGCCCCGACCTCGAGGCCATCGGCATCCACGTGGACGGGGGGTTCGCCGAGCTGGTCCGCGTGCCCGCGGCGGCGGTGGCCCAGGGGAACGTCTGCCAGATCCCGCCGGGCCTGTCCTTCGGCGAGGCGGCATTGACCGAACCCTTCGCCTGCGTCTACGCCTCCTTCGAGCGCGCCCGTCTCGCCCCCGGCGACGCGGTACTGGTGATCGGAGCCGGCCCCATCGGACTGCTCCACGCCAAGCTCTACCGCATGGCCGGCGCGGGACTGGTCATGATCCACGACCTCAACGAGGTGCGGCTCGCGGCGTGCGCCAGGGAGGATCCGTCCTTCGTCACCCTGGGCCCGGACCGGGTCAAGGAGCGGGTCCTCGAGCTCACCGGCGGGCGCGGCGCCGACGTCATCGTGACTGCGGCCTCGAGCGCCGCCGCTCAGCAGCTCGCCTTCGCGCTGCCGGCGCTCGACGCCCGCATCATCCTCTTCGGGGGCTTGCCCGCCGGCCACGAGGTCGTGCCCCTCGACACCAACGTCATCCACTACAAGCAGATCACCGTCACCGGTACCACCCGCCAGAGCCTGGCCCAGTATCGGCGTTGCCTGCGCCTGCTGGCCAGCGGCCGGATCTCGGTCGGCAGCGTCATCACCGCGACCTATCCCATCGACCGGGCTCCCGAGGCCTTCGCCGCCGCCTCTCGCGGCGAGGGGCTCAAGTCCGGGTTCGAGCTATCGTAAGGCCCACGTGAACCGCGACGTCGTCATCGGGGTGGACATCGGGACCCAGGGCACCCGCGCCGCGCTCCACGCGCTCGACGGGACGCTCCTAGCCGAGGCCGACGAGGCCTCGAATCTCGTCCGGCCCGGCCCGGGCATGGTGGAGGAGGACCCGGAGCGGCAGTACGCCTCCACCTGCCGGACCCTCCGCGGTTGCCTGGAGCGGTCAGCCGTCGATCGCGGGCGGGTGGCGGCCGTGGCCATCGACGGCCAGATGGCCGGCGTGGTCGGGGTGGGCCGCGACGGACGGGCCGTCACACCCTACGACTCCTGGCTGGACACGCGCTGCGCCCCCTTCATCGAGGAGATGCAGCGGCGCGCCGGCGCCGTGGTCCTGTCCCGCACCGGCAACGTCCCGAGCTTCAATCACGGCCCCAAGATCCTGTGGTGGCGCACCGAGCGGCCCGAGGTCTACGGGCGCGTCGAGGCGTTCGTCCAGCCCGGCGGATACGCCGCCATGCGACTGTGCGGCCTCACGGGTGGAGAGGCGTTCGTCGACGACACCTACCTGCACTTCTCCGGCTTCGCCCAGAACGCGCTCCGGCGCTGGGATCACGACCTGTGCGCCGAGTTCGAGGTGGACGTCCACAAGCTCCCGCGCATCGCCAGCCCGCTCGAGCTGGTGGGCAGGGTGAGCGCGGAGGCGGCACGCGCCTCGGGGCTGCTCGCCGGGACGCCGGTGGCAGCCGGCCTCGGGGACACCGCCGCCTCCTTCCTGTCGTGCGGGGCGGTGGAGCCCGGGATCTGCGTGGACGTGGCCGGCACCGCCTCGGTCTTCGCCGCCACCGTGCCCGACTTCGCCCCCGATCTGGAACGAGGCGTGCTCGGGTGCGGCCGTTCGGCGGTCCCGGGCCTTTGGCACCCCTACGCCTACGTCAACGGCGGGGGCCTCAACCTGAACTGGTTCGTCGACCAGATCGCCTCGGCGGGCGCCGCCGGACAGGCCCATGGCACGCTTCCCGAGGCGGTGGCTCGTCTCGACGCCGAGATCTCGGGGCTCGAGCCCCGCCTCGACGATCCGTACTTCATCCCGCACATGGAGGGGCGGGTGATGCCCAGCGCGCCCCACATGCGAGGCGCCTTCTTCGGCGTCACCCGTGCCCACGGGCTGGGGCGCCTGTACCGCAGCGTGCTGGAGGGCGTGGCCCTCGAGTACGCCCTGTACCGCGACGCGGTGCTCGCCCTCCACCCCGGGATCGCGCTCGCCGAGCTGCGGGGCACGGGCGGCGGCTCGCGCGACGCCGCCTGGAACAGGATCAAGGCCGAGGTGCTGGACATGCCCCTCTTGGCGGTGCAGCGAGGCGGGGGCGCCCCCATGGGGGCCGCCCTGGTGGCAGCCGCCTCGGTGGGCGCGGTGAGCGACCTCGCCGCCTCGGCCCGCTCCTGGGTCCGGCTCGGCCCCGCCGTCCGCCCCTCGGGCTCCCGGCGCGCCCTCTACCGGGCGCGGGTGGCCCGCTACGGCACGCTGCTCGGCGCGCTGGCCGGCCTGTCCCGCGAGCCCGACTCCATCCGCGAGGATCACCACCCATGAATGTCCAGGACCTCACCCCCGCCACGAGGCGCACCTTCTACTTCGTGGGCGTCACCACCTCCAAGTCCTCCATCATGCGGGTCTTCCCGCGCTGGGCCGAGTACCTCGAGCTCGGCGACGTGGAGATCCGCGGCATCGACTGCAAGTGGCACGACGACCCCGCCGTCTACCGGAGGGTGGTGGCCTTCCTCAAGGCCGACGCGCTCTCGCTGGGCGCCCTCGTCACCACGCACAAGATGGACCTGCTCGAGGCCTCCCGCGACCAGTTCGAGTACCTGGACCCGTACGCCGAGCTGCTGGCGGAGATCTCGTCCATCTCCAAGAACGACGGAAGGCTGTGCGGCCACGCCAAGGACCCGCTCACGAGCGGCCTCTCCCTCGAGGCCTTCCTGCCGCCGGACCACTGGCGGCGCACCGGCGCGGAGCTGTGCCTGCTCGGCGCCGGCGGCTCCTCGCTCGCGCTCACCTGCTACTTCATGAAGCAGAAGCCGCGCCCCGAATGGCCCAGCCGGTTCGTGGTCACGAACCGCAGCCCCAGGCGGCTCGACCACATGCGCGAGGTGCACCGGGGCATCAATCCCGGCCTGCGGGTGGAGTACGTGCTGGCCGAGACCGCCGAGAAGAACGACCAGGTGGTGAACGCCTTGCGACCGGGCTCGCTGGTCGTGAACGCCACCGGCCTGGGAAAGGACGCCCCCGGGTCACCCCTCACCGACTCGGTCCGGTTCCCGCAGGACGGCCTCGTCTGGGAGTACAACTACCGCGGCGAGCTCGTGTTCCTCGACCAGGCGCGCGCCCAGCAGAAGGCGAGGAACCTCACCATCGAGGACGGTTGGGTCTACTTCATCCACGGCTGGACGCGCGTCATCGCCGAGGTCTTCCACCGGGAGATCCCCACGAGAGGCCCGGTCTTCGACGAGTTGTGCCGCATCGCCGCAGCGGCCCGCTGACCCTCACCCTCCGAGGGAGAAAGAAGAGCCATGACGAGCACGACCGCCCCCGCCTCCCTTCCAACCCCCGCCCAGCTCATGCAGCCCTTCTCCGCCCTCATCGATCTCGCCGAGGGCGCCATGACCGACTTCACCCGCCGCACCGAACGCCGCGCCTCCGCCATGCGCGGCCACTACGCCGACGCGCGGGCGCTGGAGCGCCTGGTCGCGAACGGGGATCCGCTCCACTACGAGGTTTTCGAGAAGCCGGTGCCCGAGGAGTACGGGCACGAGATGTACTGCATCTCCAAGCTCCAGCCGGGCCTGGTCGGGGACGAGTACTTCATGACCAAGGGCCACTACCACTCGGTCATCCAGACGGCCGAGATCTACCTGTGCCTGCGCGGCCAGGGAACCATGCTCATGAAGACCAAGGACGGCCGCTTCGCCGCCGAGCGGATGGAGCGCGGCCGCATGGTGTACGTCCCGCCCTTCTGGGCCCACCGGTCGGTGAACACGGGCGACGAGCCGCTCGTCTCCTTCTGCGTCTACAACGCCGAGGCCGGCCACAACTACGGAGACATCGAGACGGAGGGCTTCGTGAAGCGCGTGTGGCGCGAGGGCGGCAAGCCCGTGATCCGCTGAAGGGAGGAGAGGAGACGGCCGTGGACAAGGTGATCGTCACCCCCCGCTCGCTCTCGCAAGGAGGGCACCCGCTCCTCGCGCGCGTCACCGACGCCGGCTACGATCTCGTCTTCCCCAGCCCCGGGGCTCAGCCCACCGAGGACCAGCTCGCCGCCGTCATCGGCGACGCGGTCGGCTACCTGGCGGGGGTGGAGCGGGTGAGCGCGGCGCTCCTCGACCGCGCCGGCCGGCTCCGGGTCATCAGCCGGAACGGAACCGGGGTCGATGCCATCGACCTCGCGGCCGCGCAGCGGCTCGGCATCGTGGTCCGGCGGGCCGAGGGCGCCAACGCGCGCGGGGTGGCCGAGCTCGCCTTCGGCCACATCCTCGCCGCCGCGCGCGGCATCGCATCGGGTGACGCCGAGCTCAAGGCCGGGCGCTTCACGCGGGTGAAGGGGTTCGAGCTCGAGGGCCGGACCCTCGGGCTGGTGGGCTGCGGCAAGATCGGGAGGCTCATGGCTCGCTTCGCGCTGGCCTTCGACATGCGGGTCCTGGCCCACGATCCCTGCCCCGACGGCGCCTTCGCCCCCTCGCCCGGGTTCGGCTATGCCCCGCTCGCGGAGGTGCTCCGCGAGGCGGACGTCCTCTCGTTGCACTGCCCGCCTTCTCCCGACGGCCGGCCGCTGCTCGATGCCGCATCGCTCGCCACGCTCCGGCGGGGCGCCGTGGTGGTGAACACCGCCCGGCAGAGCCTGGTCGACGAGGCGGCCATGGCCCAGGCCCTGCGCCAGCACCGCGTGGCCGCCTACACCATCGACGCATTCGACCGGGAGCCCCCCGAGGACTTCTCCCTGGTGAGGACGCCCGGCGTGCTGGCCACCCCGCACGTGGGCGGCTTCACCGGCGAGAGCATCGATCGCGCCGCCGCGGTCGCCGTCGAGAACCTGCTCGAGTCGCTGCGCGAGGGAGCCCGGTGAGCGAGTCGTCCCTCTCCGCGACCGCGGCCGTGCCCGTGCCCACCCGGCGCGGCGGGCCGGCTCCGGGAGCGGCCCTGTCGGCCTACTGGCTGGGACAGGCAGGATTCCTCGTCGAGGCCGCCGGCCTGAGGCTCGTCGTGGACGCGTACCTCTCCGATACCCTGGCAGCGAAGTACCGCGGCCGGCCGTTTCCCCACGTCCGGATGGCTCCGCCGCCGGTCGAGCCGGGGGCCCTCGGGGACGTGGACCTCGTGCTCGCCACCCATGCCCACACCGACCACCTCGATCCGGGGACCGTGGCGCCGCTTTCCGCCAGCAACCCGCTCTGCCGGTTCGTGGTCCCGGCCGCCCACGTCGCCCTGGCCGCCGCGCGGGGCGTTCCGCCGGACCGGCTCGTGCCGGCGAGCGCCTTCCGGACCCTGGACCTGTGCGGGGCACGCATCCACCCGATCCCGTCCGCGCACGAGCAGCTCGCCGTGGACGCGGCCGGCGAGCATCTCTTCCTCGGATACGTGGTGGAGGTCCCCGGGGCGGTGCTGTATCACGCGGGCGACTGCGTCCCCTACCCCGGCCTTTCGGCCCGGCTCGCGTACCACGGGATCGATCTCGCGCTCCTCCCCGTGAACGGGCGGGACGAGCGGCGCGCGGCGGGCGGCGTGCCCGGGAACTTCACCCTGGAGGAGGCCATGGATCTGGCGGAGGCCTGCCGCTTCGGTTCCACCATCGGCCACCACTTCGGCATGTTCGACTTCAACACCATCGACCCGGTTCCGGCCCGCGCCCGCATCGCCGCGCGGCCCTTGCTTCCCACCTTCCTGCTGGCCCAGCCTTCGACCCGCTACGACCTGCGGGCTCGGAGGCGGCCGGCGGCAAAGCCACCGGTCGCGCCATGAAGAGGGAGCAGATCTTCGTGGAGGAGCGCAAGCGCGCGGTGCTTGCGTTCGTCAACGAGCGCAAGCGCGCCACGGTAGCCGACCTGTGCGGCCGCTTCGAGGTCTCCCCCGCCACCATGCGGAGCGATCTTCGCGACCTGGAGCGGGACGGGCTGCTCGTCCGAACGCACGGCGGGGCGACCGTCAAGGAGAAGGCCCGCTTCGAGCTGGAAGCCCGGGAGAAGGGGATCCAGCACTCCCCGGAGAAGCGGGCCGTGGCAAGGCGCGCCCTGGAGCACATCGAGGACGGGGACGCCATCCTCCTCGACACCGGCTCGACCACCTTCGAGCTGGCCGCCCTCCTCGGGTCCCGCCGGGACTTCACCGTGGTCACGAACGACCTGGCCATCGCCCAGCTCCTCGAAGATCATCCCACCGCCACCGTGCACGTGATCGGCGGCGTCGTCCGCAAGCACTTCCACTGCACGGTGGGGGCCCGCGCCGAGCACTTCCTCCAGGGGCTCAAGGTCGACAAGGCCTTCATGGCCGCGAACAGCTTCTCGGTCGAGTCGGGCGCCACCACGCCCGACCTGCAGCACGCCGAGATCAAGCGCCGGATGACGGCCATCGCCACGAAGGTCTTCTTGCTCGTGGACTCCAGCAAGCTGGGCAAGAGCTCGTTCGCGCAGTTCGCCCCGGCCGGGGCCATCGACTGCCTCATCGTGGACGCCATCCCCCCCGACGAGGCCCGGGCGCTCGAGGCGATGGGCGTGGAGGTGTTGCTCGCCCCACCGGGCCCGGAACCCCAGCAGGAAGGAGACGGAGCATGAGCGACCTGCACGAACGCATCCGGGCGATCGGCGTCATCCCGGTCATCAAGCTGGAGCGGGCCCACGACGCGCGCCCCCTGGGGCGGGCGCTGCTCGAGGGCGGCCTGCCCGTGGCGGAGGTGACCTTCCGCACCACGGCGGCCCCGGAGGCCATCCGCCTGCTGCGCGAGGAGTTCCCCGACCTGCTCGTGGGCGCGGGGACGGTGCTCACGACGGCGCAGGCCGACGCGGCGCTCGCGTCGGGCGCATCCTTCGCCGTGACCCCCGGCTTCAACCCGAGGGTGGTGGACCACTGCCTCGCGAAGGGCCTGCCCATCGTTCCGGGCGTGAACTCGCCCAGCCAGGTGGAACAGGGGCTGGAGCGCGGCCTCGCCCTGCTCAAGTTCTTCCCGGCCGAGGCCTCGGGCGGGGTCAAGATGCTGAAGGCCCTGCACGGCCCGTATGCCGAGGTCTCCTTCATGCCCACCGGCGGCCTCGAGCCGGCCCACCTGGCCTCGTATCTGGCGCTCCCGTACGTGGCCGCGGTAGGCGGCAGCTGGATGGTGAAGGAGGAGCTCCTCGCCGCCGGTCGCTTCGCGGAGGTGAAGGCCCTGTGCGCCGAGGCCGTGCGCCAGGTCGCCTCCATCCGGGTGGCGAGATGAGAGGCGGACCGGGCGCCCTGCTGCTCGACCTCGACGGCGTGCTCTTCGACTCCGAGCCGCTGCACCGCCTCGCCTGGGAGAGATGCCTCGCCGAGCGAGGCGTGTCACTGCCGCCCGACTGGTACGGACCGATGCGAGGCCAGAGCCTCCTCGATGTGGCCGCCGCGCTCGCCGGCCTCGCGCCTGGGTTCCCACCCGCCGCGGTGGCGGCGCGCAAGAGCGCCCTCTACCGCGAGCTCGCCGCCCGTCTCCCCCCCAGCCCGGGCGTGGCCGAGACGCTCCGCGAGCTCGGGGCGCGGGCGGCGGTGGTCTCGGCCGCCCCGCGCGAGGACGTGCTCGTGCTCTTGCGCGGCTCGCCGCTCGAGGATCTGATGGAGGTCGTCGTGACGGGCGACGACGTCGCCCGCCCCAAGCCCCACCCCGAGGGCTACCTCCTCGCCCTGCGACGGCTGGGCGAGACGGCGGCGCGATGCGCGGCGGTGGAGGACTCGGAGCCCGGTGTCCGGTCCGCCGCCGCCGCCGGGCTCCGCGTCGTCGCGGTCTCTCCCGCGGGCCCTCCCCCGCCCGGCTCGACGTCGTTTCGCTCGAGCCCCGCCGAAGCCATCCGGGCGGCGGCCGCGATCATCGTGTCATAGCGACGCTGGCTCGAGGGGGAGGTCCCACCGTGGCGCGCCATCCTTCGATTGACAGGGGAGTCCGGAATCCCCCAGGATTCAGTTCCACTCCGCGGGAGGGGTCGATGGCCTCGAAGGACCTCATCCTCGCCATCGATGTCGGCACGGGGAGCGTCCGCGCAGCGCTCGTCGATCTGCAGGGAAACATCGCGGCGTTCGACAGCCGCGAGCACGAACAGATCGTCCCTCGGTTCGGGTGGTCGGAGCAGCGGCCTCGCGAGTGGTGGGAAGGCACCGTCGCGAGCGTGCGCGGCGTGCTCGGGAAGGTCGACCAGGCGCCCGCGCGCGTCGCCGCCGTGGCCGCCTGCGGGCAGATGCACGGCACGGTCCTGCTCGACGACGCGGGCGAGCTGGTCCGCGAGACGGCCCCGCTGTGGAACGACAAGCGCGCCCGGGACCTCGTCGTGGCCTTCGGCGCGAGGCATCCCGCCTCCGAGTACCTGCCCATCACCGCCAACCCGCCGGCGCCGGCCTGGCCCGGCTTCAAGCTCCAGTGGTTCCAGCGCCACGAGGAGGCGATCTACCGAAGGGCCACGACGGTGCTCATGCCGAAGGACTACATCAACTTCCGGCTCACCGGGATCCGCGCCCTCGACATCACCGAGGGTTCACTCACCTTCCTCATGGACGCGCGGACCTTCGACTGGTCCCCTACCATGCTCGACATGATGGGCCTGGACGGCCGCAAGCTGCCGCCCATCCGCAGGCCCACCGAGATCCTGGGGCCGGTGACCGCGGAGGCGGCCCGCCAGACCGCGCTCTTGCAGGGAACCCCGGTCCTGCTCTCCGCCTCGGACTTCCCGATGGCGCTGCTCGGCTCGGGCGCGTGCCGGCCTGGACGCGGCTCGGACGTCACCGGGACCTCCTCGCTCGCCACCCTGGTCGGCGAGCGACCCATCGCCCATCCCGAGATCATGAACACCGCCACGCCCAACGGGCTGTGGGGCGCGTTCGTCATCGTGGACGCCGGCGGCGACGCCATGCGCTGGGCCCGCCGGGCCTTGCACGAGAACGCGGTCGACTACGACACCATCGTGGCGCGGGCGGCGGAGGCGCCGGCCGGGGCCGACGGCCTGTTCTTCCTCCCCTTCCTCTCCGGGGAGCGGCTCGGCGACCACCCCAACTCGCGGGCGCAGTTCTTCGGGCTCACG
>Ga0209798_10000954_pt1 | contig 17582 bp, 15 predicted proteins | sample DOMMetBare3Fresh_FD_187475 | JGI IMG/M metagenome (GOLD analysis project Ga0209798, IMG submission 187475) | Wetland sediment microbial communities from St. Louis River estuary, USA, under dissolved organic matter induced mercury methylation -... | ecosystem: Environmental > Aquatic >...
TCCCTCGACGATCTCGCGCGCCGCCTCGCCGATGCCGTGCCACCGGGACTTGCAGCGCTCAAGAAAGACCTCGAGCAGAACTTCAAGGCCGTGCTGCAGAGCGGACTGACGAAACTCGATCTGGTGACACGCCAGGAATTCGACATCCAGTCCGGCGTGCTGCGCAGGAGCCGCGAACGGCTCGAAGAACTCGAGGCGCGCTTAACCGCGCTCGAAGGCAAGAAGAAGTAGCCGATTCGCGTGGGGCGCGATGAGCCTCGCGACCATTCTCACCCGTGCACAGTTCGGGATCGACGCACCGCTCGTGCGCGTTGAAGTGCATTGCGGCGCTGGGCTGCCGCAACTCTCCGTGGTCGGCCTCGCTGAGGTCGCGGTTCGTGAAAGCCGCGACCGCGTGCGCGCGGCGCTGGCGCACTGCGGTTACGAATTCCCGGCCGGGCGCATCACCGTCAATCTGGCACCCGCAGATCTGCCGAAAGAGGGCGGGCGCTTCGATCTTGCCATCGCGCTCGGGATACTCGCGGCTTCCGAACAGCAGCCATTCGGCGCAGCCGATGGAATCGAGTTCTATGGCGAGCTCTCGCTCTCCGGCGAATTACGCCCGGTGCGCGGGGCGCTTGCCGCCTCAGTACACGCCGTGCGCGACGGCCGAAAGCTGGTCGTGCCACTGGCGAATGCGGACGAGGCACGGGTCGCACGCGGTGCATCGGTTGCGGGTGCATCGAATCTGACGACCGTCTGCAACGGGCTGAAAGGCGGCGCGGGGCTCGATTTCTCCTGTGGCGTCGCATTGCCCGATTGCGCGCAGGCGGCGCCCGATCTTGCGGAAGTGCGCGGTCAGGCCGCCGCCAGGCGGGCGCTCGAGATCGCGGCCGCGGGCGGCCACAGCCTGTTGATGATCGGCCCACCAGGCTCCGGCAAGAGCATGCTGGCGCAACGTTTGCCGGGCCTGCTGCCCGCACTTGACGACGATGAGGCGCTCGAATGCGCGATGCTGCATTCGCTGGGCCGCGACCTGCCGCCGGTGGCGCAGTGGCGACGTCGGCCCTTTCGCGCGCCGCACCACGGGGCATCAGCCGCAGCAGTCATCGGTGGCGGAGGGCGGCTGAGCCCGGGCGAGATTTCGCTCGCTCATCACGGCGTGCTGTTTCTCGACGAGCTGCCGGAATTCCACCGCGATGTGCTCGAGGCCCTGCGCGAGCCGCTCGAGACCGGCAGTGTCAGCGTGGCGCGCGCGGCCTATCGCGGTCACTTTCCGGCGGCATTCCAGCTGATCGCTGCGATGAATCCCTGCCCCTGCGGCTACGCGGGCGATTCGAACGGACGTTGCCGCTGCACGCCGCCCCAGATCCGCCGTTATCTGGCGAAACTTTCGGGGCCGCTGCTCGATCGCGTCGACATGCACGTGGAAGTGCCGCGGCTGGCCTATGAACTGTTGCGCCCGACTGCACAGCCTTCGGAGGGCAGTGTGGCAGTCGCGGCTCGTGTCGCGAACGCTCGCGAGCGCCAGGGACAACGCGGTGCGCTCAACGCAAGGCTCGACGCCGAGGCACTGCAGCGCGCCTGCGCGCTCGGCATCCGCGAGCACGGGCTGCTTGAAAGCGCCTCGCGGCGGCTCGGGCTCTCGGCGCGCGCCTGCCACCGCGTGCAGCGGGTTGCGCGAACCATCGCAGACCTGGCTGGCAGCGAAGCGGTTGGCCTGGCTGAACTGTCGGAAGCGATCGGCTACCGGCGGCTCGATCGCGAGCCGCCGGTAGCAGCAGGGTAAGGACGAACGAGACCCTACTTGATCAGAGTAACGTGACCCGTCAGTTCGTGCCTGCGCTGGCTGCCGGAGACGACGCAGGATGTGACGATGACGTCTTTCAGCTCGAAGCGCTCGTTGCGACTCGTCAGTACGGCACGAGGAATGTGCTGACCACTGGCGCACATCTGAGCGAGATAGGCGGCCGTCTCGTTGCCGGGCTCGGCGACGCTCAAGCTGAAGGTCTTGATCGAATCCTCCGCGGGTGCGGCGGCCCTCGCATCGGGCTGTGTTTCGGCCACTGCGCTCAACGGTTTGTGTTGCCTCTTGCCGGTGGCCATGCCAGAAGCCGCGTCACGCGGCGCGATGACAGCCTGGCTCATTCCCCAGGAAAACGATGAGATCTCGATGGACTTGGCGGGCGCTGCGGCGGTGATCTCGCCATTGATACCATCGATCTCGAGGAGATAGTCCGACGCGGCGCTGGCCGGGCCCGCGAGGAGCATGGCGCCGCAAGCCGCAGCCAGAGATACAAATTGAGACGTGCGCACTGTTGAATCCTCAAGCAAGAGATAGAAGGAGTCTCTCACATGGGGATCGGGACATTCGTGATGCCCCTCAGCTTTTCACACGTTAGCGAAGTCAGCGGCTCTGGGAAACCATGTGCGCCACGGTCGCCTTGACGAGTTCGTCGCTGAGATCCAGGCGGCCGCCTTTGGCGGGCATCACTCCTGCCTTGCCCTGGAAGCCCTCGATGGCGTGCTTGTCGAGTGTCCCCAGGCCCTGCGCGATACGCGGCGCCCATGCCGCCTTGTCGCCGACTTTTGGCGCGCCGGCGATGCCTGCTCCATGGCAGACCGCGCAGGCTGATTCATAGGTCGACTTGCCATCCGCGGGTGCGGCTGCCGCAACCGGTGTTTCCGCTGCCGGTGCGGGCGGCGCCACGATCGCAATTGAAGAGTTGTCCGCTCCCGCGACCGCCACCTCGCCAAATGGCTTGATGCGTTCGTGTGCCTCGGCCTGCATCAGCGGGTCATCGACGTCCCGGGCGCCCTTCGGGCCGCGGTCCACGAACCGCGAGACACCGATCAGGAGGAGCGCGATCGCGATCAGGATGCCGAGCACGGCGCTGAAAACGTTCATGAAATGCCGGTCTGGCTTGGCCAAGGTGGTGCGCTCGCGAGGGGGATTGACTGGAGAACCGGATTATAGCGGGGAGGCGCTGCGTGGCGAAAGACGCGCATTGGACGCTTGGGCGCCGCGACCGGTAAAATCAGCATTCAGTTCGAGAGCCGGCGGATCAGCCGCCGGTGCAATCAGCGAACAACGCGCCCGTAGCTCAGCTGGATAGAGTGACGGTCTCCGAAGCCGTAGGTCGTGGGTTCGACTCCCGCCGGGCGCGCCAATTCAGATGGAGATAGCCAGCATGTTCAAATTCGGCGCACGGACTTGTTCCTTCTGCGGTCGATCCGCCCGGGCAAGATTCCCCCGACGGTTGATGCGGCTATTTGGCCGAATGCAGTTTCGTGCCGCCTGACAATGTGCTGGAGCGGCGCGTGAGCGGTCGTCGTCACTTGCTCCGGATTGCGCGTTACGTCTGGGCCGCACCCTGTACGGCAGCGGGCCTGGTTCCGGCATCCCTCATGCTCTTGATGGGCGGCACTGCCAGCATTCAATCCGGTGTGATTGAGGTTGCGGCGTCAAGGTCTGAAAGAAAGACGCATTTCCGATTTGGTGCCATAACTTTGGGTCACGTGATTCTCGGCCGCAGCAGGCGGGTGCTCGCCGAACTGCGCGCTCATGAGCGGCAACACGTAGAGCAGTACGAGCGCTGGGGCCTGGCGTTCTTCTTGGCCTACCCGGCCTCCAGCCTGTACCAGCTGATGCGGGGCCGGCATCCGTACTGGTTCAATCACTTTGAAGTTCAGAGTCGTGAACGGTGTGCTCGCGCGGGAGAGCATCGTTAGCATCGCGCTCTGGCGGTCAGCATGGGGCTGCCTTGCTCAAGCGCAATGGCGAGATCCATCAATGGAAGTTTGAAAAGGATGTCTGAAACCCCCATCAAAGGGAATCTCGGTCACGGCAAGCTCCTGGTCCTCGCCAGGTACTTCGTGCCAACAGACGCTCATATGATGAAGGCCTGCCTCGAGTCGAAAGGCGTTTCGGCAGTGATCGCAGACGCGAACATGGTGCAGGCCAATGAATTCCTGACGACGGCTGTTGGCGGCGTTCGCGTTCTAGTCCCCGAATCGCATTTCGAGCGGGCGCAGCAGGTCCTCAAGGCATTCGAAGCTGGGGAATATCAACTGGACGACGACTTTGATGTCGGTCCGGAGGCCAAATGAATCAACTCATGTCCTTTGCATTGCTTGCCGTGCTGATTATCAGTCAGCCGGCATTCGCGGAGAATTTCCGTTGCGGGCAGTGGATAGCATCCCCCGACATGTCGGTGGACGAACTGCTGCAGAAATGCGGCGCTCCGACCCAGAAGACTTCGGAGACGGTCGACGTTTACGGCCCGTCTGTCTCCGGCGGCGGCCGCGTCAAGCGCGGCACGTCGATCATCGAAACATGGACCTATGATCGCGGCACCCAGGCGGCACCAATGGTCGTGACGATCATTGACGGCGAGATCAAGAGCATGGAGCGCGGTAAGTAATCGTTCGCATGTGGCACGGCCGCGTGCACATCCTCGAGCGGACGGAAGGCGAAGTACTACCCGGAGGATGCCGATTTCCTGCTTGAGTACGAGCCACGTGTGGTTCACTACGATGTGGTCGGGCGGAGCTGAAGTCGCATGAGCCATCAGCCGCGGTGGCTCACGGATGAGCCCGTATCGTGACTGCATTGGCTGCCAGGCGCCTGTTTGTCGGGGCAGTGAGCGCTGCCGCTATCGCTGCGGTCTTCTGGCTTGATCGCGTGCCGCAGGATCCCGGTTATCACAAGTTCGCCGATGGCGGCGCGTTTTTCGGCATTCCGAATTTCTGGAATGTTGCGACCAGCATGCCATTCCTGTTCGTGGGTCTGATCGGGCTTGCGCGGCGGTCACAGTTGCAGGTTCAGGCGCTGCAAATCCAGTACCTGGTCTTGTGTACGGGCGTTGGGTTGGTCGGCCTTGGCTCCTCGTACTATCACCTGGCGCCATCGACGCCGACGCTGGTCTGGGACCGGTTGCCGATGACGGTGGCGTTCATGGCTTTGTTCTCGGCTGTCATCCAGGATCGCATAGGGGAACGCCTGGGCCGCGTCCTGCTGTGGCCACTCATCGTTGCCGGCATTGCGACGATTGTCTGGTGGTACTGGTCGGAACTCGAAGGCCGCGGCGACCTGCGGCCCTATGCGGTCGTGCAATTCCTGCCGATGCTGCTGATTCCGCTGATGTTGCTGCTATTTCGCGGCAAGGGGCTGCGCGATGCCTGGTTATGGTCGGCCCTGGCTACCTACGTGCTCGCCAAGGCCGCCGAGTATCTTGATGCAGCGATCTATGCTGCGACGGAATTCCTGGGCGGCCATGCCCTGAAGCATTTGCTGGCCGCGATTGCCGTGTGGTGGGTGCTCCGGGCGTTTCTAGACCCAGTAACTACGAACCTGCGACCCGGCACCTAGAGATCGCCGGCGAGGGCCTTGTAGAGGGCGGCGAGGGCGGTGGCGCGGCCCGTGGCGGCACGCACATGCTGGTCCTCGAGGTCCAGCATCGTGCGCTCGGCGTCGAGCAGCGTCAGGTAATCGCTCGCGCCAACGTCATAACGCATGCGCGATAGCTTGGCGGCTTCGCCGGCCGCCACGGCGGCTGCCCGCAGTTCGTCTTCGGACTGGTTCGCGGCGCGAAAGCCGGCGAGCGCATTCTCGGTTTCCTCGAGGGCGCGCAATACCGTTTCCTGATAGCGCGCGACGGCCCCGTTCGCGCGCGCCTCGGCGGCCTTGATGCGCTGATGCACGCGGCCGAAGTTCAGGAAGCTCCAGGTGAGCGACGGGCCATAGCTCCATCGTTCCGCCGCGCGCTCACCGATCTGGTCGCGCGATTGGGCCGTCCACCCGAAGCTGCCGAGCAGCTCCAGCTTCGGAAAGTAGTCCGCAATCTCTATGCCGACGTCGGCGGTTGCCGCTGCAAGCTCGCGCTCCGCAGAACGGATGTCAGGCCGGCGCTTCAGCCATAGTTCCGGCGTGCCGGTTGCGACCAGTTGCGGCAGCTCGGGAATCGTCGTCGTCGGGGCAAGCTGTGAGCGCAGGGTCTCGACTGGCCAGGCGGTCAGCACGGCGAGGCGCTGTTCCTGGCGCACGACATCGGCCTCTGCTTGGGGAACCGCGGCGGCCAGGCTGCGGGCCTGTGTCTCCGATCGGGCGAGATCGAGCGCGTTCGAATTGCCGGCATCCACCCGTGCGCGCAGGATCGCGACGTTTTCCTCAAGATTCGTGAGCTGGCGGCGCTGCAATGCGAGTCGCTCGCGCGCGCCGAGCAGCGAGAACCAGGCTTGTGCGGTCTCGGCGACGATGGACAGGCGCGCATCGGCGAGTGCGGCCGCGTCGGCCTCGACGCGGCGCCTGATCGCCTTGTTCTCGTTGCGCAGGCTGCCAAAGAGGTCGATTTCCCAGACTGCATCGAAGCCGGCGCGCCAGGTTTCGAACTGGCCTCCTCCTGGCTGCGAGAATGGATCCTGACCGCTGAACTGGCTCTTTTCCTGGGTGCCTCCGGCTGTAACCGTCGGGAACCAGCTGGAAACAGAGAGACCGCTCAAGGCGCGCGTCTCGGCATATCGTGCGGCAGCCTGGGCGATGGTCGTATTGGCCTTGAGCGCGCGCGCGATCAGGGCGTCGAGCTCGGAGCTGCCGAAACCGGCCCACAATTTCGAGCCGGCCGGTTGCCCGGCAGACTCAGCGCCCGCCTGGTCAAAACTTTTGGGCAGCGGCACCTCGGGTGTCCGATAGCGTGGGCCGACCGTGCAGCCGGCGAGCAACGTGACGACCACTGCCGCGGGAACAGCCCTATTCATGCTGGGCTCCCCCGGCGGCGAGCCTCGCGACCCGGCGCTCATGGCGCTGTTCCACGAACTTGCGAAGCACCACGTAGAACACGGGCGTGAAGAAGAGCCCGAAGAATGTGACGCCGAGCATGCCGGAGACGACCGTGATGCCCATTACATAGCGCACCTCGGCGCCTGCGCCGGAGGCGAGCACCAGCGGAGTCACGCCGGCGATGAACGCGAAGCTCGTCATCAGGATCGGGCGCAGACGCAAACGGCAGGCCTCGATCGCCGCCTCGACGATGCCCTTGCCTTGTTCCTCGAGGTCGCGTGCGAACTCGACGATCAGGATCGCGTTCTTGCAGGCAAGGCCGATGAGCACCGCGAGCCCAATCTTGGTGAAGATGTTGTTGTCAAGGAAGGTTGGCGCAAAGGCCGGAGGCGACACCGCGAGCCACAGTCCGTGGATCGTGTTGACGAGCCAGGTGCCGCCGATCGCAGACAGGAGGCACAGCGGCACGATCAGGATGATTGCGAGCGGCAGCGACCAGCTTTCGTACAGCGCCGAGAGTACAAGGTAGACCAGCAGCACACAGAGCGGGAATACGAACAATGCGGTATTGCCTTGCGTGACCTGCTGGTAGGTGAGGCCGGTCCATTCGACCGCCATGCCGCGCGGGAGCAACTGCTCCGAAATCACTCTTACCTTGTCGAGCGCTTCGCTCGAAGACAGCGCGGCCGGATTGACGGCAGCTGACATGTCGGCCGCAGGGTAGGCGTTGTAGCGGATCACCGGGTCCGGGCCGAAGCTCTGCTTGATGTCCACGACGCTGCCGAGCGGCACCATCTCGCCGCGGTTATTGCGGACCTTCAGGCCCTCGATGTCCTGTATGGTCGCGCGGAACGGCGCGTCGGCCTGCGCGTAGACCGCGTAAGTGCGCCCGAACAGGTTGAAGTCATTGACATACGCGGAGCCGAGATAGACCTGCAGCGTATCGAACACGTCGGTCAGTGCGAGGCCCAGTTCCTTGACCTTGGTGCGGTTGACCGTCGCATCCAGCTGAGGAACATTCGACTGGTAAGCCGTGAACGTCCCCAGCGGATCAAAGCCCTCGGTGCTGCCGAGTGCGCCGACCAGGCCCAGGGTCTGTCGATACAGCTCGCCATAGCCGATCCCCGCGCGATCCTGCACGTAAAGCTCGATGCCGTTCGCATTGCCGAGGCCGAGCACGGGCGGCGGCAGCAGCGCGAAAGCGAGGCCTTCCTGGATCTGGCTGTAGCCCATGTTGATGCGCATCGCGATTTCGCCCGCCTCCAGTTCGCGCTCGCCCTGCGGCTCGAGTCCGACGAACATGACGCCGACATTCGGCGTGGCGACGAAGTGGACGGCATTCAGCCCGGGAAACTGCACGACGTCCTCGACCCCCGGCACGTCCATCGCCATCTGGCCCATCCTCCGCATCACTGCGTCGGTGCGGTCAATTGTCGCGGCCTCGGGCAGCTGCAGGACCGCGAACAGGTACTGCTTGTCCTGAGTCGGAATGTAGCCGCCAGGCACCGCCCGGAAGGCAAGCACGGCAACGACGGCGAGGACGGCGTAGATCAGCAGCAGCCGCGGCGCGCGGGCGATGGTGCCGCCGATGCCGCCTGAATAGCGCTTGCCGAAACCGCGGAACATGCGGTTGAAAGCGGTAAATGGCCGCCCGACGGCGCGATCGATTGCCCTTCCGAAGGCATCTTTCCTGGCGCCGTGGGGCTGCAGCAGCATCGCGGCCAATGCCGGCGACAGCGTCAGCGAGTTGAACCCGGAGATGATGACGGCTGCTGCGATCGTTACCGCAAACTGACGGTAGAACTCGCCGGTCACACCGCCCAGGAAGGCGAGCGGCACGAACACCGACGACAGAACCAGCGTAATCGCAACGATCGGTCCGGACACCTCGCTCATCGCCTGGTGCGCGGCATCGCGCGGCGTCATACCGTCCTCGATGTGCCGCTCGACGTTCTCGACCACGACGATCGCATCGTCCACGACGATACCGATCGCCAGCACGAGACCGAACAGCGTCAGCACGTTGATCGAGAAGCCGAGCAGCCACAGCACGGCGAAGGTGCCGACGATGGAAACCGGAACGGCGATCAGCGGGATCAGCGAGGCGCGCCAGGTCTGCAGGAACAGCACGACCACGATCACGACGAGCGCGATCGCCTCGAGCAGCGTTGTGATGACCGAACGGATCGAATCCTTGACGAACACGGTCGGGTCGTAAACGACGGACCAGTGCAGGCCCTCCGGGAAGCCCTTTTCGAGTTCGGCCATGCGGCCACGGATCGCCTTTGACAGCTCGATCGTGTTGGCGCCGGGCGCCTCGAAGATGCCGATCGCGGCCGCATCCTCGTTGTTCAGCAGCGAGTGGATCGCATAGCTGTTGGCACCCAGCTCGATGCGGGCAACGTCCTTCAGCCGTGTCAGCTGATCCCCGTCGGCTTTCAGGACGACCTCGCCGAAGGCTTCCGGCGATGCCAGGCGGCCCTGGGCATTGACCGCGATCTGCATGACGGCACCGGCCGGCGTCGGCGGGCCACCGACACTGCCGGCGGAGACCTCGATATTCTGCTCCCGGATCGCATTGACGATGTCGCCGGCCGAGAGACCGCGGGCCGACGCGCGTGCCGGGTCGATCCAGACACGCATCGCATAGTTGCCGATACCGAAGGAAATCGCCTGCCCCACGCCCGGCAGGCGGGCAAGTTCGTCGGTCACGCGCAGGCTCGCGAAGTTGGAGAGGTACAGCGCGTCATAGCGTTTATCGGGCGAATCGAGGTGCACGACCATCGTCAGGGTCGTCGAGGCCTTGACGGTCGTGACCCCGAGGGCGCGCACGGCTGCCGGAAGGCGCGGGATCGCCTGCGCGACGCGGTTCTGAACCTGCACCGCGGCGAGGTCGATGTCGGTGCCGCCCTTGAAGGTAACGGTCAGCGCCATCTGGCCGTCCGAGCTCGACGTCGATTTCATGTAAATCATGTTCTCGACGCCGTTCACCGCCTGCTCGAGCGGTGCGGCCACGGTGTCGGCGATGGTGCTCGGGTTGGCGCCCGGATATATGGCGGTGACCTGCACCGAGGGCGGAACGACGTCGGGATATTCGCTGATCGGCAGGTTCGGGATCGACATCAGTCCCGCGACCAGGATCAGCGACGACAGCACCGTCGCCAGGATCGGGCGGTCGATGAACAGGCGCGAGAAGTCGGTGTGCTTCGACATTGCGTCTCAGCCGGCGGCGGGCGCGGGCGCCGCCGCTGGCGCGGGTGGCGGCAGATCCGGCTGGTCCATCGGCACATCGCGCGGATTCACCGGCTGGCCCGGAAAGAAGATCTTGCGCATGCCGTTGACGATTACCCTGTCGCCAGGCTTCAGGCCGGACTTGACCACGCGCAGTCCCTCAACATGCGCGCCGAGCGTGACGTCGCGGCGCTCCGCTGTATTGCCCTTGCCGATGACGTAGACGAATCGCCGATCCTGGTCGGTCAACACGGCCTGTTCGTGGATCAGCAGCGCATCGGTGTCCGATCCGCCCAGCAGCCGCACCCGCGCGAACAGGCCTGGCGTGAATACTCCGTCCGGATTCGGCAGCACGGCACGCGCCCGAATCGTGCCGCTCTGCGGATCGAGCGCGTTGTCCACGAAATCCATCTCGCCCTTGTGCGGATAACCTTCTTCATTCGAAAGACCGACCAATACCGGGTTTGGCGCATCGCGGGAACTCTGGCGATTGCCGGTGCGTGCGAGTTCCTGGTAGCGCAGGTACGCGCGCTCGTCGCCCGTGAACGTGACGTAAACGGGATCCACCGACACGAGCGTGGTCAGCAGGGACTCGCCTGCCGCAACGACATTGCCGGGTTTGATGAGCGCAGCGCCCGCGCGACCCGCGAACGGCGCCCTGACTCGAGTGAAGCTCACATTCAGTTCAGCCTGGGTCAGGCGCGCCTGGGCGGAGAGTTTGTCGGCCTCGGCTTGCTGGAATTCCACGCGGCGGGACTCGAGTTCACCCTGCGAGACGGCGCGGGCGCTGATCAGCGCGTCAGCGCGGGCGAGTTCCTGTTGCGCAAGCGTCAGGCGCGCTTCGGCGCGCGCAAGGTCGGCACGCGCAGCGTCTGCGGCAGCGGCATATTCGCGATCATCGATCGTGAACAGCAATTGTCCTTTCTCGACCAGGCCGCCTTCACGGTAGTGCACGCCATTCAGGTGCCCCGTGACGCGTGGTCGGATCTCGGCCGCATCGACAGCCTCCACGTGCCCGCTGTAATCATCCCACTCGGTCACGGAGCGAGGTGTGACCGTCGCGACACTGACATCCGGCGGCGGAAACTGCTGCTGGCCCGCCTGGCCGCAGGCGGCAAGCCACAGGGAAGCCGCAATCGCGATGACAGGGAGGCTCACTCGGCGGATGGCCGCCGCACCGGGGGAGGGAATCATGCTTCAGGCTTCCTTGGCGATTCTTCGGGTTTGTTCTTCGCCCCATTCGCGGGCGAGTCGCTCCATCAGGGCTGTCAGCCGGGCCCTTGCGGGCGCCGGCATCGAAAACATCTGGAACAGCTCCTGCCACATCAGGCCCTCGGCGGCGAGGTGCAGGATGTGCAGGCGCAGATCGCGCTCAGTCCACTGCTTGCGGCCAAGCCGTTCCTGCAGCTCCTGCCTGCAAGGATCCATCAGGGAAGGGTCGAGCGTTGCGGCGGAGAGCATCCCACAGAGGAATCGGCGATGCGAGTCGTCCCGCGAGGTATAGGTGCGTATGAAGCCGAGCAGGCGCGCGGTATCTGGGTCGCAGTCGGTGGGCATGCGGGCGGTCTCGGATTCCTCCCATTGCGCGAAATCGGACTCCAGCAGCCCGCGCAGCAGGTCTTCCTTGGTCGGGAAGTGGTAGGTGATGCCGCCGCGCGTAACGCCGCTGACCCTGGCCAGTTCGTCGAAGGTCAGGCGGCCGGCGCCGTCCTGCTCGACGATACGGCGGGCGGCGGCGAGGATCTTTTCCTTGGCTAGCGGTGGACGCGCCATGAAATTACTATACAAAACATTCTGTATAGCTAACAAGTAGCCTGTCCGTATAAAAAGGGGACGCGCCCCTTTATTTCAGGAGCCAGCCGCGCCGGTGGGAATAAAGGGGCGCGTCCCCTTTTTTGCTTTTTTGAGGGTCCCTTGTGGACAAACTAGAGCCAGCCGCGGCGCCGGAAGAAGTAGTAGGGCAGCACCGCCGACACCAGCATGATCAGCAGTGCCAGCGGATAACCATAGGGCCAGTCGAGTTCGGGCATCACATGGAAATTCATGCCATAGATGCTTGCGATCAGGGTCGGTGGCAGGAACACGGCGGCCGCGACCGAGAAGATCTTGATGATGTTGTTCTGCTCGATATTGATCAGGCCAAGTGTGGCCTCCAGCATGAAACTCGATTTGTTGGCAAGGAACGAGGCGTGATCGGCGAGCGCCAGCACGTCACGCGACATGCTCTTGTAGCGGGAACGCAGCTCATTCGGAATTTCCACTGCGGTCGACTGCTGGATGAACGTGAGCTGGCGCGCGAGCGTGACCAGGCTTTCGCGCGCCTTTGAGGTCAGGTCGCCGTCCCGGCCGATGCGCTCCATGATACCGCGCAGGTTGTGCGCCCGGGTTGGCACCTTTGACTGCACCGCAAATACGCTGGCGGACAGATCGTCGAGCCCGAGACCCACGCGCTCCAGCACGTCCGCGGTGCGCTCTATGATCGCTTCGAGAAGCCCCGCCAGGATGCCGGGCGCCGTCGTCGCCGCTCCCGGGTGGCGCTCCGCATAGGCGACAAAGCGGCGAAATGGGAGCGGATCAACGTAACGATTCGTGATCAAGCGGTTGCGCGACAGGATGAACGTGACCGCGGCAGTCTCGGGGCGGTCAGTATCGATCTTGGTGACTACCGTCGCCGTCATGTAGAGCGTGCCGTTTTCCTCGTAGAGGCGGCTCGAAGTCTCGATTTCACGCATTTCCTCGCGTGACGGCACGTCGATGGCAAGCAGGCGCTCGACCGCGCGTTCCTCGGTCAATGTCGGCTCGAGCAGATCCACCCAGACGCAGCGCTCGGGGATATCCGCCGGCGGTGGATCGAGGCGATCGAGGCCCTGATTACCAGGTACGAAGCAGTTCAGCACGCTGGTGCCCGCTCAGGGTGCGCCGTGTTCACGGGCCGCCAGGTCGTCGACCAACTCGAATAATTCCTTCCGTCCACCCGCCATGCTGGCATCGGTCACGTACTTGCCCTGCACGACGACCATTGGCGTGTGGTCCAGCGCATAGCGGCGCGCCAGATTCTCAGCCTGGCGCAGCTTGTTCTCGGTCGAAAAAGTGCGGTAGTAACGCGCGAAGTCTTCGGCCGATACGCCATGCGAAGTGAGGAATTCACGGGCGGCCTTTTCGGAAGCAGCGGAATCCACGCGACCGCCGCGCACGACGGTCAATGGCCGGCCGCGGACATGTATTTCGCGAAACACCTCGGAGTGAAGCTTGTCGACCAGACCGAGCCCTTCAATCGTGTAATACAGCCGCGCATCCTCGCGCGTGACTTCATTGAATATGACCGGCAAGCGCTTGAGCTGCACCCAGGCGGGTTTCTTCTGTTCCCATGCGACCAGCACCGGTTCGAGTTCGAAGCAGTGCGAGCAGCCGTACCAGAAGCCTTCGATGACTTCGACGTTTCCCGGCGCAGCGCTGGTGGGCTGTGCGACCGCGAGTTCGGTGTAATTCTCGCCCTTCTTCCAGCGCAGCGGCTCGGATGCGGGCGCAGCCGGCGTGTTCGCCGCAACCGCTGCGGCAATCGGGCTGGTGGTGGTCGTGCCGGTATCAACGGTTTCGCCTTCAGGGCCGGCCACGGAATCATTTGATGCCGGCGCCGGCTCCGGCGGCGCGGTGTCCGGGGCGGGCGTGGAGGCGGGTGACGCAGCCTGTTGCGCCGGTTCCGCTGGCGCGGGCGCTTCGTCAGCAGCTTTCTTGCCGCAAGCGGCCAGCGACGACATGGCAATGATCACGTAAAGCAAGGTCCTCATCATCGGTGTCATCCTTCTAATGCGGCTGAATCAGCGCAGACCCTGCGTGTAGGAGGCGAGCGCACGCATTTCCGCGTCAGTGAGTCTGCCTGCTACGACATTCATGATGTCATTGCCCGGTCCGCGTCGCCTGCCTTCGGCGTAGGCCTTCAACTGGTTGTAGGTGTAGACCGCATGCTGCGAGCGAAGTGCAGGGTACCGGGCGGGTCCATTGCCCTTGCCCTGCGGGCCGTGGCAGGCGATGCAGGCCGGCAGTTTGCGCTCAGGATCGCCACCGCGATAGAGCTTTTCGCCGGTCTTGTAGTTGGACGGATCGGCCTCGAGCCCGACTGGAGTCTGGTGCTCGAAATGCGCCCCGAGATCCTGCATGTCCTGATCCGAGAGAGCCATGGCATTCGGCATCATCACCGGATTGTCACGCAAACCCTGCTTGAAAAGCGCCAGCTGGGCGGCGATGTAAGTCTCGTGCTGGCCGGCCAGACTGGGCCATTCGGGATTGCTGCTGTTGCCGGTGGCGCCATGGCAGGCACCGCAAACCACGGATTTCTCCGCCCCGGCAGCGGCATCGCCAGCCCCTGCTTCCGTCGCGATTACACACAGGAGCGGTAGGCAGCCAAACAGCGCGAATGTCATTTTCATCGGCGAAATTCTCCAGCAGGGCCTCGGGCGGGTGATCGGGGTAGCTGTTAGACTGCCCGCCGACGAGCCCGGAATTATACGCAAGCCACCGGTGCTGCCGTCCACTCACTGATGTCTGATTATCCCCGGGCCCGATTCCTGATAAGCGCCGACGCGCCGGCCGGTTTTGGCGACGATTCCGGCGCCGAAGTCGCTTTTGCCGGACGCTCCAACAGCGGCAAGTCGAGTGCGATCAATGCGATCGTCCAGCGCCGCGACCTGGCCCGCACCAGCAAGACACCGGGCCGCACGCAACTGGTCAATTTCTTCGAGCTGGAGCCGGGCCTGCGCCTCGTCGACCTGCCCGGCTATGGCTATGCGCAGGTGCCGCCGGCAATGCGCGCGCACTGGGGCCGGCTGATGGGGGCATACTTTGCCACCAGGGCGTCGCTCGCGGGGCTCTTCATCGTGGTGGATGCGCGTCGTGGGTTCGCCGATAGCGACAACGTGATGCTCGAATACGCCGCTGCACGCGGCCGCCCGGTGCATGTACTGCTTTCCAAGGCCGATAAACTCAGCCGCAATGAGGCTCGCGAGCTGCTGAAGAAGACGTGCGTGTTGCTCGCGGAACGGGCCACGGCGCAACTCTTCTCGGCAGTGACCGGCGCGGAAGTGGATGCGGCACGTGGTGCGCTGGATGCGATGCTTGCGCGGCGCCCACTGCGACCGGCCGGCGCCGTTGTGACCTGAAGAAAAACGCCCGGCGATCCCGAAGGACCGCCGGGCACGCAAACCCGGCTTGGGGATGCAATCCGGGCTACCCGCCCAGGGAGGGGAGCGGGGAGCGCCTCAAAGCGCTCAAAACGTTAGAGAGAAGCACCGAGAAAAAAGTTCCGGCTTCCGGCTGGTCCCGGGGCATCACCGCGCGGCATTGATTCGGCTGATGATTCTAGTGTGCTTCGTCCCAGTTTTTCCCGACGCCCGTGTCCACCTTGAGCGGCACCGAGAGTTCCGCCGCGCCGCTCATGATCCTTGCCACTTCGCGGCGTACTCTATCGACAGCCGATTCCGCAACTTCCAGCACCAGTTCGTCGTGAACCTGCATGACGAGATGGGCCGGCGCTGCCTCGACCGCGAGCCATTTGTGCACCTTGATCATGGCGCGCTTGATGATGTCCGCGGCAGTGCCCTGCATCGGCGCGTTGATGGCGCTGCGCTCCGCGTACTGCTGTGCCTGGCGGTCGCGCGAATTGATGTCGGGCAGGTAAAGCCGTCTGCCGAAAACCGTTTCGACGAAACCCTGCGAGCGCGCGAGCGCGCGGGTGCGCTCCATGTATTCGCGCACGTCGGGATAGCGACCGAAATAGCGACCGACATATTCCTGTGCGGCTTCGCGCTCGATCCCGAGCTGGCGCGCGAGGCCGAAAGCCGACATGCCGTAGATCAGGCCAAAATTGATCGCCTTGGCCGCGCGGCGCTGATCGGCGGTCACGGCGGCGGGCTCGACATCGAACACTTCGGCTGCGGTTGCGCGATGAATGTCGCCCTCCGCGGCGAAGGCGCGCCTCAGGCTCTCGTCGCCGGACAGGTGCGCCATGATCCGCAGCTCGATCTGCGAATAATCGGCCGCCAGCAGCACGTAGCCCTCCGGTGCGATGAAAGCCTGGCGGATGCGCCGGCCCTCCGGCGTCCGGATCGGGATATTCTGGAGGTTCGGGTCGCTGGATGACAGCCGGCCCGTGACGGCGACTGCCTGGTGATAAGAAGTGTGCACGCGGCCGGTTTTCGCATCGATCTGCTCCGGCAGCTTTTCCGTATAGGTTGAGCGCAGCTTCGCAAGGCCGCGATATTCCAGGATTATCCGCGGCAGCAGGTACTTGTCAGCGAGTTCTTCGAGCACGTCCTCGGCCGTCGAGGGCTGGCCGGTACGGGTCTTGCGCATCGCCGGCAGATTGAGCTTGTTGAACAGGATTTCCTGCAGCTGCTTCGGAGAGTCCAGGTTAAATGGCTGGCCGGCGGACTTGTGCGCATCGGCCTCGAGTTCTGCCAGGCGTTTCGCGAGCTCGCCGCTCTGGATGCGCAGGAGCTCGCGGTCAACGAACGCGCCACGATGTTCCATGTCGAGCAGCACATGAACGAGCGGCTGTTCGATCTCATCGTAGAGTTTCAGCAGCTGCGGCAGCTTCGCGAGTTCCCCGTGGAGCACGTGGTGCAATTGCAGCGTGACATCCGCATCCTCGGCCGCATATTCAGCCGCCTGATCGAGCGCCACCTGGTTGAACGTGAGCTGCTTCGCACCTTTGCCGGCGACATCCTCGAACTTGATGGTGCCAATGCCGAGGTAATGCTTCGCGCAGGAATCCATGTCGTGCCGGGTCACGGTTGAATTCAGCACGTAGGATTCCAGCATCGAGTCGTAACGCATGCCGGCCAGGTTGATGCCGTGATTCAGCAATACGTGCGCGTCGTATTTCAGGTGATGCCCGACCTTGAGCCGGTCGGCGTCCTCCAGCAGCGGCTTGAGTTTCGCGAGTGTCTTCCGGCGATCCAGCTGGTCCGGGGCGCCGGGATAGTCATGCGCGAGTGGCAGGTAGGCCGCATGACCCGGCTCGATGCAGAAAGAAATGCCGACGATTTCGGCTTGCATGTAGTCAAGGCTTGTGGTCTCGGTGTCGAAGGCGAACAACGGTGCTCTTTGAAGTTCTTCGAGCCAGGACTTTAACTGCTCCGCCGTAGTGATCGTTTCGTAGTGGCGCAACGGCGCCGGCGGCCGGGCCGCCGGCTCGCTCGCGCCGCCGGAACTTACGCGCTCGCTCGCCGGCTGGCCACCGGCTGGTTGCGTCGCGGTCCCCGTCAACTGCCGCAGCAGCGAGTTGAGCTCGAGGCGCTGGTAGAGCGGAGTCAGCGCCTCGATGTCAGGCGGTTTGCGTGCGAGGTCGGCGGGCTCCAGGTCGAGCTTCACGTCGCGCCGGATAGTCGCGAGCTTGCGCGACAGCTCGAGCGTCTGCAGGTTCTCGCGCAGGCTTTCGCCGACCTTGCCGGGAATGTCCGCTGCGTGCTGGATGATTGAGTCGAGCGTCTTGTATTCGTTGAGCCATTTCGCGGCGGTCTTGGGGCCGACCTTGGGCACGCCCGGGATGTTGTCCGAACTGTCGCCGACGAGCGCGAGGTAATCGACAATCTGCTCT
>Ga0209798_10000955_pt1 | contig 17581 bp, 16 predicted proteins | sample DOMMetBare3Fresh_FD_187475 | JGI IMG/M metagenome (GOLD analysis project Ga0209798, IMG submission 187475) | Wetland sediment microbial communities from St. Louis River estuary, USA, under dissolved organic matter induced mercury methylation -... | ecosystem: Environmental > Aquatic >...
TCGTCGCCGAACGGCGCATCCCCTTCCTCAAGTGGGGCCACCTCCTCCGCTTCGACCCCACCGAGATCGGAGACTGGCTCAACGCAGGGCGCGTCAGCGCCCACCGATCAGGGCTCAGAGCGCCTCGATGACGACCTCGGGGTGGGCCGCCCCGTCCCGACCCCACCGACCACCTCGCCGACTCCCTCGGGCGCGAGCGCTAGATGGATCCCCGACCCGCTGGGCAACGCCGATGGGTACGCTCTCATCGATGTCTCGCCTCGATCGGATCACTTCCAACCCGGAGATCTGCCACGGCCAGCCCACGATCCGCGGGCTGCGCTATCCCGTCGAGAACCTGCTCGAGCTGCTCGCCGCCGGGATGTCGATCAACGAGGTCCTCGCTGACCACCCAGACCTGGAGCGCGACGACCTGCTCGCGGCCCTCGAGTTCGGCGCGCTGGCCTCGGGCCAGCGGCGTGTGGTGCCTCTCGGCGCTGCGTGAACTTCCTCGTCGACGCCCAGCTGCCGGCGCGACTGGCTCGGTTCCTCAACGACGCGGGGCACGAGGCGCTCCACACCTCCGAGCTACCAGACGGCAACCGGACCGCTGACGGCGAGATCAACCGACTCGCCGACGCCGGCCGCCGCGTCCTGGTCACCAAGGACCGTGACTTCAGGGACAGCCACCTGCTGCGCGGGACGCCCCGACAGCTGCTCATCGTGACCACCGGCAACATCACGAACGACGACCTCCTGGCCTTGTTCGCAACCCACCTCGACGACGTCGTGAACGCGCTGCACGAGGGGCCGTTCGTGGAGCTCGGCAGCGACCGCCTGATCGTCCATGGCTCCCACGCGCGGGACGCCGAGGATGGCCAGTGAGGTCGCTCCGTACCACTGTGGTACCACTGGCGACGGCAAATCACGGCATATCTCGGTCCTTGGCGGTCAAGAAGCCTTCGTCAGAAATGGCCCCTGACCTGGGCAAACGCTGAAATCCCTGACCCATCGAAGTCGGCGCAGCTCGGTCTCGAAAACCGTTGTGGGCTTCGGTTCACCGTGGGTTCGAATCCCACGCTCTCCGCCACGCGTGCCACGCCCGCGGCCTGGGCGGAGGCGGTGCCGCTGGCCTGTGGAGGATCGCCAGGCCTGCGGGGGCGATCCTCCACAGGCGTGTCGCGTCGCCCACGTGCTCCACACGCGCTGCTCACGGCCTGGTCACACCTGAGCCGGACTCCGCACGGCCAGGCGCCGACCGAACCGACGCCGTCGGGCCGTCACCCCTGACCGCACGAGCTGCTCGAAGCGGGCGACGTCGTCGGCCTGCAGCTTGGCCCCCACCCGGTCGGTGACCTCGAAGCGGTCGATCACGAGGCCGTCGTGGGCGGTGACCTGCGCCGAGCGCACCTCGATGCCTGCTGCCGCGAAGGCCGCGGCCAACGAGTGCAGGAGCCCAGGCCGATCGGTGCAGCGAACCTCGCACATCGTGTGCCAGGGGGAGGCGGTGGAGTCCACTTCCACCTCGGCGTCGGGCAACGCCGCCGTCGTCATCGGCTCGTGGCCCGCGTGCTGGATGGCCTCCGCCAGCTCCTCAGCGATGGGCCGGCCGCCGGCCAGGACATGGAAGGCGTCGAGAACCGAGCCGTCTGGCCACGTGGCCAGCACGGCGTCGTCCACCGGGTGCTGGCGATCGGCCAGCACCTTCGTGATGGCGGCCAGTCGGCCGGCGTCGTCCTGCCAGGCCACGTCGACCCACCAGCCACCGTCGTCGGCATCGGTCACGGTGACGCGCGGCTGCCGCACGGGCGTAGGGTCGAGCAGACGAGCATGGCGGGCCAGCGCCACGGTCGGCGTGCGCAGCACGTAGGCACGAGGCGCCGCCTCGAGCCGCTCCAGCGCACCCCGCTGGTCCCCCAGCAGGTCGGCCGCATCGGCCTTTCGGCGCTCGGCGAGCGAGCGCGCCTCGCTGCCGGTCAGCGTGTCGTCGGCCAGGGCCGCCTGCACCAGCTCGTGGAGCGCGCGCAGCCGCTGCAGCTCCCACCGCTCACGCTCGTCGTTCCGGAGCACGCTGAGCAGATAGAGCCCCCGCGCCCGCTCTGGGGTGTCGAGGTGGGCGGCGAGCTGCAGCACCCGGTCCTCGGTGAGCGCCCCGGGCTGGTGCATGGCGGACCACAGGAGGTCGCGGTCCTCAACCAGCTCCAGGACGGCCCGACGCTCGTCGGCGTCGATGCCGAGGCGCATCAGCACCCGCTCTGACGTGGCACTGACCTCCGGCTCCTCGTCGAGCGACTCCACCAGGAACCCCGCCAGCAGCAGGCGGTCGACGTGCTGGAGGATGCGCACCTCCACCGCCAGCGGGTCCTCCTCATCGAGCAGGCGCAGGCGCTCCATCATCAGCACCGGGCGATGCCCGCCGGTGCCGTCCAACGACGTGGCGTCGCCGACGCGGCGCCGGGAGGCGGCGGCGATCTCCGGGAGGGCGGCCTCGAGCACGCCGGACGCCTCGAGGAAGCGCCACGAGCGACCGTTCCCCCGCTCGATCACGTCGAGCAGGTGCGACGTGAGCTCCGGCGACCACACCACCGTCGCCGGCACAGAGTCGACCAGCCAGTCGAGCAGGTCCGGCTGCGGGCGGCGCCGGGCGAGGAACACGGCGGCGTCGAAGGCGAGCGGCACGGCCAGCTCGGCGGGCGGGCGGGCGGCGAGGCCGACCTCGTCGAGCCCGACGACGAGCCACCCGCCCTCGGGCGGTGGTGTGTCGCGCGGCGTGCCCACCGGCCGGGCCAGGTCGCGTAGCCGGTGGTAGCGGTGCTTGAGGAGCTGCGGCGTGATCAGGGTGGTGGCGAGCACGACGAGGAGCAGCGCCGCGTAGAGGTCGTCGCCGAGCACGCCGTTCTGCAGGCCGATGGTGGCGAAGATGAGCCCTACCTCGCCGCGTGGCAGCATCCCGAGGCCAATGAGCACCTTGTCGCCGGAAGCGCCGAGGGCGCCGAGGGGCGAGAGGAGCTTCCCCACGACTGCGACGAGCAGCAGCACGGCGGCGTCGCGCAGCACCTCGGTGCGGGCGAAGGCGCCGATGTCGGCGTCGATGCCGATCTGAAGGAAGAAGACCGGGATGAAGAGGTGGCCCACTGGGGTCAGCTCGCGCCGGATGCGCTCCGACTGGCGCGCCTTCGACAGGGCGATGCCCGCCACGAAGGCGCCGACGATCGGGGCCAGCTTGGCTAGGTCGGCCAGCTCGGCGAAGCCGAGGGTGAAGGCGAGGGCGAGGGCCACGAGGGTGCCGGTGGATCGCGACACCCGGTCGATCGCTGCGAACAGCGGCGGCGCCACCCGCAGGCCCACGAAGCCGCCGAGCAGCAGGAACAGCACGGCCACGGCGATGATGCCCGCCACCGACAGCACCGACACCGACCCCTCGGTGACGAGGCGCACCACCACCGTGAGCACCACGAGCCCGATCACATCGTCGGCCACCGCCGCGCCGAGCACCACCCGCGCCTCGGTGGTGGCCAGTGCCCGGAGGTCACCGAACACCCGGGCCGTGATGCCGACGCTCGTGGCCGTCAGCGCTGCCCCCACGAACAACGAGGCGTTGGTGCTCTGGCCAAGGAGCAGCATGGAACCCATCCCCAGCCCCATCGGCGCGACCACCCCGATCACGGCGACGAGAAGCGAGGTGCGCCCCACCTTGCGGAGCTCACCGATGTCCATCTCGAGCCCGACGTCGAGCAGCAGCAGGATCACGCCGATCTCGCCGAGCGTGCGGAGCACCTCGTCGCCGCCGCCCACCGCGTTGAGGAGCGACGGTCCGACGAGGATGCCGGCCACGATCTCACCGACCACGGCCGGCACACCCACACGCTCAGCCAGCTCGGCTGCCACCTTGGCGGCCACCAGGACGATCAGGATGTGGCGCAGGATCTCGGCGATGTCCATTGTGCGGGGCCAGTCGGTGGGACGGGGTGGTCGGGCGCGGTCCGGGGTGGGCACGGTCGAGCCGTGCCCACCCCGGGTGAATGTGCGGCCGAGGGGCTAGTTCTCGTGCACGCTGCCGCGGGATGAGCCTACGAGCGGTCGCTCGCCGACCTCCGGATCGGAGTGCTCGATGGCGAACTCGAACTCCGGATAGGCCAGGGCCCCCATCTCGGGCAGATCGAGGCCGTTGATCTCGTCCGCCTCGCTCGAGCGGATGGGGGTGATCTTGTCGCTCAGCCTGAACCAGAGGTAGCAGAGCCCACCCATCACGACCCAGATCACGGCCACCCCGATGGCCTGGGAGCCGAGCTGACGGAGACCGAGCGAGAAGTCGGTGAGGATCCCGGTGATCCCGGCCGCCTCCCCCGCGGCTCCCTTGGTGGTGAGGTTCCAGCCGGCGCCGTAGGTGCCGTTGGCGAAGATGCCCACGGCCAGGACGCCGAACGAGCCGCACACTCCGTGCACGGAGATGGCGCCGACGACGTCGTCGATGCCACGCCGCTCGAAGAAGTAGATCGACTCGATCACCAGGATGCCGGAGATGATGCCGATGACGGCAGCCGCCGGTGGGCTCACGAAGGCACAGGGGGCCGTGATGGCCACGAGACCTCCGAGCATGCCGTTGGCCATCATCCCCGGGTCGGGCTTGTCGTTCTTCAGCATGATGTACAGCATCGCGGTCACCGCGCCGAACGCCCCGGCGATGGCCGTGTTGGCCGCCACCACCGCGAACTGCACGTCGGTTGCCGCGAAGGTGGAGGCGGCGTTGAAGCCGAACCACCCGAACAGCAGGATGAACGTGCCGAGCATGGCCATCGGGATGTGGTGGCCGGGGATCGAGTTGGCCGACCCGTCCTTGTTGAACTTGCCGATGCGAGGACCGATGACCACGGCCCCCGCGAGCGCTGCCGCGCCGCCCATGGCGTGCACCACCCCAGAGCCGGCGAAGTCGACGTAGCCGAAGCCGAGGCCGACGTTGTTGCCGAGCTGGTTCAGCCAGCCGCCACCCCACGTCCAGGCTCCGAACAGCGGGTAGTAGACGCCACCGCAGAAGAAGCCCCAGAGCACGAAGTTCTTCCACTGCCAGCGCTCGGCCATCGACCCGGTCGGGATCGTTGCGGTGGTGTCCATGAAGGCCACCATGTAGAGGAAGTAGCCGGCCACCGCCGCCCCACCCGGACCCGACAGGTCGGTGAGGGCGAAGCCACCCTTCCAGAGGAACACCCAGTCGCCGAACTTGATGGCGGCATCCCCCACCGGGGCGGCGTACCCGAAGTCGAAGCCCGGAAGCACGTAGCTGAAGCCGCCGAACATGAACCCGTAGCCGAGCAGGAAGAAGGCGACGAACCCGAGGCCGAAGATGGCGAAGTTGGTGCTCACCACGTGGGTCGCGTGCTTGGCCCGGCAGAAGCCGGTCTCCACGAGGGCGAAGCCCGCTTGCATGAAGATCACCAGCACGGCGCCGATCACGATCCACAGCAGGTTCACCTGCTGACCGAGGGCGGCGACCGGGTCGGCCTCCTGCGCACCCGCGACGGTGGGCAGCGCCAGCAGGGCGGTGACCGCCACCGCCAGGCCGACGACGGCCTTGCGGGTGGAGGCCCGGCCGGGCATCCGGGAGGGGGGACGTTGAGACATGCAGCGTTCCTTTCGGGGACGTCGAGGTGGGAGCCGGACGCCGTTGTCTGACCCGACGCTGAACCTAAGAAGGGGCTGTCACGCGTCGGTGTCGCAATCGTGAACCCGCCGGTGCGAACAGGTGCCGCGCCGGAGTCAGGCATCTGATGCTTTTCTGAACGCCGCTGCGAGGGCAGAACCAGGCAGGGCATGATGCGTGGGTGACCCAACCCAGCGACGCGACGCCGGATCCACGCAAGGTGCGCATGGGCCTCGCCATCATCACGGCGATGGTGCTGGTGGCGGCAGTGCTCGCCGTCGTGATCGACAACGCCTTCGGTCGCGCGCTGATGGTGGCCGTCGTGGCCGTGGGCGTGCTCCGGACCTTCCTGCTCGCCCGGTCGCTGCGCCGCGCCTAAGGCAGCCAGCCTCGTTCGCGCCGGGCCCCCGTACGCTCCGGCCATGCACCAAGGCCCCCACAGCCTGATCGGGAGCGATCCCTCGGCCGTGGCCGGGCGGACGATGAGCCGGGCCGTGCTGGGCCGGGTGTGGCGCTTCGCCGCTCCCTACCGGGCGCAGATCATCGGCTTTCTGGCCGTCATCGTGGCGTCGTCGCTGCTCAGCCTGGCGCCGCCCCTGCTGTTCCGGGCCATCCTCGACCACGCCATCCCCGAGGCCAACCGGGGGCTGCTGCACGTGCTGGCCGCCTTCGTGGTGGCCGCCGCACTGGCCGACGCGCTCCTCGCCCTCGTCGAGCGCTACCTGTCCTCACGGATCGGTGAGGGGATCATCTACGACCTGCGGGTGGCGCTGTTCGACCACGTGCAGCGGCTGCCGATGTCGTTCTTCACCCGGGCCCAGACGGGCTCGCTCACCAGCCGGATGAACAACGACGTCCTCGGCGCGCAGCGGGCCGTCACCGGCACGCTCGGCTCGGTGGTGTCGAACGTGGTGATGCTGGCCGCCAACGGCACCGCCATCCTCGTGCTCGACTGGCGCTTCGCGGCCATCACGCTCGTGCTGCTGCCCCTGTTCATCATCCCCACCAAGCGGGTGGGGCGCCGGCTGCAGGACCTCACCCGCCAGCAGATGGACCTCAACGCGTCCATGAACACCACGATGACCGAGCGCTTCAACGTGTCGGGCGCGCTCCTGGTGAAGCTGTTCGGGCGCCCGGCCGAGGAGACCGGTGACTTCGCGGCGCGGGCCGACGGCGTGCGCGCGGTCGGCGTGCGCTCGGCGGTGTACGGCCGCACGTTCTTCGTGGCACTCGGCCTCGTGGGCGCGCTGGCGGCGGCCGCCGTCTACTGGATCGGTGGGCAGCTCGCCATCTCCGGGTCGATCACGCCCGGCACCCTGGTGGCCCTGGCCGCCTTCGTCGGGCGCATCTACGGCCCGCTCACCTCGCTCACCAACGCCCGGGTCGACATCATGACGGCGCTGGTGTCCTTCGAGCGGGTGTTCGAGGTGCTCGACGCGCGCAACCCGGTGGGCGACCGCCCCGGCGCCGTCGACCTCGTCGCTCCCCGCGGCCGGATCGAGCTCGACGACGTGCGGTTCGGCTACCCGACCACGCCGATCGTGGCCAGCCTCGAGGCGGTGGGCCCGGGCTCGCACCAGCACGACCCGGGCGCGGTCGTGATCGACGGCGTGTCGGCCGTGATCGAGCCGGGTCAGCTCGTGGCGCTGGTGGGCCCGTCGGGAGCGGGCAAGACGACGCTGTCGCAGCTCGTGCCGCGGCTCTACGACGTGACCAGCGGCGCCGTGCGGGTCGACGGCATCGATGTGCGCGACCTCACCCAGGAGACCCTGCGAGCGGCGATCGGCGTGGTGAGCCAGGACGCCCACGTGTTCCACGACACCATCGGCAACAACCTCCGCTACGCGCGGCCGAGCGCCACCGAGGCCGAGGTGGCCGACGCTGTGCGAGCCGCCCGCATCGAGGACCTGATCGCCTCCCTGCCCGCCGGCCTCGACACGCTGGTGGGCGAGCGCGGCCACCGCCTCTCGGGCGGCGAGAAGCAGCGCCTGGCCATCGCCCGGATGCTGCTGAAGGACCCCGCCGTCGTCATCCTCGACGAGGCCACCAGCCACCTCGACTCCGAGAACGAGCAGCTCGTCCAGCAGGCCCTCGCCGAGGCGCTGGAGGGGCGCACCAGCCTGGTGATCGCCCATCGCCTGTCCACCATCCAGGCCGCCGACAACATCCTCGTGCTCGACGAGGGACGCCTCGTGCAGCAGGGCACCCACACCGAGCTGCTCGCCAGCGGCGGCCTCTACGCCGACCTCTACCGCATCCTCGTGCGCTCGGAGCTCGAGCACACGTAGAGGTTGCCATTCGCCAGATACCCCCCTAGGGTATAGCCATGGCAGGCTACGAGATGAGCAAGGACGACCTCCAGAAGCGGCTGCGCCGCATCGAGGGCCAGGTGCGAGGCCTCCAGCGCATGGTCGACGAGGACACCTACTGCATCGACGTGCTCACCCAGGTGAGCGCCACCACCAGCGCGCTGCAGAGCGTGGCCCTCGGGCTGCTCGACGACCACCTCCGCCACTGCGTCACGGAGGCGGTGGCCGCCGGGGGGCCCGACGGGGCGGCCAAGGTGGCCGAGGCCACCGCCGCCATCGGCCGGCTGGTGCGGTCATGACCGCCACCGAGCACGCCCCGGAGCGGGTCGACCTCCCCATCACCGGGATGACCTGCGCCTCGTGCGCAGCCAAGATCGAGAAGAAGCTCAACCAGATCGACGGCGTGTCGGCCACCGTCAACTACGCCACCGACAAGGCCACCGTCACCTACGACGCGGCCGCGGTCGAGCCCGCGGAGCTGGTGTCGGCGGTCGAGAGCCTCGGCTACGGCGCCCACCTGCCTGCGCCCCCCGCGCCGCTGGAGCACCAGCACGCCGCCCCGGCGGCGGGTCATGACCACGACCACACCGAGCCCCTCGAGCAGGCGCAGCACCGGCTCGTCGTCACGGCGGCCCTCGCCGTGCCCGTGATCGCGCTGTCGATGATCCCGGCGCTGCAGTTCGACGAGTGGATGTGGCTGGCCTTCGCCCTCGCCTCGCCCGTGGTGGTGTGGGGCGCCTGGCCGTTCCACCAGGCCACCTGGACCAACCTGCGCCACGGTGCCACCACCATGGACACCCTCATCAGCATCGGGGTGCTGGCCGCCTACGGGTGGTCGGTCTACGCGCTGTTCTGGGGCGAGGCCGGGGTGACGGGCACCACCATGGAGATGGGCCTCACCTCGTCGAGCGGCGGCGTGCACGACCTCTACCTCGAGGTGGCGGCCGGCGTCACGCTGTTCCTCCTCATCGGGCGCTACCTGGAGGCGAGGGCCAAGCGCCGCTCCGGCTCGGCGCTCGAGGCGCTGCTGTCCCTCGGCGCCAAGGAGGTCGCGCTGCTGGATGACGACGGCGGCGAGCGCCTCGTGCCGGTGGAGGAGCTGCGGGTCGGCCTGCGCTTCGTGGTGCGCCCCGGCGAGCAGATCGCCACCGACGGGATCGTGGAGGAGGGCACCTCTGCCGTCGACGCCTCGATGCTCACCGGCGAGTCGGTGCCCGTGGAGGTCGGCCCCGGCGACGGCGTCACCGGGGCCACCGTGAACGTCGGGGGCCGCCTCGTGGTTCGAGCCACCCGCGTCGGCGCCGACACCGCGCTGGCCCGCATCGCCCGTCTGGTGGAAGACGCCCAGTCGGGCAAGGCCGACGTGCAGCGGCTGGCCGACCGCGTGTCGGCCGTGTTCGTGCCCGTGGTGCTGGTGCTGGCCGTGCTCACCCTGGCTGCGTGGCTCCTCACCGACCACGCGGCCACCGACGCCTTCACCGCTGCGGTGTCGGTGCTGATCATCGCCTGCCCGTGCGCGCTCGGACTGGCCACCCCCACCGCCCTGCTCGTGGGCACCGGCCGAGGCGCCCAGCTCGGCATCCTCATCAAGGGTCCCGAGGTGCTGGAGTCGACGCGGGCCGTCGACACCATCGTCCTCGACAAGACCGGCACCGTCACCACCGGCCGCATGGCCCTGGTGAGCGTCACCGTGGCCAACGGCGTCGACGAGGACGAGGCGCTCCGCATCGTCGGCGCGCTCGAAGGTGCCAGCGAGCACCCCATCGGCCGCGCCATCGCCGCGGCGGCGACCGAGCGGGTCGGGGCGCTCCCGGGGGTCGAGTCGTTCACCAACCGAGCCGGGCTCGGCGTGGAGGGCGTGGTGGACGGGCACGGCGCCGTCGCCGGTCGTGCCAGCCTCCTGGCCGACTGGGGCGTGATCGTGCCGCGGGTGCTGGCGACCGCGCGGGCCGAGGCCGAGGCCGCCGGGCAGACGGCGATCCTCGCCGGCTGGGACGGCGCCGCCAAGGCCCTGTTCGTGGTGGCCGACACGATCAAGCCCACGAGTGCGGAGGCCATCGCCGAGCTGCGGTCTCTCGGGCTGCGACCCGTGCTGCTCACCGGCGACAACACCGCCACCGCCCGCACGGTGGCCGCCGCGGTGGGCATCGACCCCGACGAGCCGGGCGCGGTGCTGGCCGAGGTGCTGCCAGAGGACAAGGTCGAGGCAGTCCGGGCACTCCAAGCCGAGGGCCGGACCGTCGCCATGGTGGGCGACGGCGTGAACGACGCCGCCGCCCTCGCCCAGGCCGACCTCGGGCTGGCCATGGGCACCGGCACCGACGCCGCCATCGAGGCCAGCGACCTCACCCTCGTGCGAGGCGACCTGCTGGCCACCGCCGACGCCATCCGCCTCTCGCGCCGCACGCTGCGCACCATCAAGGGCAACCTGTTCTGGGCCTTCGCCTACAACGTGGCCGCCTTGCCGCTGGCTGCTTTCGGGCTGCTCAGCCCCCTCATCGCCGGTGGCGCCATGGCCGGCTCGTCGGTGTTCGTCGTCACCAACAGCCTGCGCCTGTTCCGCTTCCGCGCCGCCCACTGAGGATCTGACGCCCCGTCAGGTCGCCCGGTAGCGTCGGCCCGATGGACCTGCGGTTCAGCGCCGAGGACGAGGCGTTCCGCGACGAGGTGCGCACCTTCCTCGAGGAGTCGCTGGCCGCCGACTTCGCGGCGGTGCGGGGGCGGGGCGGGCCGGGCGACGACGACTGCCTGTTCGAGGAGCGCCTGGCGTGGGAGCGCCACCTCGGCGCCCACGGCTGGACGTGCGTGGCCTGGCCCAAGGAGCACGGCGGGCGGGGCCTGTCGCTCCACCAGCAGGTCGTGTACTTCGAGGAGTACGCGCGGGCACGGGCGCCGGGCCGCATCGGCCACATCGGCGAGACGCTGCTCGGCCCCACGCTCATCGCCTTCGGCACCGACGAGCAGCGGGCCCGGTTCCTGCCCGGCATCGTGGCCGGCACCGAGCTGTGGTGCCAGGGCTACAGCGAGCCGGGCGCCGGCTCCGACCTTGCCAACATCCAGACCCGCGCCGAGCTGGTCGAGGGCGAGTGGGTGATCGACGGCCAGAAGGTGTGGACGAGCCAAGCCCACTGGGCCGACTGGTGCTTCGTGCTGGCCCGCACCAACCGGGACGCGCCGAAGCACAAGGGCATCTCCTACCTGCTCGTGCCGATGCGCCAGGCCGGCGTGGAGATCCGGCCCATCCACCAGCTCACCGGCGACTCCGAGTTCAACGAGGTGTTCTTCACCGGCGCCCGCACGGCCGCCGACCACGTGGTGGGCGACGTCGACGGCGGGTGGCGGGTGGCCATGGGCACGCTGGCCTTCGAGCGGGGTGCGTCGACCCTCGGCCAGAACCTCATGTTCCTCAACGAGTGGGACGAGGTGCTGGCCCTCGCGCGCGGCAACGGGGCGGTGACGGATCCGGTGGTCCGCCAGCGCCTCGTCGACACGTGGATCCGCCTCCGCCTCATGCGGCTCAACGCCATGCGGATCATGGCCGCCACCCACGAGGCCCCGCCGGCCGCCATGGTCACCAAGCTGTTCTGGGCCACCCTGCACCGCGACCTCGGCGAGCTGGCCATGGACGTCACGGGCCCCCGTGCCATGCTGCGCACCGGCGACGGCGGCGACTACTCGCGCCTCCAGCGCCTGTTCCTGTTCAGCCGGTCCGACACGATCTACGCCGGCACCAACCAGATCCAGCGCAACCTCATCGGCGAGCGAGCCCTCGGCCTCCCCAAGGAGCCCACATGACCCCCCAGTCCAACCCGAAGCCACCGGCGGGGCGGGAGCTGCTGGCAGGGAAGGTGGTGCTGGTGACTGCGGCGGCCGGCACCGGCATCGGCAACGCCACCGCCCGCCGGTGCATCGAGGAGGGGGCGACGGTGGTGCTGAGCGACGCCCACGAACGGCGGCTCGGCGAGGCGGTCGACGAGCTCACCGCGCTGGCCGGCGGCACCCGGCCGCTGGCGCTGGTGTGCGACGTCACCATGGAGGCGCAGGTGCAGGCGATGGTCGACGGCGCGGTGGCCGAGCACGGCCGGCTCGACGTCGTCGTGAACAACGCCGGGCTGGGCGGCACCGCCGAGCTGGTCGACATGACCGACGAGCAGTGGCACAAGGTGCTCGACATCACCCTCACCGGCACGATGCGCTGCATGCGGGCCACGCTGCGCCAGATGTACGCGCAGGCCTCGGGCGGAGTGATCGTCAACAACGCCTCGGTGCTCGGGTGGCGGGCCCAGGCCGGCCAGGCCCACTACGCGGCGGCCAAGGCGGGCGTGATGGCGCTGACCCGCTCCGCCGCCATCGAGGCGGCGCCGCACGGGGTACGGGTGAACGCGGTGGCGCCCTCGCTGGCCATGCACGCGTTCCTGGCCAAGGTCACCACCGACGAGCTGCTCGACGAGCTCACCCAACGCGAGGCGTTCGGCCGGGCCGCCGAGCCGTGGGAGATCGCCACCGTCATCGCCTTCCTCGCCAGCGACTACTCCACCTACATGACCGGCGAGGTCGTGTCCGTCTCGAGCCAGCGCGCATGACCACGACCTTCGACTCGCTCGACGACCTGCGCGCCGCGGCAGGCACCCACCTCGGCTGGACCGACTGGCTGGAGATCACCCAGGAGCGGGTGAACCTCTTCGCCGATGCCACCGGCGACCACCAGTGGATCCACGTCGACGTGGCCCGCGCCACGGCCGAGAGCCCCTTCGGCGGCCCGATCGCCCACGGCTACCTCACGCTGGCGCTGTCCAACCTGTTCCTCCCGCAGCTCATCGCCGTGCCCGCCGCCTCGGCCGGGGTGAACTACGGCACCGGCAAGGTGCGCTTCCCGAGCCCGGTGCCGGCGGGCAGCCGCATCCGCGGCGGCGCCGAGATCGCCGCCGTCGACGAGATCCCCGGCGGCCTGCAGACCACGATCACCATCACCATCCAGGTCGAGGGCCGGGACAAGCCCGCCTGCGTGATCGAATCCCTCAGCCGCTGGCTCGAGTGACCAACGTCTGTGCAGGGATGCGTCCGGATGGCGGACGAATCGCTACGCAGACGATTCCTCGAGGTTGTCCCTGACGCTCGGTGAGGCGCCTTCGGAGGACGACACGAGACGCTCGAGCAGCCAGTAGATGCCGTAGACGACGGCGACCGCCGCGGTGACGTGGAGCAGCAGGGCCAGCGCCACGCCGGCGATGGCGCCCGCCTTCCACAGCCGTCCCCACAACATGGACAGGGCCAGCGGCACGGCCAGCGCCATGCCGGCCCCCGCCGCCAGCTCCACGGGCCACGACCGGTCGCCCATCCACGGGAGCAGGTCGGCCAGATCGAGCACGTCGAGGGTGGCCAGCACGCCGAGCGCGCCGATCAGCAGCAGCGTGCCGACGACCACGGGCGCCCACCGCCAGCGGGGGCGCAGCGTGGACACCGCCGTGGCGAGGATGACCGCCGTCCACATGAGCCAGCGGCGCACCACCGGGGTGCCGAGGCTGGCCATGGCGTCGCGCAGGATGCGGTCGGCCTCCTCCCGGTCGACGTCGGGTCCGATGTGGCACTTCGGCTCGCCTCGCTGCAGCACCAGGGCGTCGTGCACCAGCACGGCCGGGAGGTGGGAGCCGAGGCCGGGGACGAGCCAGGCGAAGAACCACGGGATCGAGGCCAGGTCGGTGCGGAAGGCGTCGACGTCGGCCGGCACGATGAACGGCTCGTCATGGTGCGGGTCGCGGTAGCCGAACTGCTTCAGGATCTTGAACCGGGCACCGTCTGGCTCCATCTGCAGCTCCATCCTCCCGCCGGTCACCGGGTCGAAGAACCGGTTCGGCGCCGCTGCCTCGCTCACGACGGCCAGCCGCCATAGGGGACGGTGATGATCTCGAGCATGTGGCCGTCGGGGTCGCGCCAGTACACGCCACGGCCGCCGTCGTGGTGGTTGATCTGGCCCGCCTCGAGGTTGTGGGGGTCGGCGAAGTAGTCGAGGCCACGCGCCTCGATCCGACCGAAGATCTCGTCGAACTCCGGCTCCGTCACGAGAAAGGCGTAGTGCTCGACCACGAGCTCCCACTCGGGACCGGTGGTCAGGAAGTCGAGCGACGCGCCGTTGGCCAGCTCCACCACCACGAAGGGCCCGAAAGGACGGGGGGCGCCCAGGCCGAGCATGCCGGAGAGGAACCGGGCGGAGACGTCGGCATCCCGGGCGTGCACGATCGTGTGGTTGAGCTGCACAGCCATGGCCCGAGCCTCGCGCCACTGGCAACGTCTGTGCAGGGATTCGTCCGGGTGACGGACGTCTTCCTACACAGACGTTGTCAGGTCGTCAGCAGGACGGCGCTGCCGTGGCCGAAGAGGCCTTGGTTGACCGTGAGGCCAGCGGTGGCGCCCTCGACCTGGCGGCCCAGGGCCCGGCCGCGGAGCTGCCAGGTGACCTCGCAGATCTGCGCGATGGCTTGGGCGGGCACCGCCTCGCCGAAGCAGGCCAGGCCGCCGCTCGGGTTCACCGGGATCCGGCCGCCGAGGGTGGTGTCGCCGTCGTTGAGCAGCTTCTCGGCCTCACCGGGCTTGCAGAGGCCGATGTTCTCGTACCAGTCGAGCTCGAGGGCGGTGGACAGGTCGTAGACCTCAGCCAGGCTCAGCTCGTCGGGGCCGATGCCGGCCTCGTCGTAGGCGCCGGCCGCGATGGAGTCGCGGAAGGTGAGCTCGGGCGGGGCCAGAGCGGCGGCGGAGTCGGTGGAGAAGTTGGGCATCTCGATCACCGTGTTCGGGAAGCGGGGCGTCACCGTCGACACCGCCCGGATCCGCACCGGCGACGACGCGCCGGCGTGCTGACGGGCGTAACCCATCGAGGTGAGCACGACCGCCGCGGCGCCGTCGGAGGTGGCGCAGATCTCCAAGAGGCGCAGCGGGTCGGCCACCATCGGGCTGCCCAGCACCTCCTCGACCGTGACCTCTTTGCGGTACCGCGCCCGCGGGTTGTGGAGCCCATGGCGCGCGTTCTTCACCTTCACCTTGGCGAAGTCGGCGTCAGTGGCGCCGTAGAGATCCATGCGCCGCCGGGCGTAGAGGGCGAAGTAGGTGGGGTTGGTGGCGCCGAGCAGCCGGAAGCGGAGCCAATCGGGGTCGTCCCACCGCTCCCCCGCCACCGGAGCGAGGAAGCCCTTGGGCGTGGTGTCGGCGCCGACCACCAAAGCGACATCGCACAGCCCGGCCAGGATGCGCGCGCGAGCGGCGTCGAGCGCCGTGACCCCCGAGGCGCAGGCGGCGTAGCAAGACGCCACCCGGGCGCCGTTCCAGCCCAAGGCCTGCGTGATGGTGGCGGCGGCGACGTAGCCGGGGTAGCCGTTGCGCACGGTCTCGCCACCGGCCACGAACTGCACGTCGCTCCACGCCACGCCGGCATCGTCGAGGGCGGCCAGCGCCGCGTCGACGCCGTAGTCCTGGAAGGGGCGGCCCCACTTGCCCCACTCGTGCATGCCGACGCCGAGGACGGCGACGCTCTCGGGGGCGCTCATGCCGACACCGGCTTCCAGCGGTAGATGAGGTGCTCCACGCCGTCGGCCTCGTAGAGCGGCTCGACCACCAGCTCGACGGTGGCGCCCACGGCGAGGTCGTCGACCCCGTAGCCGTCGGCGACCTGGCCCAGGATCACCATCTGCTCGGCGGCCAGCTCGACGGCGGCGATGGCGAAGGGCACGTGCTCACCCGCGGGCGGGATGTAGGGGGGCGGTGGCTGGTACTGGGCGTCGGTGTAGCTCCAGACGGTGCCGGTGCGCGAGAGCTCGACCTCGTCGAACTCCCGGCCCCGGCACTCGGGGTTGCGGCAGAAGCCGCTCGCCTTGGGGAAGAACACCGTGCCGCAGGTCGTGCAGCGGGTGCCCAGCAGACACGGCTCGGCGGTGGTGGTGAACCACCCCTCGACAGCCGGCACGGACGTGGTCGACATGGACGCTCCTGATCTGACGAACCGTCAGGTCAGTGTCGCACGCTCGTCGGCGACCATGCCCATTTTGCCTGGCGGTGGCTGACGTGGTGGTATGTCCGCGCTTCGCTCCACACTGGGGCAAAGTTGCGATTTCGACGGACCAAAGACCGACTGACGAGAGCTGTTGGACGACACCCTCACCAAGTCCGAGCGAGAGGCCCTGAAGGCCATCTACCGCTTGACCAGAGACGGCTCAGAAGCCCACACCGGCGCGCTCGCCGACGTGCTCGGCCTGTCGCCCGGCACCGTCACCACCACCGTGAAGCGCCTGGCCGACCGCGGCTTCGTCGACCACCGCCCCTACCAGGGCGTGAGCTTCACGGCCCTCGGGCAGCACACGGCCGTGTCGGCCATCCGGCGTCACCGCATCGTGGAGCGCTTCCTCGCCGACATGCTCGGCTACGCATGGAACGAGGCCGACAAGCTGGCGGTGGGCTTCGAGCACGAGCTTCCCGACGAGGTCCTCGATCGCCTCTTCGTGGCGCTCCACCGCCCCGACACCTGCCCCCACGGCTTCCCGATCCCGTCGATCGACGACGCCGAGCTCCCGGCCACCCCCGACCTCTACGCGCTGGAGCCGGGCGAGGTCGCCGAGGTCGCCTTGTCGGGGTCCACGGACCCTGAGCTGGTCGCCTTCCTCGGCACCCTCGGCCTCGTGCCGGGCGTCGAGGTCGTGGTGGTGGAGAAGCATCCCTTCGACGGTCCCCTCGTGGTCACCGTCGACGGCCAGGACCGCACCCTGGGCGAGAAGGTCGCCCGCCAGATCTACGTCAACCGTCGCGCCTACCCCCAGGGTGAGCGCGGCACGAGCCAGAGGAACCATGCATGACCAGCATCCTGGCCGCTGAAGGCGGCTACCAGGAGTTCGTACTGAGGGGTGGAGAGTTCGCCATCCTGGCCCTCTCGGGCTTCTCGGCGCTGCTCGCCATCATCGTGGGCTTCGTCCTGATGAAGGACGTCCTGGCCCAAGACCAGGGCACCCCGAAGATGATCGAGATCGCCGTGGCAATCCAGGAAGGCGCCTGGGCCTACCTCAAGCGCCAGTTCCGCACGATCGGCGTGATCATCATCCCTCTGGCCGCGGTCGTGTTCATCACCTCCACCGAGGTGCTGAAGCCGGGCGGGGCAGTCGCCCTGTCGTCGAGCGAGTCGGGTCTGTACCGCACGCTCGCCTTCGTCGCCGGTGGCTTCCTGTCGGGCCTCACCGGCTACATCGGCATGACGCTGGCCACCCGCGGCAACGTCCGCACCGCGGCGGCCGCCAAGCGCAACTCGCTGCCGGATGCCCTCAAGGTGGCCTTCCGCACGGGTGGCATCGCCGGCATGTTCACCGTGGGCCTGGGCCTGCTGGGCGCCACGGTCATCATCGTGCTGTTCCAGAACACCAGCTCGGCGATCCTCGTCGGCTTCGGCTTCGGCGGCTCCCTGCTCGCCCTGTTCCTCCGAGTCGGTGGCGGCATCTTCACCAAGGCGGCCGACGTGGGCGCCGACCTCGTCGGCAAGATCGAAGCCGGCATCCCCGAGGACGACCCCCGCAACCCCGCCACGATCGCCGACAACGTGGGCGACAACGTGGGCGACTGCGCCGGCATGGCCTCCGACCTCTTCGAGAGCTACGAGGTCACCCTCGTCGCCTCGATCATCCTC
>Ga0209798_10000956_pt1 | contig 17573 bp, 15 predicted proteins | sample DOMMetBare3Fresh_FD_187475 | JGI IMG/M metagenome (GOLD analysis project Ga0209798, IMG submission 187475) | Wetland sediment microbial communities from St. Louis River estuary, USA, under dissolved organic matter induced mercury methylation -... | ecosystem: Environmental > Aquatic >...
GGCGGCTTATCGCCGAGGCCGCGCTCAATGATGATTTTGATAGGGTTTGCCCCAAACCCGGCAAACCCACGAAAAATTCTCTGGTGGCTGTGTTGCTAGCATGGTGGCCTGATTAATTTTTAGGAAACTTCAGTTTTAATAATTCAATTCGGTTTTTAAGCGAATGGTACTGGCTAAGGCGTTGTTCAAGAGTTATATCAGATTTAGCTAAAAACATTACAGGCAATTTCTATCATAATGGATTATAAAAATCCTATAATACACTGAAAAACCGCACTTTTAATCACACCTTTTTTCGAAAGGTTTTATGTAAAGCGGGCGAAGACGTTCTAAGCTGATTCATTCCCAACTGTTTTGCCTGGTTGAGCTTTTAACAGATGGATCCGCACTCACATAAATTGAAAACGCCGCTTAATTCTAAAAACTACGGAATTTAGGATAAAAAATGCTTCTCGAACAGGGCACGGTGTTCTTTCTGTGTCGGTAGTCCTGAGCGTGCTCCTATCTTTGTGCAGCACAGTGATCCAGCGGCGCTGGCGTATCGCAGGACCTCAGGCCAGTTCATGCCGGCGGATACAGCCGCTGCAAATGCGCCATGAAAAGCATCTCCAGCGCCTGTCGTATCGATAGCTTTGATAGGAAAAGCAGCTAAGGCGCCGCGCTCCTGTCCGCGTCGCCAAATCAAGCCTTTTTCACCGAGAGTAATGACGACAGCAGGTGAAAATTCCGCTAAACGGGCTAAAGCGGTCTCTTCATCTCCTGCAAATTGTCGGGCAAATTTTTCGGAACATACCAGATAATGTACATTCTCCATAAGAGCCAAGGTTCCGGCATGAAGTGAACCTGCATCCAACACTGTGGGAATGCCCTGTGTGCGTGCGAGTTTCGCTAGAGGCGGGGAAATATAGGGTTCGTGACCATCGAACAATATGACTTTAGGTTTGATGGAAGAAAAATCTATGGATTCCGAAGGTAATGGGCTGGTTTCGCCTTTGTAATTGATTAAAGCTCTTTTCCCATCGGGTTTGACGATTATTACAGAAATCGGAGTGGGGGATGAACCGCGCACAATGAGCTGAGTATTAATGCCGCACGCAAGCAATTCCTGATAATGCTTATCTCCATAAAGATCTTGACCAAGATAGCCCGCAAAGGATGCTGTAAAACCTAAGCGGGATGCTGTCACTGCGGCATTGGCGGCGGGTCCTCCGCCGCAGCCGGCAAAACTGTCGGCAACAATCTTTTCATCTTCAAGTGGATGATGTAAAACCGAAAACACAAGATCGTAAGAGGCATGACCCACGCAAAGCACATCGATGTGAGTCGGTGAAATGGTCATGAATGATTAATTTGAATCTTGTGTTGTTAATAAATCAGTAACAGGAGGCAGTTTTGGTTTGGTTAGGCCTTGCAATTGCGAACTAGCTATCCATTTATTAAAATCTGTCACAGAAAATGGCCTGTTCAGATAATAACCTTGAGCCACATCACAGCCATAACCTTTCAGTTTATCCATTATCGCTTTGCTTTCTACGCCTTCTGCTGTGACTTGAAACCCCAAGTTATGGGCCAGATTAACTATTGCTTTAACAATTACTGCATCATTTTCGCTGTTCATAATGTCCATAACAAATGACCTGTCTACTTTGATCTCTGTCAGTGGCATTTTCTTGAGATAAGCCAATGATGAATAGCCCGTCCCGAAATCATCGATTGAAAACTGGTAGCCCATTCGATGCAGACGTTCAATTATCTCTAGCGCGCTTTCAGGATCATGCAGAACTGATCCTTCAGTAATTTCAAGCATAATCCATTCGGGTTTAATAGCGGCGGAAGCCGCTGCTCCTGCAATTAGATCGGGCAATTCAGGGTTATGTAAATCCTTAGCGGACAAATTCACTGATATTTTTATTTCTAAGCCTTGTTTTCGCCATTCGGCACAATCCCGAAAAGCCCGTTTTAACACCCATAATGTCAATTCTTTTATCATCCGGGTTCGTTCTGCCATTGGAATAAATTGGTCGGGTGAAATAAAGCCATGGGTTGGATGATTCCAACGTATCAGGGCTTCGGCGCCACAAAGTTCTCCTGTTTGAATTGCTACTTTGGCTTGATAAAATAGCTCTAGTCCATCACGCTCTATGGCATGGCGCAATTCTGACATTAACGTCAGCCGTTGGGGACTGTGGTTATCAAACGAGGATTCGTAGATAGCATAACCATTATTTGAAGTATGAGCCATTTGCAAAGCAACACCAGCTTTTTGAACAAGGGTATCAACATCTTCGCCGTGCTCCGGGAAATGCACGATACCCACATTTGAATGTACGGCTACTTTGAGTCGCTCAACGATAAAAGGCGATTCCATAGCTTTTTGGATGTGTCGAGCTAGTTGTTCAACGGTTGTTAAATTTTCAAAATCAGTCAAAAGAATGCTAAATACATTGCCATCTATCTTGGCAACGCTATCCCTTTCAAGGCTCACTCCCAGAAGCCTTGTAGATACTTGTTTAAGGACAAGATCGCTACTGTTGCGACCCAAGGTATCATAAACATCTTTGAAGTTTTCAATTTCTATCAATAAAATGGATAGTAATTTATTTTGAGCATCTGCGGCAAAAATAGCCCGTTCTACCCGATCATAAAAGAGCGCTCTATTAGGTAGATCTGTGACGGGGTCATGAGTGCTGACGTAATTGGTCTGTTTTTCCAGATTATCCGCCCTGCTGCGTAATTCCTGGGTCTGATCAAATACCATGGCTCCGGCCTGGTAGGCAATCATGGAGCTTGAATATTGTCCCCAGAAACCAAAAACAAAAGGAATCCCGTCTAAAACCCAAAGCGCCATATTGGTCTTCTGTGCAAGCATTATGGTTTCCAGAGATATTGCCCCGAAGGTATAATAACTAACTGTAAGGGTGGCAACAATAATTGTTGCAACAGCTATTAAAACCCCCTGATAAGCGGTCTTTGAAACTTCACTCTTAAGAATTCTGACGTTGTCACCGAGTAAATGACTTGCAACCGCTAAAATCATGACGCTCTCAATTATGTTTTATAACCCTTTTAACAGGTCGTTTTTAATATCATCAATTTGTTCCAAGCCCACCGAAATCCTGACCAAGCCATCTTTAATGCCAGCTGCCGCCCTGGCTTCAGATGTCAATCTGCCATGAGTGGTCGTTGCCGGATGGGTAATGGTGGTTTTAACATCACCGAGGTTTGCGGTTATTGAGATCATTTCTGTCGCATCGATCAATTTCCAGGCGTGTTCCTTACCACAGTCTAGTTCAAAACTGACAATCCCGCCAAAGTGGCTTTGTTGACGTTTTGCCAATTCATGTTGGGCGTGTGATTGCAAGCCGGGATAGTGAACTTTTGCAACAGCCGGTTGTTGCTCAAGCCACTTGGCCAACTCAAAAGCGCTATCGCAGTGAGCTTTCATTCTGACGGCCAAGGTCTCCAATCCAGACAGGAATATCCAGGCATTAAACGGACTCATGCTCGCACCGCCGGTACGTAGATAAGGATAAATATGCTTTTCTATGATGTCATCACTGGCGATAACGGCGCCCCCTACGCAACGTCCCTGCCCATCTAAGTATTTGGTTGCTGAATGGATAACCATATCGGCACCTAAATCAAAAGGCTTTTGTAGCACGGGGGTACAAAAACAATTGTCAACGATTAACAGGCAGTTATGTTGATGTGCAAGTGTTGCTAATAACTGAATATCGGCAATTTCAATTAAGGGATTGGAAGGGGTCTCCAGAAACAAAAATCGGGTATTGGGTTTTATAGCGGATTCCCAGGCAGACGCATCCGTCAAATCAACAAAGTCGGTTTCAACACCGAATTTTCCGAAATAATTCTGGAACATTAATACGGTATTACCAAAAACACCGCGTGAACATACGACATGATCGCCCGCTTTGAGCAGGCCCATGCCAACCGCCATAATCGCCGCCATACCCGATGCAAATGCAACGCACCGTTCGCCTTTCTCCATCAATGCCAATCTTTCCTGAAAGGCATTTACCGTCGGATTAGTAAAGCGAGAATAGATGTTGCCCGGTTTTTGCCCGGTAAAGCGCAAAGCGGCTTCTTCGGCACTTTTAAAGACATAACTGGAGGTCGCAAAAATGGGCATACTGTGTTCGTCCTCATGAGTACGCTTATGTCCGGCCCTTATTGCCTGAGTTTCCAGAGAATAGTCGTTCCAGTTAATGTCTTTCATAGGGTTTTTTATAAAGGTAAAACAAAAAGGGGAAGGCGTGAGGCTAAAGCTAAAGGGTGATTGTTTTGAATGTCAGGGTTTTTCGCCTTTCACCTTGAGCCTTTCATAACATTTCAATAATGGATTTTTCGGAGTTGCGGTGGTCCTGCGCACTGTCATTACGCAACGCCTCAGTTCGCTCCAGATAGGCATCATCAATATCGCCGGTAATGTATTCCTTATTAAAGCATGAAGTATCAAAATGTTGGATGCTGGGGTTACCTTTACGCACCGCTTCAATCAAATCGCCCAAATTCTGATATATCAAACGATCCGCACCTATGGCCTCACAGACCTCATCTTCGGTACGATTATGGGCGATTAATTCATGGGCGGCTGGCATATCAATGCCATACACATTTGGATAACGAACCGGTGGCGCGGCAGAAGCAAAATAAACTTTTTTAGCGCCGGCATCCCGGGCCATCTGGATAATTTGTGCGGAGGTTGTGCCTCTTACCACCGAATCATCAACCAGCAAGACGTTTTTGCCATCAAATTCAAGACCGATGGCATTTAGTTTTTGTCTGACCGACTTTTCGCGCATTTTCTGCCCAGGCATGATGAAAGTTCGACCAATATAACGGTTTTTCATAAACCCTTCGCTGTATTTAACGCCCAGCACATTCGCCATTTGCAACGCTGCGGTTCTACTGGTATCGGGGATTGGGATAACCACGTCGATATCATGATCAGGCCATTCTCTAAGCACTTTTGCGGCCAGTTTTTCGCCCATACGCAGACGTGCCTTGTAAACCGAAATATCGTCAATAATTGAATCCGGGCGAGCAAAATAGACATACTCAAAAATGCAAGGGCAATGGTCTATCGCGCTGCTGCACTGCTTGGTATGCAATATTCCAGATTCTTCAATAAATACCGCTTCACCGGGCTCTATGTCTCGAATAAGATCAAAGCCCAATACATCAAGTGCAACACTCTCGGAGGCAATCATAAAATCAGAGCCCAGAGCGCTCTTTTTTTCGCCAAACACCACGGGTCTAATGCCATGGGGGTCTCTAAAACCCAAAATACCAAACCCTGCGATCATAATAACAACTGCGTAAGCGCCACGGCAGCGCCGGTGAACACCGGTCACTGCCTGAAAAACATCATCGACACTTAAATCCAGTTTGCCCAGACTCTGTAGTTCATGGGCAAAAACATTTAGCAGGACTTCAGAATCAGAATCGGTATTGATATGTCGTTGATCTTCTACGAACAGGGCTTTTTTCAATTCCTCGGTATTGGTCAAATTACCGTTATGCGCGAGAGTCAGCCCAAAAGGGGAGTTTACATAAAACGGCTGCGCCTCTGCGGAACTGGTGCACCCCGCCGTTGGATAGCGAACGTGGGCGATGCCCATATTGCCTTTTAACTTTAGCATCTGGGCATTGGTAAACACATCGCGGGTCAAACCATTATCTTTACGCAAATGTAAGCGACCGCCCTCACAGGTGACTATGCCTGCCGCATCCTGTCCCCGGTGTTGCAGTACAGTCAGTGCGTCATAGAGCTCCTGATTAACAGCTTGATGTGAAACGATTGCGGCAATACCACACATTATTTTTTACCTGAATCTAATAGTAGCTAACGATAATGAATATATTCAGCCATTCCTGACGGAATATGGTTTCGTAACCAAACGGCGCATAGTTGAAAAGGAGGCAGCAATTTTGACTCTTTCCACCAAAGATCTTCAGGCAAGGAGGTTAGCCCAGCCAGAATGACCAATATCACAGCCACAATCATGCCGTGTAAAACACCAATAATCATTCCGCCCAAACGATCCAAAAACGTTAATTCGGGTTTGTTAATTGACTCACCCAAAACCAATCGGATTAAGGTGCCAACAATTAGCGTTATCAATAACAACAGAGTAAAGGAAGCTGCGATTTTAGGTGACGTATCACTGATGGTTGATTCCAGAAACACTGAAAATTCAAGGCTAAAACTTAAACCGATCACGATTGCTAGCACCCAGAATGCTAGTGAAAACAATTCCACTTTAAAGCCGCGTAGCAACCCTATGATTAAAGCAATAGAAACCAGTCCGATGATGGCATAGTCTAACCAGATCATTGTTTTTCCAAGGGTTTCAAAATTCAAGTTAATACTTGCTGAGACACTACTCAGCAATCAGAAGGGTTTGTATTTTCTGACTATCAAGCTTTGCCTTCATTTCCATGGCGCGTTTCTTGTCAAGGGTTGGACCCACTTTAAGGCGATAATAGCCTTTAGTAGCTTCCAGTGTCACCGGCAGACCTTGTTTTCGCAAAGTTTCCATAAGCGATATGGCATTTTCTTTCTTGCTAAAAGTTCCTGCCTGAATGCTCCAGCGACTAAATTCCGAACTTGATTTTGCAGGTTTTACAACTGGTTTTTCTGCTTTGTTAACGGTTCCAGAAGTTAAAGGTTTTGCTTTTGCTGTCTGTTTTGTCGCACTGGTATCAGTTTTCTTTACCGGTTGACTGGGTGGCGCAACAACAGCATCCGCTTCCAAAGAAGGTTTAGCGATTGATTTTTGTTTGGATGATTCGGTTTTTTGAAGCGTTTTTTTGGTTTTGACCGGTTTATTAGTATCGCCTACAACACCCGTATCCAAAGACGTAGATGAGCGATCATTGACAGGCTCATCAACGCTCTGTTCAGTTTCATCAACCCCTTCTTCCACATTGACCTCGGGTTCATCACTTAAAGGTTCATCCGAGGGAAACTGTTTGTTCGATGATGGTTCGGCCTCTTCTTCTGTGTTCACTTCATTTTCAGACTTCGCATCAGGTGTTTTTAGAACCTGATTAGCACTCGCCGGTAGTTTATTTGCCGACTCTTCATCCTTGTTAACCGGTGTTGCTGGAATAACCAGTTCACTGACTAATTGGCCGCTATTATCAACAGGGTCATCAAACAGCATCGGAATAAAAATAGCTGCCAGGGCTGTAACTACTATTGCACCAATCAAACGTTGTTTTAATTCTGGATTCATTTTATTAACTCACCTTTTTTAAATTCATTTAAACAATCAGATACTAAAAAGAAAGATCCAAAAACCAACAGCAAATCATCTTCTTGCGCTTGGCTTTTTGCAGCGTTAAAGGCTTCGGCAAAACCGTTAAAACCAAAGGATATCCGGGTCACTGGGCTTTGTGAAAAAATCTCGCGCATCAGGGATTCTGTAGCTGCTCTGGGATTGGTTAACGGTGCAAAAAACCAGTCGTAGACCACAGGATTCATGATTTCAAGGACGCTTGCTATGTCCTTGTCTTTCATCATTGAAAAAACCGCATGTATCCTTTTGCCGGGAAAGGTCATGTTCAGATAATCCAATAATGTTTTGACTGCATCAGGATTATGTCCAACATCTAATAGCACCGGGATTTTATCATTAATTAATTGAAACCGGCCGAGTAAGTGGCTATTTTTAATGCCAATTCTAATTGCCATGTCGCTTACAGGCAGGCTTTTTGCCAACACGTCCACTGCTAAAATAACGGCTGAGGCATTACGGTATTGGTGTTCGCCTTTTAAACCCGGCTCAGGCAATTGGCTAATGTGTCTGACACCAGCAAACCAATCCCAGCTGTTAGTTTGCTTTTTATAACTAAAATCCTTGTTAATGCAATACAGTCGGGCGTCTTTATCAATTGCGCTTTGTAACAATGATTGGGGAGGATTGCAATCGCCGACGATAGCGGGAATTTTCGCCCGGAAAATACCGGCCTTTTCCTTCCCTATAGCTTCGCGCGTTGCCCCCAGCCAGTCAACATGATCGATACCGATACTGGTTATCAATGATACATCAGGGTCGACAATATTGACCGCATCCAGCCTTCCACCTAAACCTACTTCAAGCAATTGAACATCCAAACCTGAACGCCTGAATATATCAAGCGCGGCCAGAGTGCCGAATTCAAAATAGCTTAATGTGGTATTGCCTCGAACCGCTTCTATCCTTGCAAAGGCTTCGCAAATCAGTTCATCCGATACCGGTTTGCCGTCTATTTTTATTCTTTCGTTATATTTCAGAATATGTGGAGAAGAATAAGCGCCTACCCGGTAGCCCTGTGCTCTGTATATAGCCTCCAGATAAGCTATACAGGAACCTTTTCCGTTAGTTCCGGCAACCGTAATTGTAGTTGGTTTGATGCAATCAGGATTTAGTGCATGAAAAACCTGGGCTGCCCGCTCTAATCCCAAATCAATTGCTAAGGGATGTAAGCTTTCCTGCCAGTCCAGCCAACCCTTTAGCGAATCAAAGCGCAACATTAGCCGAGTGCTTTAGAAATAAGTTATTCCCGATCAGATCGGCGCTCGACGAGCTCTTCAACAATCATAGGCATTGCAGCGAATGCGGTTGATACAGGTGCCTTTATAGAACTGGCCGTTAATATTGACAATATACTGGAAATTCTGTCGCGAATTTCACGTCTGTCAATAATCATATCAATCGCGCCATGCTCCTGTAAAAACTCGCTACGTTGAAAACCTTCAGGTAATTTTTCACGGACGGTTTGTTCTATCACTCTGGGACCCGCAAAACCAATCAAAGCATTGGGTTCTGCGACATTAATATCTCCAAGCATGGCTAAACTGGCTGATACGCCGCCCATGGTCGGGTCAGTCATAAAAGAGATATAGGGGATCCCTGCGTCAGACAGTCTGGTTAATGCGGCGCTGGTTTTTGCCATTTGAAACAAGGAAAACAGTGATTCTTGCATCCTCGCGCCACCGCTTGAGGTAAATACAATAAACGGTATGCCTAATTCAACACTTTTGTTGACACCACGAACAAAACGCTCGCCTACCACCGAACCCATTGATCCGCCCATAAATTTGAAGTCAAAGGCCGCAACCACAATATCGTTACCTTTAAGCTGTCCCTTCATGACAACCAGAGCATCATTTTCTTTGGTTTGTTTCTGGGCCTGAGAAATCCTGTCTTTATATTTTTTAGTGTCTTTGAATTTTAGCGGGTCAACAGGTTTAATGTTTTTGCCGATTTCTTCACGTCCATTCTCATCCAGAAACATATCCAGCCGTGTTCTGGCCGAAATACGCATGTGATGTTCGCATTTGGGACAGACACTGAGATTTTTCTCCAGTTCTGTGTTGTAAAGAATCGCATTACAGCTCGGGCACTTAGTCCACAATCCTTCCGGCACAGTGCCTTTTTTATTGGAAGGTTCTGTTCTAATTGTTTTTGGGAGTAATTTTTCAAACCAGCTCATTCGTATGCTCCATAGTGCTTTATCATACTGCTCAAGATTAGGCTCTGTAACTATCCAGGGCCAGACGTATGGATGTTAACAATTCAACGATGTCGTTGTTAGCCCGATCCAGATTATCCAGATTTGCTTCAATTTTACTAATCAGGGCGCTTCCGATAACAACGCCATCGCCTATATTGGCAATAGTCTTTGCTGTTTCCGCGTCCTTTACGCCAAAACCAATCGCTATAGGCAATCGCGTATTGGCTCTGATTTGTTGCAGTTTATTCTCGACATCCGCAATATTCAAATGCCCGGCACCGGTTACGCCTTTGAGGGAGACATAATAAATGTAGCCACTACCTGCGGCATCCATTTTTTTTACACGTTCCTCGTTACTGTTTGGGGCTAACAGAAAAATCGGATCAATGCCGCGTGCTTTTAGCAAATCGCTGCATTCCAGGCCTTCTTCAGGGGGTAAATCAACGGTCAAGACACCGTCAATATCGGCGCGTTGGGCGGCATTGGCAAAATCTTCATATCCCATTGCTTCTATCGGGTTTAAATAACCCATCAACACAACGGGGGTTTCTTGATTGGTTTTTCTGAATTCAGCAGCAATTTCCAGGGTACGTCTTAAGCTCATTTTATGGGCTAAAGCGCGCTCACTGGCGCGTTGAATAACTGGGCCATCGGCCATGGGATCAGAAAAGGGCACGCCCAGTTCAATAACATCAACGCCTGCCTTTACCATGGCGTGCATCATTGGCACGGTAAAATCAGGTTTTGGATCACCCGCAGTAATAAACGGAATTAATGCCTTGCGGCCTGTTCTGGCTAGTTCTTCAAATTTGGCAGCTAATCGACTCACAGTTCTATCCCCTCACGTTTAGCCATTGTCTGCATGTCTTTATCGCCACGACCGGACAGATTGATAATGATAATTTCGTCTTTGTTCATAGTCGGTGCAAGTTTCATGGTGTAGGCCATGGCATGGCTGGATTCCAGCGCAGGAATAATGCCTTCCATGCGTGTTAGGGCATAAAATCCTTCCAACGCTTCGGTATCGGTTATATTGACGTAAGTTGCCCGCCCGGTATCTTTTAACCACGCATGTTCAGGGCCCACGCCAGGATAATCCAGGCCTGCTGAAATAGAATGGGTTTCGATAATTTCACCGTCATCATCAGCCATCAAATAGGTGCGATTACCGTGTAACACTCCCGGCCGGCCGGCACATAATGGCGCTGAATGCCTGCCCGTAGCAACGCCATCACCGGCCGCTTCAACACCATACAATTTCACCGATTCATCTTCAATAAAAGGATAAAACAAACCGATAGCATTTGAACCGCCGCCTACACAAGCCACAAGCGCATCGGGTAAACGTCCTGTTGCTTCCAGGCATTGCTGCTTGGATTCACGGCCAATAATCGACTGAAAATCTCTCACCATGGCAGGATAGGGGTGTGGCCCCGCAACTGTGCCGATAATGTAAAAAGTATTATCAACATTGGTTACCCAGTCTCTGAGCGCCTCGTTCAGGGCATCTTTTAAGGTTTTAGACCCTGACTCAACCGCGACCACTTTTGCGCCCAGCAATTTCATGCGATACACGTTTAAAGACTGCCGGGCAACGTCAACGGAGCCCATATAAACCACACATTCCAGTCCCAATCTTGCGGCAACCGTTGCCGTTGCAACGCCGTGTTGACCAGCACCCGTTTCAGCAATAATACGCGTCTTACCCATACGTTTGGCCAGTAACGCCTGACCGACAGTATTGTTGATTTTATGAGAGCCCGTATGATTAAGGTCTTCACGTTTTAAATAAATCTGTGCGCCGCCAAGTTTTCGACTCCAGCGTTCCGCATGATACAAAGGCGAAGGCCGTCCCACGTAGTTTTTTAAATCAGCATCCAGTTCCGCTATAAATTCAGGATCTTTCAAATAATGTTGATAGGCTGCATTGAGTTCCTGAATGGGTGGTATCAATGTTTCAGCTACAAAAATTCCACCGTAGGGGCCAAAATGTCCCCGTTCATCGGGCATATTGTATTTTTCTGTCATGTTGTTACTCTGTCACCCTCATTAACTTGTTGTATAAATGCCGCCATTTTAAGCGAGTCTTTAACACCTTTTTCCGCTTCCACACCGCTACTAACATCGAGCGCGTAAGGTCTTACAAATTGCGTTGCCTCTTTAGCGTTAGTTTCATCCAAACCGCCCGCCAGTATGATCGGCAAAGTACACTTTTCGGGAATCAACTCCCAATCAAATTGACTGCCTGTTCCGCCTTTTGCTCCCGGATGATAGGCATCCAGCAATAACCCCGCCGCATCATGATAATGCAAAGCCAATGCGGATATATCAATACCACTCTTCATTCTTACCGCTTTTATGTACCGTTTACCATAAATCCGGCAAGCATCAGCGAGCTCATCACCATGAAACTGAAGGCTATCAATTGAGACCCGCGCTAAAACCTCGCGTATCCGTGCTTCTTGCTCGTCGACAAACAAAGCAACAACCGTGGTAAAAGCGGGCAGGGCATTGACAATCTTGACCGCCTGTTCGATCTCAACATGTCGTGGACTGGGGGGATAAAACACCAAACCGATTGCGTCTACGCCCAAGTGAGCTGCGAAAACCGCATCTTCAACACGGGTAAAGCCGCAAATTTTAACGCGAGTTCGCATAAAGTGATATGAGAATTTATTGAAGACAATTTAGCTATGTAGGATAACACAAACCGGAGCTGAAAAATGCCGGATTATTTTTCGATATTCAAAACCGGAACAGCCTCCAACAGCTTTCTGGTATAGACATGTTCAGGGTTTGTGAGTATCTGCTCTACCCTGCCGCGTTCAATAATTTTCCCCTGATACATCACGGCAACTTCATCGGCTATTTCTGCAACAACGGCAAGATCATGCGTGATGAATAAATAGCTCAGGCCTTTTTCCTGCTGCAAAGCTTTGAGTAGTTCAATTATTTGTGCTTGCACCGACACATCGAGTGCACTGGTGGGTTCATCACATACGATCAGTTTAGGATTAACCGCCAGAGCACGGGCTATACAAATGCGTTGCCGCTGGCCGCCGGAAAATTCATGCGGATACCGTAGCGCCGAATCATCAGGTAAATCGACTTGTCGCAACAGTTGTTGGACGGTTGCCTTGCGTTCAAGTGAGCTGATTTTAGGGTGCAAAGCCCTGATGCCTTCGGCGATGATGTCTCCGACCAGCATCCTTGGATTCATCGATGAAAAGGGATCCTGAAAGACTATCTGGATATTGGCGCGTTGAAGTCTCAATGCTTCCCCTGTCAAGCTATTAAGTTCCACACCATTGATGGTGACTTGGCCGTTACCGCCGGGGATCAAGTTTAACAAGCTTTTCCCTAACGTGGTTTTGCCGCAGCCTGATTCACCCACCAGGGCCAGCGTTTCCCCCTGTTGGATATCAAAACTTACGCCATCGACTGCGCGTACATGATCGACTACGCGTTTAAAAATGCCTTTCCGGATCGGATAGTAACAATAAAAGTCGTTAACCTGCAGTAAGGGCGGTTTTTCCTGATGAGTGTGGGTCAAACAACTCTGCATGGACGGCAAGGCAGCGAGCAGCTTGCGCGTATAGGGGTGTCTGGGTTGATTGAACAGCGCTTGGGTAAATCCTGTTTCGACAATTTTACCTTGCTGCATCACCGCAACACGGTTCGCCATCGTAGACACCAACGCCAAATCATGGCTAATCAACCACAACGCCATACCCGTTTGTTGCTGTATGGCTTTCAGCAACGCCAATATTTGCGCCTGAATAGTTACATCCAGGGACGTGGTGGGTTCATCGGCAATTAATAAATCCGGTTGTCCTGCCAAGGCAATGGCAATCATCACCCTTTGCCTTTGGCCGCCCGAAAGTTGATGTGGGTAGTCCTTAATCCGCTGATGCGGTTCGGGAATTTCAACCTGCCGCAATAATTGCAATACCCGTTCTTTAACAGCTTTTTTGGGTAAAGAGAAATGAATTTTTATAACTTCTTCGATTTGACTGCCGATGGTCATCACCGGATTTAACGATGACATCGGATCTTGAAATATCAAACCGATGCGTCTGCCGCGAATATTACAGAACTCAAATTCAGAACGCTTAATTAAATTATCGCCTTGCAAATTGATTGCACTGGCCTTTAGCCGGGCATTGTTGGGCAGTAATCTCAGCACTGACAATGCTGTGATGGATTTGCCGGATCCAGATTCACCCACTAAGGCAAAGGTTTCACCGGGATAGATAACAAAACTGATGTTATCAACAACCGTCTGCTTATGGTTGAATGTTACGCTGAGATTTTCAATAGATAGCAAGGGGTTATTCATAGCTACTCCGTTTTGAGGTAAAGACACACGGGCCGGTATCGGTAGATATAAGATTCATTATCGGCTTTGGCACACGCTTTTCCATGTGGGTCTTCTTGGTTTTATGCCTAAAATTGATGCTTATGAAGTTGCCGACTCGAAACCATACAGCCCTAAAACAACCCCGTTATCCTCCCGTCATCATCAATATCGATCCTCTCCGCTGCAGGTACTTTAGGTAAACCCGGCATGGTCATGATGTCACCTGCGATAGCAACAATAAAACCCGCGCCGTTGGCCAGCCTGACCTCCCGAATTTCCAGGATATGCCCGGAGGGTGCGCCTTTAACAGTGGGATTTGTTGAAAATGACATTTGCGTTTTGGCCATGCAAATCGGGAATTTTCCGTAATCACTATCCCATGCGGCAAGTTGAGCTTTTATTTTGGCGTTGGCTGTGATTCCGGCCGCGCCGTATAGCTTGGTAGCAATCGCTGCGATTTTTTCCCACAGGCTAAGATTTTCATCATAGACGTAGGTAAACTCAGGTTCCCGGTGGTCAACGACGTTAACGACAGCCTGCGCCAAGGCTTCCGCGCCTGCGCTACCTGTTGCCCAATGTTTGGAAACTACACTGGTCGCGCCTAATGCTTTACATTTTTGTTGAAGTAGAGCAATTTCTGCATCGGTATCAAAATTAAAATGGTTAATGCACACCACGCAGGGTAGACCGTAATGTTGGGTAATGTTGTGGTAGTGACGTTCAAGATTGGCAAAGCCTTGTTCGAGGGCAGCCAGATCTTCAGTGTTTAAGGCTTCTTTGGCGACGCCGCCATGGAATTTAAGCGCCCGGATAGTGGCAACCAAAACTACTGCCGAGGGTTTTAAGCCGGACATTCGGCATTTAATATCAATAAATTTTTCAGCGCCCAAATCAGCCCCGAAACCCGCTTCAGTCACTACATAATCGGCTAGTTTTAGCGCAGTTTTGGTAGCGGTTACGGTATTGCAACCATGGGCAATATTGGCAAAGGGGCCGCCATGTATAATAGCGATGTTGTTTTCCAATGTTTGCACCAGATTAGGTTTGATGGCCTCTTTTAAAAGAGCAGCCATTGCGCCCTGGGCATTCAGATCACTGGCATAAACGGGCGTCACTTTGTCTGATTTATAGCCGATGACTATGCGTCCCAGGCGGTTTTTTAGATCAGCGCGGCTGGTGGCCAGGCAAAGAATCGCCATGACTTCAGACGCGACCACAATGTCATAACCGTCTTCACGCAAATAGCCATTCGCTGGGCCGCCCATACCGACCACGATGTTACGCAGGGCGCGGTCGTTCATATCAACCACCCGTTTCCATTGGATACGTCTCGGGTCTATGTCCAGGGCGTTACCGTGATTGATGTGATTATCTATCAACGCGGATAACAGATTATGCGCCACGCCGATAGCATGAAAGTCGCCGGTAAAATGCAAATTGATGTCTTCCATGGGCACGACTTGAGCGTAACCGCCGCCCGCCGCGCCGCCTTTTACGCCAAAGCAGGGGCCCAATGAAGGTTCGCGCAGGCACATCATGGTTTTCTTGCCAATTCGGTTCATGGCATCGCCCAGGCCTACTGTCGTCGTAGTCTTGCCTTCGCCGGCAGGGGTCGGGCTGATCGCGGTTACCAGAATCAGTTTACCGTCTACTTTACCGGTCAGGCTGTTGATGTATTCCAGTGATATTTTGGCTTTGTAATGGCCGAAAGGATCCAAGTGTTCGGCATCTATGCCGTACTGCTCTTTTGCCAAACCAATGATCGGTCGCATAATGGCTTGTTGGGCGATTTCTATATCTGACATGTTTTAATTCCGAATTTATAAAGTTTGAGATATGCGTACATACCATGATCAAGTTACTGAAGGTTTATTGGATTGCTGGCATCAACACGTTACCTATCCAATAGCGAAACGGAGTAGGTAGCAAACATGCCGTCATCACTTACCAGCGTTAATTGTTCCGCCTGAGCTTGGGCAATAATCAATCGGTAAAACGGGTCGCGATGATGAAAAGGCAAATTTAACAGGTACAGTAAATGGGGTGTGCGGATAGGCAGAAAGGCAATACCCTGCTGCCTAAGAATGTTTTCAATGGTGGTCAAATCATCCAGCAATTCCAGTTTCCCCAAGGAAACTTTGATGGTTATTTCCCACAGGCTAGCCATGCTGACAGCAATCGAATTATGCCGATCTTCAATGCAGTGCTTCCAAATTTCCGGTAAGCTTGGGTTATTGTCCAGGTACCAAAGCAAAATGTGTGTATCCAGTAATAACTTCATTGTTCGTATTCAGCAAAATCCGCTAAGGGTGCATTAAAATCGTCGCTCATTTTAATACGTCCAGCTAAAGCGCCTGCCTTACGGGGTAGGGTCGAAAGCTTTTCGTCCTGTTGAGGTTCGGCATCACTTACCGCTATTTCTATCACTTTACCGTGGAACAATACCTTAATGGATTTTAAAAAATCATTATTAAGTTCGTCTGCCTTAAGTTTGTAGGTTGTTTGCATAGCCGTTTCGCTCAGTGATTGATTTATAAGGGCGTGGTCAAATTTTAGATGGATGGTGATGGCGTTTGAGCATAGACAAAAACAATACGGTTAAGATTCATAGTTTCAGGGAGTTTGCTAATTTTTGCGGTTGTTTCTTGAATAGAATGTGTAATTTAATTCCTCTATTCTACCGAAACAGATGAGATGACATCACATCACCCAATTCTTTTACTCGGCCAGCAAATTGGGGTGGCGGTACGCGACGTTTTCGCGTGGTTTGCGAGTCGGTTTCATCCAGGGGAATCACTAAAATTTCTACCTGCCGATGAACAAACGACGCAGGTACTTCGATGACCAGATGAGGGTTGTCTACGGTTTGGATAGTGCGTTGAACTTGCATGATCGTTTTATAATTAAATGATATTTAATAGGACTGTGGTTGTGTTGATGTGTCTTTGTTGGGTTTCGGTTCGCAAGCTCACCAATCTACGTGCTATTGTTTTATTCGAAGTATGCCGTGTTGCTGACCGTATTGTTGTTTTATCTCTTTGTAGAGATCATATCCTTGGTCGATTAGGATTTGTAATTTATTTTTCTTGTAATTTCCATATAAACACTTTGCAACTATCTCAGGATCCAACTCAATATCATTTTCTATGCAGGCCGATGAAAGTCTGGCTATTAGAGCAATATCAATATCCTTGATGTAATTATCATTTTTTTCTAATTGCCAACAATTTTTGTCTGGGGATTCTTCTGCATTAACTGTTAAACAAAATAACTTGGATTTCATAAAAATAGAAATCGCTCTTTTTATATCTGTTGAAGTTATTTTTTTATCGTCAAGCTTTCCAATTACAACTTCAGTCAATTCATTTCTAGGTAATGGTGGTAGGGTTATCAATACATTGTAAATTTTAGATAAGTAATCACTGGGAATAGAAGGCCAGCTTTTTTCTTTTAACAGCTTTTGATAGGTTTCCACTAACGCTACAATTTCCTGTTCGCCTTTTTTTGTTTTTGGCGAATCAGTGCTATCACTTTTTGATAATTTAGGTGTGGCTAGCCAAGTCTTGGCATCATCAGAACGAACCTGCTCAATTGAGTCAATCGATTTTATAAATTCGCTGAAAGATTTAAAACCTAATGCTTTCTCGTCAAAAGCGCTATCAATGTTTATCATGACGCTTTTTAATGA
>Ga0209798_10000957_pt1 | contig 17563 bp, 19 predicted proteins | sample DOMMetBare3Fresh_FD_187475 | JGI IMG/M metagenome (GOLD analysis project Ga0209798, IMG submission 187475) | Wetland sediment microbial communities from St. Louis River estuary, USA, under dissolved organic matter induced mercury methylation -... | ecosystem: Environmental > Aquatic >...
GAGGTTGGTGTCCTGGCAATTCTTCTGGCTCGCTGGCGACTGCGCCCCATACATGCGCAGCGAGAGCTGCGCCTGCGCGGGCACGAAGCCGGCCACGCCCTTGATCGCGCGTTGCGCCACCGCGATCCGGGTCTCGCCGTTCGGCAGCCTGGCGTTCATGCTGCCCGAGGCATCGAGGATCAACAGGACCGAACGGTCGGCGGTGTTGCAGGACTGGGCAAGTGCTGCAGCCGGCAGCATGCCTGCCGCGAGAGCGACGAAACACGCGCGCATCATTTTTTCCACGGAATGACCCCTTCAAGTTGGTCGTTGGCCCAATAGCAGGATCGCGGCCATCTTAGCCAACCAGGGAGGTAGCGAATAGGCGCTCAGGGCACGGGCGTGGTCAGGGGCAGCACGTCGGCTAACCAAAATCGAGTTGGCCATCAGCCTCCAGACGGCCAGAATGCTCGGCCTCACCGTGCCGCCGACGCTGCTCGCCCGCGCGACGAAATGATTGAATGAAACGGCTGTTTGCTGCGGTGTATGAGTCTGGAATTGGCCCATGACGTCCCGGGTATCCGCCGGCTTTCGGGGAGGACCGGCGGTTGGGTCATGATACCGAGTGTTGGACGGCCCAAACTGCTTAGCTCCGCCGATACACGGGTCTTGCTTCCGGACTATAATGGCCTTCGATAGCGTGCCATCAGAGCGCCGGGCCGGGAGGAAAACATGATCCTACGCCGCGAATTCATCAAGGGAGCCTCGACGCTAGCGATGACGGCGGCCTGTTCTGGGTTGGCCGTTCGACAGAGTGAGGCCCAGCAGGTCCCCAATTCGACCGGCACCGAGCCGCCCAAGCTCAAGGCGCCGCCGAACGCCGCCGACTGTCACATGCACATTTACGATCCGGCGCGCTTTCCGATGCCGCCCAATCCGCGCGCGGCGCCGAGCAACGCGGCGGTGCCGCAATATCGGCTGCTGCAGCAGCGGATCGGCACGACGCGCGTCGTCGTGGTGCAGCCGCGCAACTATGCGACCGACAATCGGGTGACGCTCGACGCGCTCGCCCAGCTCGGAGCGAATGCGCGGGGCGTTGCGGTCGTCACGCCCGCAATCACGGATGCGGAGCTGAAGGCGTTCCACGCCGGCGGCATCCGCGGAATTCGTTTCAGCTTGGCCGATCCGTCGTCGCGGGCGGTCACGCCCGACATGGTGGAGCCGCTGTCGAAGCGCGTCGCCGATCTTGGCTGGCACGTGCAGTTCAATGTCGACGGCGAGATGATCGACGAGATGGCGAGCGTGTTGCGACGGCTGCCGTCCGCGATGGTGTTCGATCATCTGGCGCACCCGCCGCTGCCGGCGGGGACCGAGCATTCCTCGCATCGCGTGGTGCGCGAGCTGATCGACAAGGGCCGCACCTGGGTCAAGCTTTCGGGCGCCTATTCGAACAGCAAGGTCGGGCCGCCATCTTATCCGGAGGCGACCAAGACCGCGCAGGCCTTCGTCAAGGCGGCACCGGAACGCCTCGTTTGGGGCAGCGACTGGCCGCACCCGGGCCTGCCCAACAACAAGCCGGACGATGCCTTGCTGTTCGACCTGTTGAGCGAGTGGGCGCCCGACGAGGCGACGCGCAATCGCATCCTGGTGCAGAATCCGGAGACGCTCTACGGGTTCGGCAAGCCGGCGTGAGCTATTCCGGCACGATGCCGGCGTCCTTCACCACCTGCGCCCATTTGGCGATCTCGGAGGGAATGAAGGCGGCGAGCTCGTCCGGCGTCGAGGTGAGCACGTCGATCGCTTGCGCCTGCAGCCGCTCGTTGACGTCGGGGCGCTTGAGATAAGCCGTGAGCGTGCCGTTGAGGCGGTCGACAATCGGCCGCGGCGTGCCGGCGCGCGCCACCACCGAGAACCAGCCGCGCGCGCCAAAGCCGGGCAGCGCCGCTTCCGCGATGGTCGGGATGTCCGGAACCGTGGGCGCGCGGGTCGGCGAGGGCACCGCATAGGCCTTCACTTTGCCTTCGCGGATATGCGGCAGCGCGACCGCGAGGTCGACCATCATCATCTGGATCTCGCCGGTGATGACGCCGGTCAGCGCCGGCGCGCTGCCGCGATAAGGCACATGCTGCGCCTTGGCGTCGATCGCCTTGAGGAACATTTCCATGAACAGATGGTGCGGCGTCGAGGCGCCGGAGGTGCCGTAGCTCAATTGCCCCGAGCGGCGCTTGATCAGCGCGATCAGCTCCGGCAGCGTGCTGGCGCCGAGCGACGGATGGGCGACGAGCACGAACTGCGCCGAGCCGACCAGGCCGATCGGCGCGAAATCCTTGACCGTGTCGTAGGGCAGGCTCTTGTAGATGCTCGGTCCGATCGCCAGCGTGGTCACCGGCGCGAGCAGCAGCGTGTGGCCGTCGGGCGCCGAGCGCGCGACCGCCTGCGCCGCGATGACAGTACCGGCACCGAGGCGATTCTCGACGATCACCGTCTGCTTGAGCTTGTCCTGCAGCTCCTGGGCGAGCATGCGGGTCAGGATGTCGGTGCCGCCGCCGGCCGGGAATGGGCAAATGAATGTGATGGCGCGGGTCGGATAGTCCTGCGCGACCACGGGCGAGGCGGCGAGACCGACGCAGAGGCCAAGCAGGAGCGATCGATACATGGTCCCTCACCTCACAGGCAGCGATCACGGACATTGTGACACAGCAGGCCACATGGAGCCAAATGGCTGAAAGCGGCAGTGGAATCCGAATTTTGCGTCGCGTCATCCCTGCGACGACGTTATCCTGCATGGCGATTCGTCGAGGGGGCGATGGCGAAGGCGGACGAGCGGAGCAGGGCGGCCAAACCGCGCACCGGGCTGAAGCCGGCGCGTGTGTCGCAGCGTCGGTTGGCCGAGCCGGTTGAGCCGGTCGCGGCGCCCGCGCGGCCCGGCCGGGCCATGGGCCTCCAACTCGCCGCCGAGGTCGCGCGGCTCGAGCGGGAACTGGCGACCGCACGCGCGCAGGTGGCCGAGCTCGCGGCGCGTGCCCAGATCGATCCGTTGACCGATATCCTCAACCGGCGCGGCCTGGAACGCGAGTTGGCGCGCTCGCTGGCGCATGTGAAGCGGTACGGCGCCAGCGCCGCCCTGGTCTATGTGGATCTCGATGGCTTCAAGCGCGTCAACGATCGTCACGGCCATGCCGCCGGCGATACGGTGCTCAAGGCGGTGGCGATGGTGCTCGCTCGCCATATCCGCGAGTCGGATGTCGTGGCGCGCGTGGGCGGCGATGAGTTCGTGCTCCTGTTGTGGAACTGCAGCGAAGCAGACGGCCACGCCAAGGCGCAGGCCATCGAGGCTGCGATCGCGCGCATGACCCCCACCCATGCGGGGGCAGCCTTACAGGTCGGAGCGTCATGCGGCGTGGCGCCGCTGTTGCCGCTGGATCGGCCGGAGGATCTGCTCGATCGGGCCGACCGCGCCATGTATGCCCGCAAGATGGCGCGCCGGGGCCTTCGCCGCGCCGTCTGACGTCGCAGGCTCGGCCTTTCACAGCCGATTTACCGCTGCTGGCACAATGTGCCACATTCGCAATATGTCGAACGTGGGCTATCTGCAGGTCAGCAGCTCTCTAGGAGGATCTTCATGGTAAACCGTCTGGCCCTGATCGCGGCGGCAGTCATGGTGCTGTCGCCGGCGGCCGCCCAGAGCCCGGCCGATTATCCGAACAAGCCGGTCAAGATCATCGTGACGGTCCCGGCTGGCGGCGGCGTCGACTCGGTGACGCGCATCTTTGCGGAGCAGCTGCAGCAGAAGCTCGGCCAGCCGTTCGTGTTGGAGAACCGCGGCGGGGCAGGCGGCAACGTGGCTGCCGAAGCGGTCTTTGTGGCGCCGCCGGACGGCTACACGCTGATGGCCTCGCAGCCGGCGCCGATCACCTCCAATGTGGCGCTCTACAAGAAGCTCAACTTCGATCCGACCAAGTTCGAGCCGGTCGCGGTCATGACCAAGTTTCCGAACGTGCTGCTGGTGCGGAATGATTTCCCGGCCAAGACCGCGCAGGAATTCCTCGCCTACGCAAAGACCAATTCGGGCAAGCTCAACTATGCCTCGCAGGGCGTGGGCACGACCTCGCACTTGACGGCCGAGCTGTTCATGACCTTGACCGGGATCAAGATGACGCATGTGCCGTATCGCGGCACGGGTCCCGCGCTCAACGACATCGTCGCCGGTCACGTCGACCTCATATTTATGGAGCTGTCGTCAGCCTACAAGCTGCACGATTCCGGCAAGGCGCGGATTCTGGCGGTCGCGACCGACCATCGCATGGACCTGCTCAAGGACGTGCCGACGATGATCGAGGTCGGGGTTCCGAACTTTATCTCGGACACCTGGAATGCCATCAGCGCGCCGCCGCGCACGCCGGCGCCAATCGTCGCCAAGCTCAACCGGACCATGAACGACATCATCAAGCTCGATGAGATGAAGAAGCGGTTCGCCGAGCTCCATCTGGAGCCGGTCGGCGGCAGCCCTGAGGATATGCGGAAGCTGGTCGAGGAGGAGACCCGCCGCTGGGGCGAGGTGATCAGGAAAGCCGGCATCCAGCCGGAATGACGTTCAAGCAATAATGGCGTTCACGCAATGATGTCGGGCGTGAGCTGGTCTTCGATGTGCGAGATGCGATCGCGGAGATAGAGCTTGCGCTTCTTCAGGCGTTGCACCTGCAGCAGGTCGGAGCCGGGCGCCACTTCCAGGGCCGAAATGGCGGCATCGAGGTCGCGGTGCTCTTGCTGCAGCCGCCCCAGCTGCTCCCGCAACTCGCGCTCCTCGTCCTTGCTCATTGCCACCGCTGGTATCCCAAATCCGACTTCCGAAGCAGGACACTAGCATTGTATGGTTAGTTTTGGATTTGAAGTTCCTATACGTGCTGGACGGAATTGGTGGAGAGGGACCCCCAACCACCTGCATTTCCAATATATTACCTCGGTTTACCGGGAGGCAGGCCGTGGCCCTGGCGGGGCATTGCAATCAGGGGATTGCTGCAATGCACATCCTAAACGAGCGTCGACAAGGGGGATGCTTGGTGTAAACTTTCAGTGTCAGGCACCAATCTGACCAAAGGAGACATGCCACATGTCCATTCAAGCGCATCTTGCGGAACTCGAACGACGCCATGAGGCCCTCGAAAACGAGATCAACGACGCGCTCGCGCATCCCTCGACCGATGACCTGAAGCTCGCCGAGCTCAAGCGCCGTAAGCTGCAAGTGAAGGACGAGATCGCGCGCCTGCGCGGGGACGTCAGCGTACACTAGGCGCGCTGTTAAAGGCCCTTGGTTGCCAGCTCTGCGTTCGGGAGGCGGGCGGAGAGCATCAGTGAGCTTTTATTTGAAATCTGGTGCGCTTGACGTGCCGGGGTGGATTGCATGCGTAAGCTCTCAATCGCTGTGGCGCTGGCCTTGATCGTGGCCGCCTTTGGCGGGCCGGCGTTTGCTCAGTCCTATCCGACTCGCACGGTGACGCTGGTGGTGCCGTTTCCTCCTGGCGGCGGTGTCGATGCGCTGGCGCGCATCCTCGCCGAGCGGCTTTCGGTCGCGCTCAAGCAGAGTGTCGTCGTCGAGAACCGGACCGGCGGTGGCGGCACGGTCGGCACGCGCCAGGTCGTCAAGGCCGAGCCCGATGGCTACACCCTCATGCTCGCGCACACCGGCACGATCTCGATCAATCCAAGTCTCTACGCCAATGCGGGCTACGACCCGCGCAAGGATTTCGCGCCGATCGGTCTTATTGGCTCGATGCCGGTCGCGCTGATCGCGCATCCGTCGTTCCCCGCGAAGACGGTCGCCGATGTGATCGCGATCGCCAAGCGCGACCCCGGCAAGCTCAATTTCGGAACATCCGCTGTCGGCACCGGCGGCTATCTCACCGCGGAATATTTCAAGTCGGTGGCCGGCCTCGACATGGTCATCATTCCCTACCGCGGGACCGCGCCGCTGATGAACGATCTCATCGGCGGGCACGTGCCGGTGTCGTTTGGGGTGCTGCCGCCGGCGATCGGCAACATCCAGTCCGGCACCTTGCGCGCGATCGCGGTGACCGGAACGCGCCGCTTCAGTCTTCTGCCTGACGTGCCGACCGCTGCGGAATCTGGCCTGCCCGGATTCGACGCCGTGCTGCACTACGGACTGGTGGCGCCCGCCGGGACGCCGCGCCCGATTATCGAGCGGCTCAACAGGGAATTGCGCATGCTGGCGGAGAGTGACCTGGTCAAGCAGCGCATCCAGGCCGAGGGCGGTGATGCCATGACCTCGACGCCGGAGGAATATGCGAAGGATATCGACCAGGAAGAGACCAAGTGGTCGACCCTGATCCGGAAGCTCAATCTCAAGGTAGAGTGAGCTTCTACGGCTTGATCACCACCTTGGCGCGTTCGATGAATTCCTTTGGCGTTGCGTAGAGCTTTGCGATCAGGTCCTGCACCTTGCCGCCCGAGAGCGGCGTGATCGAGATCTTCATCTTGTCGGCGTCGGCCAGAAACGCCGCGTCCTTCATGGTCGCGTCGAAGGCCGTGCGCAGGATGCCGAGCGGCTCCGCGGGCGTCTGCGGCGGCGCGATGTAGGAGCGCTGGAACACCTGCTGGCTGACCACGAGCTCGGCGACCTTGCGGTCATCGTCCTTGGGCACGAATGTCCAGATGTGGGGTACGCCGCGCTCGGTCAGCTCCTCGAGCGGCTCGAGGCTGACCTGCACCAGCACGTTCACCTTCTTTTCGCTGACCCAGTCGCTCTTCTGCGACTTCACGCTCGACCAATCCCAGCCGCACATGCCGTCGACCTCGCCGCGCTCCATCGCGAGTGCGACCTCGACTGTGCCCTTGTAGCCAGACACGACCTCGAACTTGGTGCCGGCGGTGTGGTTGTGCATGTAGGCGTAGTCGCGCGTTGAGCCGCCGGCGGAGCTCGCGCCCAGCACCGTCTTCTGCCGCTTTGCATCCTCGAACGTCTTGATCTTCGAGGTGTCGTAGGTCACGCAAACCCGCACGCCCGAATCGGCCGTGCCGATGTAGAGGACCTTGGTCGGGTCGAACTGCAGATTGGGCTTGTCGTCGAGCAGCGGCCCCATGATTGCGCCCGGCATCAGGGCGCCGATCGAGGTGCCGTCCTTGGGGGCGACCGTGCTGATGTAAATCCCGGCACGGGTCGATCCGGCGCCCGGCATGTTCTTGACCACGACAGCGGGGTTGCCCGGGATGTGGCGGGTGAGATGGCGGGCCAGCGCGCGCGCATAGATGTCGTAGCCGCCGCCGGCATCGCCGCCAACGACCAGCTCAATGGTCTTGCCGGCATAGTAGTCGGCGGCCGCCGCGGGCGTCGCGGCGAGCGCCGCCCCTGTGACTGCGGCCAGCAGGCCGGCTGTTCGTGTCATGATTGGCATGTCTGATTGCTGGTCCCTTATTGCAGATCCCTGTTACGGCCTGATCGCCTGCTTGGCGCGCTCAATGATATCTTTCGGCGTGGCGTAAAGCTGCTGCACCAGCGTCTGCACCCTGGCGCCCGGCAGGGCTGAGATGTCGACGCCGGTCTTCTGGGCGTCGGCCGCGAACTGCGGGTCACGCATGGTTGCGTCAAAGGCATTGCGCAGAATACCCGCAAGCTCCGCCGGCGTGCCTTGCGCCACCAAGTACGGGCGCTCGAAGGATTGCTGGCTGACGACCAGCTCGGCAACCTTGCGGTCGTCCGCGTCCTTGATGTAGCGCCAGATCTCAGGCGCGCCGAGCTGGGTCAGCTCCGCGTTCGGCTGCAGGCTGATCTGGGCGAGATAGTTGAGCTTGTTGTCCCGGACCCAATCGGGCTTCTGCGATTTCGCGCTCGACCAGTTCCATCCGCAGGTGCCGTCGAGCTCGCGGCGCTCGATCGCCAGCGTGACCTCCGAGGTCCCCTTGTAGCCGGAGATGAGATTGAACTGTGCGCCGGTCGTCCGCTTCACCAGATAGGCGATGTCGTTGGTCGAGTTGCCGGCCGCGATGCCGCCCATCACGGTCTTCTGGCTGAGCGCGTCGTCGAGAGTCTTGATCTTCGAATGGCTGAAGGTCACGCAGACATAGGTGCCGCTATTGGCCGTGCCAAGGTAGAGCACTTTGCTCGGGTCGAACGAGGTGTCGGGCTTGTCGTCGAGCAGGGGCGCCATGACGGTTCCCGGCATGATCGCCCCGATCGACAGGCCATCCGCGGGCGCGACCGTGCTGATGTGGTAGCCAGCCCTGGCCCCGCCGGCGCCCGGCATGTTCTTCACGATCATCGTCGGATTGCCCGGAATGTGGCGGTGCATATGCCGCGCAATGGTGCGCGCGTAGATATCGAACCCGCCGCCGGGCGCATTGCTGACGACGAGATCGATGGTCTTGCCGGCGTAGTAGTCGGCAGCGTGCGCGCCTGTTGCTGAAAGCGCGGCTACGGCAAGGACCGCGGAAAGCTTGGCTGCCATCGACGCCATCTCATCCTCCCTGGCCGCGCTACGGCCTGATCGCCGCACGTGCCTGCTCGACGACTGCTTTCGGGGTCGCGTAGAGCTTTCCGATCATGTCCTGGACCGTAGCACCCGGCAACGGCGAGATATCGATACGCATCTTTTCGGCATCCGCGATGTATTGCGGATCGCGCATGGTGGCGTCAAACGCGGTGCGCAAGGTGGCCACAAGCTCGGGCGGCGTTCCGGTCGCGATGAAATACGGACGCGTAAAGGCCTGCTGGCTGACCACCATCGCGTGAACCTGCCGGGCCGCATCGTCGCGCATATAGGCCCAGATCTGCGGTGCGCCCATCTGGGTCAATTCCGTGCTTTGGCTAGGGCCGAGCTGGGCGAGGATATTGAGCTTGCGCTCGCGGATCCATTCGGGCTTCTGCGCTTTGGCGCTCGACCAGTCCCAGCCGCAGGCGCCGTCGACCTCGCCGCGTTCCATGGCCAGCGCCAGATCGAGCGTCCCCTTGTAGCCGGCGATGACGTCGATCTGCGCATGGGTGGTGCGTTTGATGAGATAGGCGTAGTCGTGCACGGCATCGCCAGGCGATACGCCGCCCAGCCGGGTCTTCTGACTCAGCGTATCCGCGAAGGTCCTGATCTTGCTGGCGCCGTAGGTCGCGCAGATGCGCGAGCCTGCGTTGGCCGTGCCGAGATAGGTGACCCGCAGCGGGTCGAAGATGGCTTCAGGCTTCTCGTCGAGCAGCGGCCCGATGATGGCGCCCGGCGTGACGGCACCGATCGTCAGGCCGTCCTTGGGCGCGATGGTCTGGATGTGATGGCCGGCCTTGGCGCTGCCGGCGCCCGGCATGTTCTTGACCACGATCGTCGGCTGACCGGGGATGTTGCGGCCGAGATGCCGTCCAAGCGCGCGGGCGTAGATGTCGTAGCCGCCGCCCGGATAGTTGCCGACCACGAGATCGATGGTCTTGCCGGCGTAGTAATCAGCCGCCGGCGCTGGCGTCGTCGCCAGCAGCGCCGCAATGACGAAGCCGGCACGCGGCAGCGTTCGCTTGCGAGACATTGTGATCCCTCCCGGGCTCTCCATCGCCCCGGAGGCTAGGGTATTCACATGGGGCAGACAACCAGCTCCTCCTTGCCAATTCGTCCTTGCGGCGCTCGGTCGCGGCGCAAGGTCGCGGCGCTAAGGGGCGCTGACGCTGGTCTGGAAATTCTTGTGATGCAGCGGCAGCGTTCCGCTGCCGCTCGTGAACGCGCGGTGATCGAGCACGGGCAGCACCATCTCGAACAGCAGGGGCCTTGGCGGCTTCTGCTTCAGGCGGCTGAAAAAACCGACGCTCTCGTTCATTGTCGTCTGGATCGCCAGCATGAAATGATAGGGGCCTTCCTTGTCGACGATCTGCATCACCGGCTCGTCGCGCCTTGCATGGAACAGGATCGTTTCCGTGTGGCTTGTGCGACCGGCGAGCACGATGGGCGAAAACGGGCGGAAGTCGCCGGTGCGGCTCCTCTCGATGCTCCATTGACCGAGGTCCGCGCTATAGAAGCGCTTGATTACGTCGCGTTCGGGTGCTCGGACCTGCAGATCCATGGACATGATCGTTCCGGTGCGCGCGCCCTCGTTCGTGATCGTTATCGGAACCGCGAACGCCTCGAAATTGCTGTTCTGATAGGGCGACGCATAGCGAATGACCGGCGACACGAACATCTTGAGGGACGCGCGCTTGAGCGTGGTTTGGTACAGGCTGTAGGCGGAGACGACGAACGCTGCGGCGGAACCGATATCGGACAATAGGCTCATGAGGCCTGCCCCCTGTTGCGAGGCTGCCTATAAAGCGGCCGACTGTGGCAACGACGTGGATCGGCGGCGCCTGTGGATTGCCGCCGTCGTGAAAACAGCCTTACGGTCGGATCGCCCGCTTGGCGCGCTCGACGACGCTCTCCGAGACGCCCGCAAGCTTATGCACCAGCTCCTGAATTTGTGCTCCACCGAGCGGCAGGATGTCGATGCCGGTCTTCTCGGCGTCGGCCAGGAACTGCGGGTCTTTGACGGTGGTATTGAAGGCCGCGCGCAACGTGTCGAGCGCGACCGGCGGAATGCCGGGCGGCGCGATATAGGGGCGGTGGAAGACCTGCTGGCTCACAACCAGCTCGATCGCCTTGCGGTCGTCGTCGCTCTTGACGAAGCCCCAGATCGGCGGCGCCCCGAGCCTGGTCAGCTCCTCGTCCGGGCCAAGCCCCATCTGGACCAGAACCTTGATCCGGCCTTCCTTCACCCAGGCGCCACGCTGGGACTTGAAGCTTGCCCAATCCCAGCCGCAGGAGCCGTCGATCTCGCGGCGCTCCATGGCGAGGCCGAGGTCGCTCGTGCCCTTGTAGCCCGGCACGATATTGAGCTGCGCGCCGGTCATGTTTCTGACCATGAAGGCGTAGTCGTGCGAGGCGTCGTTGACCGCGGCGGCGCCGATCACGGTCTTCTCGGTCAGCATGTCCTCGAACCGCTGCGCCTTCGCCTCCTTGTTGAGCACGCAGATGCGGGTGCCGTTGTTGGCGGTGCCGACATAGCTCACCTTGGTCGGGTCGAAGCCTGTCTCGCTCCTGCCGTCGAGCAACGCCGACATGATGGCGCCGGGCGTGACCGCGCCGATCACGGTGCCGTCCTTGGGTGCGACGGCGCTGATGAACTGCCCGGCCTTGGCGCTGCCGGCGCCCGGAAGGTTCTTCACCACGATGGTCGGATTGCCGGGGATATGGCGGCCGTAGTGGCGGGCGAGCGCGCGGGCGTAGATATCGTAGCCGCCGCCCACATAGTGACCGACGACGAGCTCGATGGTTCGGCCGGCATAATAGTCGGCGGCCGGGGCCGGGCTCGATAGCAAAGCCGCAACGGTCAATACAGCAATCCTGCGCATGGCCGCCTCCTCCGATCGATGCGGGCCCGTTGATGGAGCCTTGTGGTGTTGCTCTTGTGGTGTTGCTGTTGTGGTGTTTCTCTTGTGGTGTTCTCTTGGCGGCTGGTCGCCCGGCCGCGAGGGGCGATACGCCGACGGCGATCTGCGCCGGTCCGGCGCGATCAGGGATTGATCGCCCGGCGGGCCAGTTCCACGATCTCGTTGGGCGCGGCGTAGAGGCCGGCCACCACGTCCTGCACCCTGGTGCCCGGGAGCGGAGCCACATCGATGCGCATCTTCTCCGCATCCGCCAGGAATTGCGGGTCCTTCATGGTGGCGTCGAAGGCGTTGCGCAGAATGTTGAGCTGTTCCGGTGGCGTCTCCGGCGGCGCGATGAAGGAGCGGTGGAAGACCTGCTGGCTCAGAATGAGCTCGACGACTTTGCGGTTCTGCTCGCTGGTGACGTATTTGAACACGTGCGGCACGCCCATCCGGGTGAGCTCGTCATTCGGCTCGATCGCGTCCTGCAGCAGGAAATTTACCAGCTTGTCGCGCACCCAAGCCGGCCTCTGCGACTTGAGGCTTGCCCAGTCGAAGCCGCAATAGCCGTCGATCTCGCCGCGCTCGAGCGCCAGCGCCAGATCGGACGTGCCGTTGTAGCCGGTGACCATGTTGTAGGTCGCGCCCGAGGTCTTTTTGTGCATGTAGCCATAGTCGCGGGTGGAGTCATTGGTCGAGACGCCGCCGAACACCGCCTTCTGGGTGCGGGTATCCTCGAAGGTTGTGATGTTGGAGCCCTTCCTCGATATGCACACGCGCGTGCCGTTGTTGACGTTGCCGAGATAGCGAACCTTGGTCGGGTCGAACAGCACCTCCGCCTTGGGATCGAGCAGCGGCCCGATCACCGCGCCCGGCATGATGTGGGCGATGACGGTGCCGTCCTTGGGTGCGACGGTGCTGACGAAGCCGGCTACCCGTGCGCTGCCGGCGCCCGGCATGTTCTTCGGCACGATGGTCGGATTGCCGGCAATGTGGCGGCCGATATGGCGCGCGACCGTCCGTCCGTAGATGTCATAGCCGCCGCCGGGCGGCGCGCCGATCAGGAGGTCGATGGTCTTGCCGGCGAAATAGTCGGCGGCGGAAGCGGGCGCGGCCGGGATTGCCATCCCAATGACGGCGACCGCGATCAATTCAAGCTTCGTTGGCGACATCAAAAGCCTCCGCAGCCAAGTCCACGGCCAAGGCTAGGTCATCCGCCGGCCGAGGACAACCGCACCGGACCTGCGGCCTGTGGCCGCCGGGAGCGGGATCGCGTCAGCCGATGTTTGCAAACTGGGAACGAAACACAGCCTTGATGTGAGCGAGCCGCGCATCAAGCCGATGCGCGACGTCGGCCTGGCCGAGGCGGTGCGCCAGTCCGATGGCGTCGTGAAGGGCCTCCTTGGCGTCACTGTATCGGGCCGCTGCCGCAGTCGTGTTTGTGCTGTCATACATCTTGGCATAAGCCAGTTCAGCCTGCGCCTCGAGGTCGTCCAATCGTTGCTGGTCGGTCATGGAGAGGTCGTCGTCGCAACTGGGGGTCGTCACACCCCTTTCGCGAGCTCGCGCAGCTTGAATTTCTGAATCTTTCCGGTCGAGGTCTTGGGCAATTCGGTGAACACGACGTAACGCGGGCATTTGAAGCTCGCGAGATTGTTGCGGCACCAGGCCACGAGCTCGTCCGCGCTCGCCTCCGTCCCCGGCTTGAGCTCGACGAACGCGCACGGCGTCTCGCCCCATCGCTCGTCGGGCTTGGCCACCACGGCGGCGGCCTGCACGGCCGGATGCTTATAGAGCGCGTCCTCGACCTCGATCGAGGATATGTTCTCGCCGCCCGAGATGATGATGTCCTTGGAGCGATCCTTGATCTGGATGTAACCGTCGGGGTGCATCACGCCGAGATCGCCGGAGTGGAACCAGCCGCCTGCGAATGCCTTCTCGGTCGCCTGCTTGTTCTTGAGATAGCCCTTCATCACGACGTTGCCGCGGAACATCACCTCGCCCATGGTCTTGCCGTCGCGCGGCACCGGCCGCATGGAGTCGGGATCGATCACGTCAAGCCCTTCGAGCATCGGGTAGCGCACGCCCTGGCGCGCCTTCATGGCGGCCTGCTCGGATGCGCCCAGCGCGTCCCACGCTGCATGCCAGTCGTTGACCACGGCCGGGCCATAGGTCTCGGTCAGCCCGTAGAGATGCGTGACGTTGAAGCCAGCCTCTTTCATTGCGGCCAGCACGGCCTCGGGCGGCGGCGCCGCGGCGGTGAAGAACTCGACCCCATGCGGCAGCGGCCTCTTGTCGGCCGCGGGCGCGCCCAGCAAGGTCGCCATCACGATCGGGGCGCCGCACAGATGCGTCACCTTGTGGGTCGCGATCGCGTCATACATGGCGGCAGCGCGCACCTGGCGCAGGCACACATGCGTGCCCGCCAGCACCGAGATCGACCACGTGAAGCACCAGCCGTTGCAGTGAAACATCGGCAGCGTCCACAGATAGACCGGGTGCTTGGCCATTCCGCAGGTAACCACGTTGCCGACCGCGAGCAGGTAGGCGCCGCGATGGTGATAGACCACGCCCTTGGGATCGCCGGTCGTGCCCGAAGTGTAGTTGAGCGAGATCGCGTCCCATTCGTCGCCGGGCATGGCCCAGGCAAAATCAGGGTCGCCCGCGTTCAGAAAGTCCTGGTACTCGATCGTGCCGATCCGCTCGCCGGCGCCGACGAATTCCGGATCGTCATAGTCGATGACCAGCGGCTTCGCTTTCGCGCGCGCCAGTGCATCTTTCATGACCTGAGAGAACTCGCGGTCGACGATCACGACCTTGGCCTCGGCATGGTCGAGCGAGAACGCGATGATCGGCGCATCGAGCCGCGTGTTGAGCGTGTTGAGAACAGCGCCGCACATCGGCACCCCGTAGTGGGCCTCGAGCATCGCGGGGGTGTTGGCCAGCAGCACTGATACGGTGTCGCCCCGCCCGATGCCGCGCCTGGCCAGCGCGGAGGCGAGCCGCCGCGCGCGGGCGTAGAACTCGGCGTAGCTACGTCTGAGTGTGCCGTGAATGATGGCGGTGTGGCTGGGATAGACCGCGGCGGCGCGCTCGATGAATGTCAGCGGCGTGAGCGGCTGGCAATTCGCCGGGCTGCGGTCGAGGTCGGTATCGTACGGGGTCGGCGCCATGGCTCGCTCGATGGCTCCCTCGTCGGTTTCCAGCAAGCTTACCTGTCCGCATGGCGCCCGATCAATTGCCAGGTTGCCCTGCAACACCGTTGCGCCATGCCGCGTAGCGCAACGCCTCAAGCACATCCTCGCGTTCGAAATAGGGGTAGTCAGCCAGAAGCTCGTCTATTGTGCGGCCGGCACCGATCTGGCCAACGATCATCCCGACGGTGACGCGAAGTCCGCGGATGCACGGTTTGCCGCCCATGACGGCCGGGTTCTGCGTGATGCGCGCAAAGTTGCTCATGGCGATTGTCCTTCCACAAAATCCTAGCATTTGAGCTTGGATGCGCCAATGGCGTCGTCAGGCCCCCCTACCCGCGCCACATCGCCATCAGCCCGCTCCGCATCAGCTCGGCCGAGATCACGAACATCAGCACATAGGCGATCTTGTAGAACAGCGCGGTCGGGGTGCGGCGCACGAGCCAGATCCCGAAAAAGTTGGTGGCGATCGCAAACGGCAGCAGCAAAAGCGAGGTGGCGAGGTTCTCGGTGGTGAACTGGCCGAGCGCGAAGAACGGCAGGACCTTCATCCAGTTCACCAGCGCGAAGAAGATCATGTTGGTGCCCACGAGGGTGAGCTTGTCGAGCTTCTGCGGCAGCATGTGCACCTGGAACGGCGGCGCGCCGGCCTGCGCCAGCATCGAGGTGAAGCCCGACAACGCGCCCCAGAACATGCCGCTCGCGGCGCTCGGCCGGCGCGCCTGCGCGGCCACGCGGCCGAACCAGGCGAACAGCACGAAGGATACGCCGATCAGCCCCACCAGCAGCCGCACATGCGCGTCCGACACCTGGGCGGCAAACAGCGCCGCGATGGCGACGCCGAAGACCGAGCCGATCAGCAGCACCTTGAGGTTCCAGGCGTCCCAGTCGCGGCGATAGACCCAGACCGAGATCGCGTCCTGCACGATCAGGATCGGGAGCAGGATGGCGGCCGCCTGCAACGGGGGCAGCGCCAGTGCGAGCAGCGGGGTCGAGATCATGCCCACGCCAGCGAACCCGCCCTTGCCGAGGCCAAGGAGCGTGACCGCCGGGATGGCGAGCAGGTAGAACAAGGGGTCGGTGACAATGGTCATTCGGGGTGCGATCGCGAAGGCGCCGGATAGCGCAGGCGCGGCGGTAGCGCCAGACCCCTTTCTGCATGGCCGAAATGAGAATGGGTGCGGAAGCCGGGGTTGGAACGAAAACGGCCGGATTTTCGCCCTATGATCGTGTGGCCAAGTCTTCGGTGCCAAAGTCCATCTTCGGAGCCAGGGAGGCTGACATGGAATCGATCATCTCCAGTCTTGTCGGGCGTTTCGAGCGCGGCTCGCTCAGCCGTCGTGATCTGGTGCGAAGTCTCGCGCTGCTGGCTGCCGGTGGAACGGCCGCTGGCGCGCAGGAGGAGCTCAATTTCAAGGCCGCCAGCATCGACCACGTGAGCATTCAGGTCGTCGACCTGCAACGCTCGGTCGATTTCTATCAGAAAATATTCGGCTTCTCGGTGGTGAGCCAGGAGCAGGCGCGAAGTATCATGCGTCTTGGCAACACCCGGACGCTGGTCTCACTGAACCGCGAAAGCCCGACCGGCATCGTGGACCACTTCGCGATCGGCATCCCGAAATTCAACAAGGACGTTGCCATACGTTACCTGAAAGAGCGCGGCGCATCGCCTCTCGAGGGCAACTTCGCCGGCTTCCACGTCAAGGATCCCGACGGCGTCAGAGTGCAGATCAGCGCACAGAGCTGACCGGCCGAAACAAGCGCCGCGCTATGGCCGCGCGCGATCAAAGTGGCGCAGGTCCGGAGGTTTCTGATCCTTCCGGACCGGCATGAGGAAACCATCCGCGCTGAGGAAATAGTCCTCCTTGCCGATGACGACGTGTTGGTTGTTGGCGGCGCAGACGTACTCGCTCCATCGGTAGTCGCGCTCACGGCGATAGCTGCGGGTGACCGTCCAGGGCCGCGTCAGCGCGTTGTCGATGGTCGTGATCTCGTTGCGCAGCACGTTCGGATTTGCCTTGTCGAGGCGGATGCGCTCCTTGACGATGGCGCGCTCGTCCGGGTGGAATGGCATGCCGCTGCTGTCATAAACGTGCGGCCCCTTGAGGCCGCGGGTCTCGGCTTCCAGGGTGTCGTAACGACCGTCGCCGTCCTCGTCGATCCATTTGCCGACCGAGTAGCCGAGCGAGGAATGCTGCAGCTGGGCGGGCCAGCCGCGCCCGTCGGTATAGATCCGACGAACTTGGCTAAGCCGCTCAAGCATGACGTAGGTGGTCTCTGGCATGATCACGAACTGTATCGGAACGTTTGCGATCATGACTCGCGGCATGCCGTGGGAAGCGCAGCGATAGCCGGGGTTTTCACCCTGGCCGCCGTTGTCCTGATCGGCGATGCTTGCCTCAAGGATCTTCTGAAACTCGGGCTTCAGAGGGGCCTGCTGCCCCAGGCCGGGAGGCTTCGACGTATCGTAACGGCCGCCGCCCGTGCCGAACCACGCTCCCTTCCAGTCCGGATAGGTTGCGTCATCGAAGGCCTTTGAGCCTTCGATCGCCAGGCACAAGGCCGCTGGGAGCGCGATTGAATAAATCAAGCTTCGAAAAAGCATGATCGTTTCCTCCCGCTGTTCTTGGTTGCCGCCGTGCGGTCGCCGGCTCCCGATGCTAAAGCCTCCCGCCAACGGCGTCTCAACTCAGGTGTTGCGCGGGGCGAGCGGTATTCGAGCCTCAAGGCCGCCAACTAAAGTATAGCATGACCGGCAGGGGCGCGCTTGCAAACACGTCGGACTGCCTCACAATGAGGTGCATACCGCTGATGGCGGGCGCCGGCCGGCCGAAAGTGACATGAGCAAAGTCAACGAACAGTAGGCTCGCCCCGCCTTAAGTAACCGGAATTGGCGCAAGACGACATTGAGGAAATGCCATGGACGCCCGCACGAGCCGCTATCACGAAGTCTACGCGCGCTGGCAGCGCGACCCGTTGGCCTTCTGGGGCGAGGCCGCGCGCGAGA